>Ga0257117_1001892_pt1 | contig 11610 bp, 7 predicted proteins | sample SI112_135mmetaG_FD_190157 | JGI IMG/M metagenome (GOLD analysis project Ga0257117, IMG submission 190157) | Marine microbial communities from Saanich Inlet, British Columbia, Canada - SI112_135m | ecosystem: Environmental > Aquatic > Marine > Inlet | place: Canada: British Columbia | collected... | reverse complement strand
TGGAATTCTCAATATGAATGGCGGGGATAGTCGCTTCGATCGTATATATAACAGCTACTCAAACCTATCATCTTTGTACAGAACAGTTGAGGAGTATACACAAGTCTATGCTTCCAATGCCAACGAAAATATTTATACCAATACCTGGGAAGGTCCTTATAGTGGTTTTAAAGATGTGATTGAAACATTTGAGCGAACAGAAAGCCCGGTAAGAATTAAACCAATAAATATTTACTATCATTTTTATTCAGGTGAGAAGATTGCCTCACTAAAGGCGCTTAACGATATATACAGGTGGTTAGACAAAACAGATAAAACCATGATGTTTGCAAGTGACTATATTAAGCTTATTAGCAATTATCAGGAAATAAAAACCTATAAGCAAGATGTTGGTAACTACAGAGTTGAAAATGCTAAATATATAAAAACAATACGCTTTGAACAAGACGGGCGATACCCTGACTACAATAAATCAAAGAATATTATTGGGCATGGATTTTATCAAGGTAGTTTGTACCTCTATCTTGGGAGTGATGATCACGCCAATATCGTCTTGTCTCATAAACCGCCGAAACAAGAATATATAAAGTCATGTAATGGTTGGGTCAAGGAAGTAAAAAAGGCCAATGGAAAAATTGATACTGCTGATGGAGTAACTCGCGAGAGTGCTTTTCTTTTCGAAATAGGAGGGAGAAGTGAAAATAGGTAAGGGGATGGTAGTTGTTTTTATCTTTAGCGTTGTCGTTGCTGTGCTAGCAACTATTCCAAGTGATTTAAAGCTTGGGATGACCTATTTTAATAGCTATGATTTTGAGAGCGCCTTTCATTATCTGGTAAAAGTAAATAAGGCAGATTCAAAAAATATTTTTGCACTAAAAAAAATAAAAGACTATTTTGTAGTGCAGGGTGATTTACAAAAGGCCATTGATATTCAAAAGAAAGTGGTCGCATTGAGACCAAAGAATCAGGAATATATTGGCGAGCTAAAAAAACTCTCAGATTGGGACCGAAGACCTGTTGATGCATTAAAAGCGAGAGAGTTGAGCTTTAAATTTTTCAAGGGAGAAGAGCTCTATCTCGAAAAAACTAAAGTCGCTGAAGGTTACCGCTATTTAAAAATGTATGTAGATGCCGATAGGATTTTTAGTGAAATCCTTGGCAGTCAATTGCCTAATAACTTGAGATTGGCCTCAGCATTTTATATCTCAATCGGTGATGTTAAAAAAACCACTATTTTTCTAGAGAATTATTTAAAATTAGAAAATGATAGGGAAATGAGAAAGATTTTGGCCGAAGCTTATCAACTCTCATTAAATGCAGGACAGGCGCTTAAAAACTTTTTAATTTACTTAAATCCCCGTTTTAAAAATCCTGAAGATATATTAAATATGCCTGAAAAAATATTCATAGAGGAATTTGAGTATATAAGGATTGTCAGCAAATTAACGGGGTTAGTGTTTGGCAAAAAAAGAGAGAGTGAATTTTGGGCAGAGATGTTTAAAGCGCACCCAGGCCTTGACTTTATTGCATTTGCCCATTCAGATAGAATGAAAAAGAGTGGGAATCTTGAAGAAATAAAAAGTATCTACAAAATTTATGAAAGTGCAATGGAAGAGTCGAGCAGCGGTCTTCATCAATTGGCACTCAGGTGGATAGAAATAAAAGAGTACACACAAGGACTTAGGATTTATCATCGAATTATACTTAAGAAAAATATCATGCCTACAATTTATAAAGAACTAGGTGAAATTTATGAGCTAATTGGCAATAAAGACCAGGCACTGATTTATTATTATAAGTATTTAAGTAGCTCAGATAAAAATGGTCGAAGCCCATCTTCTATAAAGAAAATCACTGAAAGAGATCGTGTCATCTTGAAGGTCGCGAGTTTACATTACGAAAAAGGTGAATATAAAAAATCCTATGCTCTTGTTGCTCCTGTGTGGGAAAATAAAAATAGAGACCATGATTTGGCAGAGTTAATCCTTGATCTTGCAATCAGATTTTCAGAAAATAGTACTGCTGAGCAAGCGGCATTGTATTTAATTCAAAAACGACCATCTCATCATCAGGCCAACTTGTACTACGTCAATCAGTTGCAGGGCTCAGGCAGTGTTGTGAAGGCCTTGAATCAGCTAGAGCTGGCCATGAAGTATAGGAATTTAGCACAAGATCCTTATTACACTGTGAAAAAAATAGAGCTCCTTGCCCTTGCAGACAAACTGGACGAATATCACGAATATTGTAATCATGTGATATCGAAAGCCTCTTTTACATTGGATGAAGAGTATTTGGCCGTCTCAAGATGCTATTTTAACAAACAAAATAGACGACTCGCAATTGCTACGCTAGAAAATGCACTCGTTAAATTTCCAGATAGTATTGAATTAAAAAATTCAGCGATTTATGCTTCGTTAGATGCAGGGGAAACCAAGGCCGCTGAATCTTTTATTCATGAAAAAGAAAAGACACTAGGCAGTGATGCAGAATCTGAGTCCCAAAAAAACTATCTTACTTACCTCCGTAACAAGGAACAAGTTGAGAAGCAGTTTAAAATTAAAACAACTGCTAATGCCATCAAACAAGGTCAACTTAATTATATCTCTGGCACTGCCAAGGTATCTAAAAGGTTTTCGAGTTTTGAAAGCTCAATTGAATATTCAAGGTTCTCTAGTGATTCAGAAAAGAAAAATCATCTTGAACAAGTACTCCCTGCCATTAGTTACTACCTAAACTTTGGAAAAATTACAGTTGGATACCTTTTTAATAGTAGTGAGCACCTTGGGAAAATGCCTATCTCCGTTGAACTCTCTGTTTTGAATATGGAAAAAATATTCTGGAGTTTTAAATTGAGTTCAGAAATCATTGATGAAGAGAGAGAGTTATTAAATAGAGCATCTCTTATTAAAAATTCAATTGAAAGTTATTTAGAGTGGACTCCCAGCACCAAAAATCGTTTTACCACTTACTTTGAAAGTAAGTCTCCTATAGTTCAAGACAAAAAACATACTGAAAGCACAGTGGGTTTGTCTTATTTGAGAAAAATTACAAAGGATCACTCTTTTGAAATGGGACCCTTTCTAGAGGCAATTTCCGAATCAAAGTACAATGAAAATGAAAGCGATATTCTTAAATTGGGTGGAGTATTTGGATTTGACAAAAAAATTGGTCCTCTAGGACTTAAAACAAATATACGTGCCAACTTAGGATTTCAAAAAAAACGTGGATTGGTTTTTGGCAGGGAAATTAATTCATTGATTGAATATGATTTTATTAAAAATAGTAGTGTTGGAATAGATCTTTCATATAGTTTTGAAAATAGTGGTGATAAAAATAATGAAAATATTAAGGGAGGATTGGCCTTAAATCTAATCTTTTGAATTATGACAGAAATACTAGTAATTGATGATAGTCAGGAATTTTTATTTATTATAAATAGCTTGCTCGAGTTTCACAATGTGAAAGTTGATTCAGCTAGTAATCCCATTCTTGCCATCGAAAAAATACAAGAAAAAAAATATTCATTAATTATTCTTGATTATATTATGGATGAAATGGATGGCCTTGAAGTGGCCCAAAAAGTGCGCGAAAATGTTGATTACCTGGGTGTACCAATTATTTTTCTCACTACTAAGAATCTAAATAGTAGTGAGTTGATGCTTGTAAACAAAATGAAGTTAAATTATATTCAAAAACCTGTTATGCCCTCAGATCTAGTTAAGCGAGTTCTCGATTCAATTGGAAGAGGTCAAAAATGATTAATAGAAAAGTCAAATTTGTCATTTTTACAATAATTGCCATTGCAGGAATTCACCTTCTAGGAAGAGTTGAATCACCTGATAATCTTGCCTTTACGGGACACTCCCCAAATCCATTTTTAGTCTTGGCACTTTTTACTTCAATATTGTTAAATGCAGCTGAGGTAGGTGTCTTTAGTATTGCCTTATCAATCTTTTATTTTTGGACGGTTAATTTTCAGGCAGACTTTCAGAAAATTGATACCATCTTTACCGCGCCTTATCTATCTCTTGGGCTTTCTATTTTAATTATACCAGTTGTTATTGCTGAGTCTGTTAATAGATTTAGAAGAAAGAATTTGGAAATTCTTAAAAAACATGAAGAGCAAAGAATACACCTCGAGACAGTGCTTACGAAATCCTTGGAGCTTGAAGAGGAACTTAAAGAGCTGGGGCGAAAGTTTCTAGGGCGTGTATCAAGTGAGGCATCTCTAACAGAATCTTTTGAAAAGATATTTAGTGGTCGTGAGGAAGCATGGGCACAAGGAGTGGTGGAGTTATTTAAAGGTTACTTAGGCAGTGAAAATATAAGTATCGTTACATCAATTGATGGTGACTCAGCTTGGTCTTACTTTGATGAAAATGCCAAAAAGGTCTTACCGTGTTTTGAAGAGCATCCTGAGTGTAGTAGTATACTAGCAAACCACGAGAGCTGGCCATTTGATTTTATAGGAGGGGTCGCATTTCGGCTCAAGGCCTCCAATCAGACTACTGGGGCGATTGTGATTGAGGATATTCCTTTTGAAAATTTTGTAGATGTTAAGATGGATGAACTTAAACCAGTTGTTAAGCTGATTGAGAGGTCTATTGAGATTCAAAAAAAGAGATTGGCCTTGGAGTGCGGTCAAATATTTTATGATCAGGGAAATATTCTGACTTCGAAATCTCTTCATGTGTTAAACCCGTCGAAAGCATTGAAATCCAGCAGGCAAACTAAAATTAGCATCGACTATCGAGGTAGTTCAGTCGATGGAAGAAAAACAACTGAAGATATAGTTAAAAAACTTTGGCCAAAGAAATTGCACCAAAATGAACTTTTGGCAAAGGGTGAAAGTGAGCTGGAGTATATCTATATAAACTTAGACTGTGATAGTGATGACGAATTTATAACATATTTGAAAGAATTTGATCGTGAAATGGGAGGAGATATTGGTGTGAATATGCAACCAATATTGAATTAAATGACAAAACTGATCTGTTCATTATTTCTATTTAAAACCATTTCTCTCGTTTTGTTTAGAGTTCTAGCTCTTGAGCTTAATCTATGGCTTTGTATCGCTTCTCCGCTTATTAGTGTTTTTGTACTACTTGTTTTTTACAAAGGTGGTGTTGAAAAGAGTAGAATGGTATTGGTTTTTCTCTTAGATTTATTCTTACCCATTATTGGAATGTTGTCTGTACTAGTATTTTATATTTTTTCAAGGAAGGTTTCGGACTCTGAATTTGAAGGGTTTATTGTTGATACCTTTTTTGAAAAGTCGTATCGTGATTACTCTTTGGAAATAGACGGAAAAATTGCAAGTATTAATCAAAAAATTGTTGAGAAATGGGAGAAACTGCCAACTGATCTCGCCAGTTACGGCGAAATATTTATGTCAGGTAATAATCAACTGAAATTGAGTGCCATCGAACGTTTATCGAGGACCACAAGTAAAGAGAGTGTAACACTTCTTAAAATGGCCCTAAAAGATCCTTCATATGAAGTTAGTTACTTTGCAAATGGTGCATTAGATAAAATTGAAAAAAGATTTATTGACCATATCCATGATATTAGCAAATCTATTTCACTATATCCTCACTCTTCTGACTTACTGTTTGATAGAGCAACTGCCTATTTGAAATTTTACAAATATGATTTACTTGACGGACTTACATCTCAAAGGTTTTTAGAAAAATCTCTATACGACTTTCTATCATCAATTCAACTTAATACTACAAGTGTAGAAAGTTACTACCGTGTTATTGAGATATACTATTTAAAAGGACAATACCAATTAGTGCTATCTTTTTTTGAAAAGGCCAAGAATCTTTTATGTGAAAAAGAGATGCTATATGAAAAGGCCTTATCTTTAAAAACGAAAGCATTCTACTATTTAAACCAGAAAGAAGAATATTATCAGCTGGTTACTAATGAGGAGGGACGTAAATGAGCGTGGTAGAAAATATCATAAGCGATTTTAATAGTCCTTCATATCAAGTCCGCAGTGTTGCATATGATCGATTCTTTTCAATGCGTGAGGAGATTGACCTTAAAACTCTAGCGAGTGTCATAGGCCTCCCTGAATGCCCCGTAAAGGCAGATGACTTTTTTACACTGTGTAGTAAAATTTTAGCAGAATCAGAGATAGAGCTTTCTTCATTTACAATTTCTCTCTTATGCGAACTCGGTGTTAGTGATTCAATTTCAATTTCAATAAATAGCGAGAAAATGCTTAAAGAGTATTTAGCAGACGAGATTATTACAAGAACCATAAAATTAATTTCTCTCAAAAAAGCAACGCTTTCGCTTTCGGGAAAAGGACGAAGCTTTTTTACTCGGTTTATTGGAGAGAATAATCTGATTGAATTTTTGCCATTTGTTATTGAAAATCTTCACCGATGTGATTCTGAGCTTGTGGTTCTTAGTCTTGGTGTATTGAAAAGCTTTCATGAGCATCGAGGGATTGTCATAGCAAGGGCCAATTTAAAAAAGGGAATCCCTGATGTCTCTGAGCTCTCAGAATATATATCATATATATCGGCATTCCTTCTTTTCAAAGATTTTTCACTTCTCGCAAGCTTTAGAAACCATGACAGCTCAAAAATTAGGACAAAAGTGCTAGTCTCTTTGTCTCGTTATCAAGGCGCATTTTTCCGAAGACGTTTTCTTAAGTGGTTCCGGGAAGAAAAATCTCATAGTGTGAAATTATCTATTATTGAAGGTCTTAAAAATGATAGTTTAAGCATGAGATTTATGAGTGAACTTTATAGTAGCTTCTCAGGGTTTGAAATGCAGTCTTCATTTTTTAATTTACTACTTAACCTAGATGTTAATGACATAATTAGTTACTATTTGAAAAAACACAAAAAAATCAATCCTCAATTAGAAACCCTGGTACTCCTTGCGGTTTCTTCAAATATTTGTGATGTTAAGATTCCAGCGTTTCAAACGCTACTGGTGCAAAAGAAGAACCCTTACTTGAAATCGTTGCTTCTAGAGATATTAATGGTTTCAAAACTAGCATCTCATGAATTATTACTTGATTGCTTGAAGTCTGATGATCGTGTCTTTAAGTATTTTTCATGGACAATCCTTTCTCACCATCGTGGGTTTGATAAAGAAAATGTAAACAAGCTGTCAGATCATTTGATTGAAATTAAAGACCGTTCTAATTTTGAAGATATTTGTCTACTTAATTTTGTTGAGCAAAATTTAGAGTTCATCGAAGATGACAAACTGACCAGCATTTTTAAAATAGTAGGTAATGATAAAAATATAGCTCTAAAAATCATTGATCTTTTTTACCAAAATCCCAAGAGACTTTATTTGAAATCTATTACCACCATCTTTGAACAGGCTGAAGAATTCGGAATTGGTAAAACTGCAAACCGTGTTTTAGCAAGATTTTTCACTCTTTTTCCAGAAGTGATAAAGAATCATTCTCAGATGGTAAAATCTGTGCCGTTTTACTCAGAATTAGTACTTCTCGATCTTCCCTTGAGATTGTGTCTGGAAATTATTGATTTAAACCTAGCGAGTTTACCAGATGATCTCTCATCAAAGATATATTCTTGCCTAGCTAAAAGCAGATCTGTTGGGCATATTGAAAATGGGTTTTGTCTGGTCAATAAATTTCGGCAAAGTTTAAAAGGCGATAGTATAAGTCCTGAAGGAATTGTCGCTTGGGTTGAAAATAGTAATTGGCATGAACTATCTGATCTAGACAGTTTAAGTGCAAGACAGCTTATGACTGATTGTTTTGGAAAAGAACAGCTCGGTTTTGTTTTGAACTTCATTGCAGACCAAGGCGAAACACACATTTATTGGTATCCCTACTTACAGAGGTGCCTATGACTGATGTTTGCTTACTTCTTGAGGGGACTTATCCTTATGTTCGAGGGGGAGTTTCAGCATGTGTTTACCAACTAATCAAGGGGACACCTCATATAACCTATGGAATTGTTTATATAGGCGCAAAAAGTGGCGATGTAAAAAAACCGAGATATGAAATTCCTGACAATGTAGAGTTTATAAAAGAAATATTTTTATACGAAGAGGACATTGAGACAGAGGCAGTTGATTTAGGCAGAGATTTTGATTCATCTACATTCGAAGATTATCATCAGCATGTATCTAGTGGCGAGGCCTTTAAACTCGAAGCATTTTATCGACAATTTATTGATTCAAATTCCGCAAAAATCAATTTATTTGATATTTTAAAATCAAAGCAGGGGTGGGATAGCATTTTAAATATGCACCAAAAGCTTTTCTCTTTACGTGAGGCACCTCCTTTTATCGATTTTTTCTATAGCTGGAGGTATTTGAATCTTCCAATTTTTAAAATTCTATCAACTGAAATTCCAAGGGCCAGCATTTATCACTCTCTCAGTACTGGATATGCAGGTCTTTTAGGTGCTGTTGCCAAGGTAAGGTATGGTGCTCCTTTTATCATATCAGAGCATGGAATTTATAGCCATGAGAGGGAGATTGAAATTTCCCAGGCTGACTGGCTTTATAATTTTGAATCTGGCCTGAAAATTGAAAAGAAGCTTCCTTTTTTCAAAAATTGGTGGATAAATATGTTTCACTTCATGAGCAAAACTGCTTATGAATACGCTGATACTATTACAACTCTTTACAATGGTAATCGAGAAAAACAGATTAAATTTGGAGCTCAAAAGTCTAAATGTCAGATTATTCCAAACGGAATAAAAATTGGTGATGCCAAAAGAGATTCTGACAGAGGAGATGAGCTTGTCATAGGCCTTGTTGGCAGAGTTGTCCCCATTAAAGACATAAAGACCTTTATAAAAAGTATTTCTTTGGTTTTTGAGAGGGTGGAAAATATTAAAGTCATTGTAATGGGACCTTATGAAGAAGATCCCGACTATTACTTAGAGTGTAAGGATTTAATTTCCCTTCTGGGCCTTGACAGTTGTATTGAGTTTACGGGGAATGTTAATCTTGTGGATTATTATCCTAAGCTAGATATTATGGTCCTTTCAAGTATAAGTGAAGGTCAACCCATCGTTTTGCTAGAGGCCTTCACCTATGGCATCCCATGTGTCACAACAGACGTAGGCTCATGTTCTGAATTAATTTTTGGAATGGAGCAAGCTGATAGAGATCTAGGTCCTGCAGGCGACGTTGTTCCTTTTGGCCACCCTGAAGAGCTTGGAAACTCCATTGCCACTATCTTGTTGAATCCTGTGAAGATGAAAGAGATGGGCGAGGTGGGAAAAATTAGGGTAAAACGGTATTACACAGAAGAGCATTACCTAAGTAATCATTTGAATCTATACAACAAATTTTCACTTGTAGGCGGAAAGGCATCATGGCGGGAATAGGGTTTAGACTTAATAAATATTTTTCAGATGATAGCTCAGTTTCTAGAGTTAAGGGTGCCTTTTACTCCATTGTCTTATCGAGTGGGCCATGGCTAATTTCCATACTAAGCATTGCCATCATTTCGCTTTATGCGAGACAGTGGTTAGTGGGCAAAGAGCTTTTAGTATTTAAATCTATTATTTCTTATACCTATGCAGGAAGTCTCATTCTATTTGGAATGATTGAACTGCCTCTAACAAGGTATATTAGTGATAAAATTTATCACTATGATGTGAGCACCTTCAGAAGAGTTTTTTTTACGGTGATATCAATATGTGTCGCTTCTGGCGCCGTGCTAGGATATCTTTTTTACTATTTTGTTCCGATTGATCTCTATGCCAAAGTTGGTGGTGTGCTTTTTTTAATTAGTGTTCTGTCTACTTGGGTTGGGATGGTTTTTCTTAGTGCTGCTAAAGGGTATGGAAAAATTATTGCAAGTTTTGTTGGGGGCGGGATCTTAAGTTTGGTCTTCAGCACGATTTTGGGAAAAAGCTTTGGCCTGACAGGTTTTATTTTTGGTTACGCACTTGGTATTTGGGTTTTGGCCTTGTCACTTTCTATACTCGTTTACGTTGAGTTCTCAGGTAAGGAATACACAACCCATGAGCTGGGAGGATATTTCCTTAAAGGCAAGGTTCTAATTGGAATAGGAATGTTCTACTATATGGGTATCTGGGTTGATAAACTCATATTTTGGTATTCAAGTATTGGTGTTCAAATAGTCGGTCCTTTTTATACTAACCCATATTATGATACGGCGATGTTCTTGGCCTACCTTTCTATTATTCCGTCTCTTGCTATATTTTTAGTAAAAGTAGAAACAAGTTTTTATACCTATTATAATTTTTATTTTAAATCTATTGAACAAAAGAAATCTCTTCCTTTTCTAGAAGAGGCCAGTAGAACAATTGGTGAAAAATTACAAGAAACCTTTGGGATGATGTTAAAGATACAGACTTTTGTCAGCATCATGTGTTGGTATTTTATGCCTAAAATTCTGAGTGTGTTCTACCTATCTCCATTAATTGAATCTCCACTGCGCTATGGCATAATTGGTGCCTACCTCCAGGTGATGTTTTTGGTCATGAATATATTGTCTCTTTATTTCCGAGACGAACACTCGGTCTTTTGGTCATATTTCCTATTCTTTGTCTCCAACGCCCTGTTGACCACTGTTAGCCTTAAATTTGGTTACCGTTTCCACGGTTTGGGCTATGTCATTAGCTGCTTTTTGACGCTTCTTCTTTCCTACTTTAATCTTAATAGAAGATTAAAAAATTTGAACTACTATACCTTCATGGAACAACCAATTTCTATGAAATGGATTTCAGGATTGAAGTGAGAATTGTTTTATTAATTGTGATATTAAGTGCTACTTTTGGGTGCTCAAGCTTTTCTTTGAGTTCGAGGCCAACTGGTATTTTGGCCCCGCCAGAAAAATACAAAGATATCATTTTTCTTATTAATAATGGGGGAAGCGCTAAAGCTAGGCAGTTTTTGAATACCACTGAAATTGATGGACCATATGAAGCAGCTTGGGTTAATTATTTTCATGGACTACTTGCCATGGCCGATAAAGATTTCCCAAAGGCCCTGGAAATAATAGAGACAGGCCACAGCCGAATCTACCACAAAAGCTCCGATAAATTCCAAAGACTCAAAGGTCGATTTCTCAAAAAGTTGGGATGGCTGCAAAGATGGAATAAAAACTATCAAGGGGCCACATTCTTACACCAAAAAGAGTATCAGGTTTTTAAAAAATATGGGTCCGCCTTGGAGTTACATGATGCACTCATTAGCCTTGACGTCGATGCCTATTTTCTAAAAAGATGGGATCTGTCAGAGAAGTGGTTGAACGAGGCCTTAAAAGTTGCTTCTGATATTGATGACAAAGATAACAAGTTAAAAAGCCTCGCCATAACTCACAATAATTTATCTGGAACTTTGAGTTCTCTCAAAAAGTTTGAACAGGCCATCCAAAATGCCATATTGGCACACAAGTATTGGACTGAGTTTCAAGTCACTAAAGGCCAAGATCAAAGCCGGGAAGTGTGGGCCACCTTTAATATAGGGGATATTTACTTTGCTTGGTATCAGCATTTAAAAGTTCAAGAAATTGCAGGCGCTGAAACCTATCAGAAAAAAAGTATTGATGCTTATAAAAAGAGTTTGAGTTTGGCGAGAAAAAGGAAGATCAAAAAAAGTGATATTCTTTATATTAAAAAG
>Ga0257117_1001889_pt1 | contig 11632 bp, 8 predicted proteins | sample SI112_135mmetaG_FD_190157 | JGI IMG/M metagenome (GOLD analysis project Ga0257117, IMG submission 190157) | Marine microbial communities from Saanich Inlet, British Columbia, Canada - SI112_135m | ecosystem: Environmental > Aquatic > Marine > Inlet | place: Canada: British Columbia | collected... | reverse complement strand
TCCTTCATAGACCTATAGACTTAAGAGTTGTGGTGAACAATCCTGGTGGAATAGACAGTGAGGCCCAAATAAATATCACTTATAACAAAAAACCGATTCCAAAAAAATATATCAAAAGATCTAAAAAGCTTATTTCAAAAGATGGCAAAACCCTTAACCTCATTTTCAAGAATATTAGATTTATCCCAGGTAAGTTCAATAAGCTTGAGGTGAGTTATACTAGAGAGGACGGACAGTCTTTTATGAAGTCTGTTGGGCCCGGCCACTGCTCAATGTACACCGCCCAAGATATAAAACACTGGGAACACTTTAAAGTACCGGATGAAATAAAAGGACTTATTAAATCGATTTCTAAAAAAGAGAAATATGGCGCCTCATTTCTTGCGGCCCTTATAGCTCAAGAATCAAGTTTTAATCCTAAGGCCGTCAGCTGGTCTAAGGCCATAGGCCTTACTCAAGTTACCAGCATTGCAGAACAAGAAATCTTTTTTAAAAAGAAAATGAGATGGCCTAGGTACTATCGTCTCAATAAATTACCTGTCTACTTTATTAAATCCTATATAAAAATGGGTATCATAAATAACCACAATGAGTGGAGACTTAACCCCAAGCTCTCAATTGAGGGAGGCATTCGTTTTCTAGACTATCTTAATGGGTACTGGAGCTACAGGAGTAATCGCAAATTACTAGAAAAAACTTTTAAAAACCATGCCATCCCAAAAGAGCAAATCATACTGGCCAGCTATAACTCTGGTGCTTACAGAGTAAAAAAGGCCATTGAGCTCTACGGAAAAGACTGGGCCTTAGACCCAAAGTTAGTTGAGGCAAAAAAATACTACCAAAATATTTTAAGTTACTGTTATACATTTGAAAAATCATCGGAGCTCGCATATGAATAAACGACCCATGCACCTCACTATATTTTCAGTAATTCAATTTGCTATTGCTATCTCTTTTCCGATCCAAATTATGGTGCTTTATCAATATGGGCCTGATAGCGCTGCTCAGATTTTTAGTAAACTGACCTACCTTAACTGGATCGTGATGTTTCTTTGTACTGCTGTAGGGATTATGAGCTTCCTGGGAGAAAATAAAATATACTTCCTCCTCCCCATATCCCTGATTGCCATGTTTACCAATAATTTCTATGTATCCAAATATTCAGAATTCTATAATGACACCCATTTTTATATGGGAAATATTCTATTTTTAGTGGCCCACTCCTTACTTCTTGGAAAAGAAGCACTGAGTGTTTTAAAAAATCCTGAAATGCGTTGGTGGAGACATGCCCAGAGACTAATGCTCGAAACTCCTGTGATAATAAAAGATCAGCTAGGAAAAATGGCCTATGCTGAATCATTTAATATCAGCCAAAGTGGTATTTTCATCAAAGATAATATTTCAAAAGAGCAGGACTTTTACTTTAGTAAAGATAACATGTATGAGCTGAACCTCCCTATGGGAAGCGTTTTCAACCAGTTGAGTCTAAAGGCATGTATAGTTAGGACAACTGGAGGAACAGGTGAGTATCCTCCAGGTTGGGGGATGAGATTTGATAAACTTCAGCTTAGCTCTAAAATAAAACTTTCTCTATTTATGCTCACAAAGAATTTAAGAAAGTAATTAAAATGGAACAAATTGTCCTTGGCCGTTTGGTACAATAATAGGCTGAAGTTTTGTTTACTTTGATTAAAATGATAAATAATTTTTTCAAGTGACTAGATATTTCTACAAATTCATATAAATTCAATTTGAACAAAAGCGTAATCCCAAAATCGCCAATCGGGCCTTGTAAGCATTGCTTTCAGGAATTCCCGCTATTATATATGGCCCTATGACTATCATAGGGCCTTTTATTTTGCCTAAATTGACTCAATTAGCTATATTTTCTCCCATAAGAATCCATTAACAAAAGTTATTTTATGAAATTCGTTCCTAAAGAAATTGAAGAGTATTGCACCAATATAAGCACCACCCCATCTTCTTTGTGTAGTGAGCTCGCTGACTACACTCGCCAGAATGTGGACCTCTCAGTGATGCTCATAGGCCCTATGGAGGCCTCAGTGCTCACTATGCTGATTCACCAAATCAGACCTAAGACCATTATTGAATTTGGCACATTTACAGGTTATTCGGCGCTCGCGATGGCCGAGCAAGTGGAAAGTGATGGCAAAATCTTCACCCTGGATGTCAATGCTGACACTCAAAATCTTGCACAAAGTTTTTGGGACAAATCTCCCCATGGCCATAAGATAGTCCCCATTTGTGGGCAGGCCCTGGAAACAATGGGGCAAATCACAGCTCCACTCGATCTAGTGTTTATAGATGCAGATAAAACCAACTACAGAAGCTATTTTCAGTATGCTCTAGAAAACCTTTCTCCCAAAGGGGTTATCGTGCTCGATAATATGCTTTGGAGTGGAAGAGTCCTTGAAGAAGGACAGCTAGATGACAGCACCCTTGCACTCAAAAAATTGGCCCGTGAAATTCAAACTGATGACAGGCTTATTAAAACTCTTTTACCCATTCGTGATGGAATGTTAGTGGTTCAGCTAAAAGTTAAGTGAAACCACTGCCCCTGCCCCTCGATCTAGGTAAATAGGCTTCATGGCAAATTGATGATCAAAAAGAAATTTATGCCATGGATGACTGTCATGATAGTCATCATTAGCAAGCCTGGTCCCTTCACTGGCCAAAGCCGCTAAAAAAATCGTTCCTATAACATCAGATGGCCAATGCTGCCTACTTCCCACTCTTTGTTTATAACCAGCGTAAACCCCAACTGCCGGAAGAAGTGCTGGGAAAAATCCGTAGAATTGAAAGGTCTTAAAAGTCAGTGTGGTCAGGGCAGCCACATGACCAGAAGGCCAGGAAGAGTCAGACCTAAAATTGGTTTCCCATTTAGATAGGTTGCCCTTTTGAGGTCTTTCGTGAATATCAATAAAACTTAAAATCAGGGATTCAATCATCACTTGGCCATTGGCCGCAAGGGATTCAATGGCAAAGTTTTTAAGCTTTTTATCTTTTATAAAATAGGAAATGCCGTAGCTAGCGAGAGGGACAATTCCAAAATTTAATGTATTGGTGATATCGTACCCCACGGTCCTGGTCACTGGGTCGGGATACTCTTCTTTGTCGAGTAATTTGCTGTCACTTTCAAAAATAGGCCACAACACAAGTGCTCCCACGCCAGCTGTGACCAGTGTTGCAGGAGTGGTGAATTGCAAATACATCCCCTTGCTCATAATTTTTAAAGTAGTGACAAAATCTTTAAAGGGAGTGTGATGAAGCTGCTCAGGAACCTGAGTTTCTTGAACCTCGGTAGCTGCAAAGGACAGGTTTATGGCAGCAAATGAAAAAATAAGGACAATGGTAGTTTTTTTCATAAAAAAAAAGGGTCCATAAAATGGACCCCCTATTATTAATTCTTTTAAGAGCGATTTTTATCAGATCTTCCAGTAGTATTCTGTCACAAACTGTGAAGAAAAGGCAAATGGGATATCTTCGGGAAGAGGAAAATCAACAAGAGTTGCTGTTTTTTCGTTTTCACCTTTTGTCTCAATTGTATAACAAGCTGGAACGGCCATAAGTCTTGGGCTTGTAAGAGCAGTCATATATGGCTGAGTTTTGTAACCTTTTTCAGTCATGCTAATTTTGTCACCTTTTTTCAGTATATAACCTGGAACAGAAACAACTTTACCATTAACCATTACATGTCCGTGTCTTACGATTTGTCTGGCAGCTGGAGTACTTGTACAAAAGTTAAGTCTAAAGACAGCGTTGTCGAGTCTTCTTTCTAAGTTGATAACAAGGGTGTCTACCCATGCTCTACTTTTATCTCTTTTGGCCAATTTAACACACTTAACAAGTTGGTGTTCTCTTACACCGTAATGAAATACGATTTTTTGTTTTTCCATTAGACGGATTGTATAGTCAGATAATTTTGATCTTCTTTGTCCATGTTGCCCTGGAGGGTATGGTCTTCTCTCAAGTGCACCTGGTTTGCCAAGTCCTGGTAGTTCAAGACCAAGTCTTCTTTGAATTTTAAAACGCGCGCGATTTGTTAAGGCCCTCGACATCTAATTTTTCCTTTTTTCAGCTTTATATACTTTTAAGATGTGAGAATTTAGCAAAGGATGCCTCAAGTCGTCAATCTTCTTTATAGAGGATATGTGGAATTTGGCCTTTATCCCTGCTCGGGATCAGCAGGCGCTTTGCGCCTCTCCACAATACGCAATATGGAAGGACCCACATTGAAACCATCGCCTTGTGCGTCAAATTGCATTTTCTGAACCGCTCTTCCAATGACACGGAAGTGATTTCTAACCTCTACAGCGAGCCTTCCCTCCCCAATTGCCCGCAAGGCCTCGATACCTCCAACGCGTAGTAAATAGATATGATGTGTCCCATTGAAGCTGTGATAGGTAAGCTTTTCACCTGCTTTTATGGACTTAACATCACCATAATCATTGGCGTGGTCCTTATCCAGAATTTCATAAAGGAGGACTTGGGCCTGAAACTCTCCGCCCTTTGGAGTGTAGGTATAAAAATAAATTGATAGCTCTTTGGCCTGAACCTTTGAAGTGACCAGCACATCAACGGCGCCAAAGGCCTGGGAAACTGTCAGCCAAAGGAAAAAAATAATTTTTGGCAATGCGCCAATTTTATTTAAGCTCATAAATAATTTTCGAAACACTAAATCGCTCCGAAGGCCCCTTATTGTATCGACTCAGTGGAGTTTTGATTGATTCATACTCCTCCGAGGTATTTTTTACGTAAACACCCAACTTAAAATCGTATAGACCCTTCCAGTCTTTCACTTTACTCAGATAGACATGAAAAATGTGATAAGGCCCAGAACGTCCATGGTACTCAGGCTTTTGCTTATACCTATGGAGGAGAATTGCCCCTTCCTGAGTACCATCAGGGCTAGCGTAAACATGGGCCTTAAATCCTGGGAAAAATTTCGGCCAAACATGAAAAACAAGTGTGATGAAGTCACCATCCCGCTCAGCTATTTTTGAAACCTTAAGTCCCGCCCAACTTTGTGGGGAGAACAAACAGAGAAATAAGACCACTATTAATATTTTTATCATATAACTAGTCTAGCATAACAAAGGCTTGGTCTTGTGAGCCATCACAAGATTTATGCCTGGTTGAGAAAAATCTCTTATTGTCTTCTGTATGTCCTGAACTTTTAAACTCAAGACACTTTCCGTTATTTTTATTAATGACTTCCACTTTATCTGCACTTTTATCGACAAAAGCAAAGAGCTGATCATCATCACCATCACAGCGTTTGAATTTAACCCTACCAAAGCTTGAAAATGTCATACATTTATTTGCATCATTAACAATTTTCAAATATCCTTCGTCACCCTCTCCTGTTGAAAATATTTGGTCCTTTGTGTTCTTACAAAGTGAGTGATAGGCCTTTTCACTTTTGTGACCTGGCTGTACAAAGCATGTTTTAAACCCCCGGCTTTTAAGAACAAATGATCCCCTGGGAATAGGAGCATTTTTCTGTCTCTCTCTTGGAAATAATTCAAGGTGATCAAGCATCACTCCATCGGGCAGAATAACTTCATAGACTAACTTATTTGGGGTGATGGTAAGAAGTTGCACATGGTGCTTATTAGTAACGTATCCAGGAGATTGAAGATACCACTCACCTTTTTTCTTTTCTGGGTCTCTCATAGGTACACCAAGGCCACCTTCTCCCACATAAACCGTTCCCGTTATATCTTCTCTTCCATTTTTTATGGGTACTGTTCTCTTAAGCATGTGCCCATCAGATTCAAAAACTAAATCAAGGCCGTACTGATCGAAAATTGGAACCCAGGCAGTAAGTGATTTGCCAGGCGTTTTATAAGCTGGATAGGCGGGACGATGGTAATTACCAAGAATCCATGTTTTATGTTCTTTTAACTCATTTAGCTGACTTTCAAGCCAACTGAGCTGCTTTCCAGTATGTGAAATTTCTGTATTTAAAGTTACAATCGCCAAGTCCCCTATATGGGTTGTAAAATAATTCTCGCCGTCACCAGGAGAAGCAAATATGTCATTAAACATGGCCTTTATTATTTCGTGATTTCCTCTTGTAGGAATAATTGGCAGAACTCGACCATCATCTCTTACGGTAAGCTGGTGGTCATCCAACCACTGCTTCCACAACTTATAACTCCCCCCATTTTCTACATAATCACCACCATGAACTAGAGCGTAAATACTGTCATCGGCTTCGAAGAGCTGCTTAAGAAGCTTATTCATAGTCTGTCTTTGTTTTCTATCTGAGCGACTGTCTCCGCCGAAGAAAAGCTTCGCCTCTTTAAAAGACTTAGGAATAGTAGTGAAGTAGTATTCCTTTGACTGAACTCCATCCGCCACGATTGTAAAATAATAATTTGTTTTGGGTTTAAGCTTACCAAGGTGTTTATAGTGATGCCTTTCTCTTGAGAAAAAGTAGTTACCAGAATTATTAAAATTAACCTTGTGCTTATAGGCACTCAATTGGCCACTTCTTTTAACGGTATCGTAGTAGAGAACCTTTTTTTCCAGCTTTCTAGTACTAGAGAACATAATTTTTGCGTTACTAGCAGGCCTTTTTCCAAACACAACCCTAATATGCTTTAGATTATCGTGGTAATCCTGGCCATAGGCCGTAAAGCTCATGCCAATTAACAATAAACCTAGAAATGTTAGCCGTGCAGGCAATAAAAAACGCGTTTTAAGACTCATTTTGCTCTCCCCTCTCTCTTGTCCTATCAACTGATTAATTTTTTCGAATGATTTAATATTGAATGCTAAAAATACAGGTACACCTACATGAAATGCCCGAAGTAGAAACTCGATCCCACCATAGTAAGCTCCAAGAGTTGGCACTCTTGAAAATGCAGTGATTCCTCCCCAAAATGACATCCAAAGAAGAATCTCTCTTTGCGGCCGAACCAAGGTTATAGCGCCGACTAAAATATCCATCGCACCTATAGCAAAGAGCATTCCAGAGACTTCACTCTCCGACATAAACATATTTAAATATTGAATTTGAAAATTGAGAATTAAATCCATAAATTGTGGATGTGAGGCGATCGCCTCAGCGCCATGGGTAATGAATGTGATTCCTATTCCCCATCTGAGTAATGTAAATCCAAATTTTTTATTTTTTAAATTCTCACCAATTAAAAAAACGATAGCAAGAGGCGCAAGCCATCTCACTGCATGGGCCCAAATAGTATATTGGGCCATGAACTCACCTCCATTATAGGAGCTAAGAAGTGCATGGGTAAAAAGAAAAACGGAAATGATGATAGCAAAGATTTTGTTTTGCCTAATAAGAAAACAAAAGGAAAACAGACCCAGTAGAAGGCTCAAAATCTTATCAATCTGAATGGAGCTGGGATCTGAGATTCTGATTGTTAAAAAAAGAAAACTTCCAATAGAGCTTCCGTTAAAATATGTTTTGTAACTTAAACAAAGAGCCGCAAGACCAACGGTCCAAACGAACAAATAATGCAATCGAATTTTAAATGCTGAAGTTTCCTCACCCATAATCTCATCCTCACGTTGTCAATGACCCGTCTAGCAAAGGTATCGGAGTGATTTGGCGAGATTGAAAATGCCCCGTAGATTATTAGGAGGGGGGAAAATACTACCCTTTATTACCCACACTGGGGCACATGGGTAATCATTGGTAAATGATTTTAATAGAGCAGAGACTCCCCTCCATCGAGGGGTAAGCAAATGCCTGTAAGAAGGGGTTCGTGGGCAAGTAGAGATAAAATTCTTGCTATGTCACTAGGTGTTCCAACTTTTTCCATTGGAGTGTTTCGCTTTAGCGTGGCCAGGTCTTCGCTGGGACCATTATAGCTCGGAGCTAGTATGGGACCGAGACAAAGTCCATGAACTCTAAATTTTGGAGCAAGCTCTCTGGCCAGCATTTTAGTGAGTTGGTGCAAACTTTTCTTAGAAAGGTTGTAGATAAAAAAATCAGTGTCGTTTCTAAATACACGAGTGTCGAGCATATTAATAATGACACCAGAGTCGGCCTTCTTTACAAAACTTTGGGTGAGGAAAAAAGGGGCCTTAAAATTGATTCCAAACTGATCGTCAAAATCCTTTTCTGTGGTTTGTAAAAAATCACACGGCTCAAAGCTTGAAGCATTGTTCACAAGAATTGATAGAGTTTTAAACTCTGAAAAGACATTTTCTATTAGCTTAGAGCGCTGGGAATGTGAGTTAAGATCAGCACGAAAGATCTCACATTTTCTTCCCATTTTGGAAATTTCATCTCTCAACTCTTCCGCACTACTAAGCGAATTATTGTAATGTAAGGCCAAGTTGTGGCCATCTTTTGCCAGTTTAAGCGCGATTTCACGGCCTATTCGCCTACTGGCGCCAGTAACGAGTGCTGCAGATGCTTCCATTCAAATCCCCTTCACAAGCTAATAACCATCAATAGTTCTCGGTATACTGAAATGCTTTAGGCTTTCCAGTGGCGTATGGATCAAAGGAGTGTGCTGCACGCCTTCCTCATCATCCACTCACTGGAAAACCTAAGTCACTTCAGTATAAACGGCCACAAACTAGAGGAAAATGTCGAAATTTCGCTTTGTTTGTTTGCAAAGAACTGCTTCAAATCATATAATCGCTTAATAGTTTCAAGGCATGAATGTTAAATGGCAAATAAAACTGAAGTCGAACGCGACTTATTAAATATAGTAAACTCAAGAATCCTCTTTCTCGATGGCGCCATGGGCACCATGATTCAAAGGTATAAACTTGAGGAAGAAGACTTTAGATCTGAGAGATTTAAAGACCACCCAAAAGATCTTAAAGGCAATAACGACTTACTTAGTTTAACTAGACCTGAGATTATCCGTGAAATTCATCTTGAGTATTTAAAAGCTGGTGCAGACATCGTAGAAACCAATACCTTTAGTGGTACCAAGGTGGCCCAATCTGACTATGGCATGGAAGACTATGCATACGAGATTAACCTAGAATCTGCAAAAATTGCAAAGCTTGCATGCGCTGATATGATGAAGCTCGATCCCAGCAGAAAATGTTTTGTTGCAGGTGCTCTAGGGCCTACCAATAAAACAGCTTCGATTTCTCCAGACGTCAATGATCCTGGATACCGCGCCATAGACTTTGATGGGCTTGTGGAAAATTACTATCAGCAGGCAAAGGCACTTGTAGAGGGAGGCGCAGACATATTGCTTCCAGAGACTACCTTTGACACCCTCAATATAAAGTCAGCTATTTTTGCCATTGAAAAACTATTTACTGAACTTGGCACTCGTCTTCCTGTCATGCTCTCAGTCACTATTACTGATGCTTCGGGAAGAACTCTTTCAGGCCAAACAATTGAAGCCTTTTGGGCCTCAGTCAAACACGCCAGACCATTTAGCGTAGGAATCAATTGTGCTTTAGGAGCAAGGGAGATGCGTCCTTATGTGGAGGCCATTGGAAAACTCGCCGATTGTTATATCAGTTGTTACCCCAACGCAGGGCTACCCAACCCACTTAGCGAAACAGGTTATGATGAAGCGCCTAATACGACCTCAAAAATTTTAGCAGAGTTTGCAGATAGCGGACTGGTTAATATTGTAGGTGGGTGCTGTGGAACTACACCTGAGCATATTACTGCCATAAAAAATAAATTATTTGATAAAACCCCCAGAAAATTAACCTCACCTCCCAAGGGAACCATATTAAGTGGTCTTGAGCCTCTATTTATTCCCCAGACTGGCACCAGGCCCTTTTACATGGTTGGTGAGAGAACCAATGTCATGGGTTCTTTAAAGTTTAAAAAACTCATTGTTAATGAAGAATTTGAAAAGGCCTTATCTATTGCCAGACAGCAAGTAGAAAATGGGGCCAATATCATAGATATAAACTTTGATGAAGGTTTGCTTGACTCAGTCGCCTGCATGAAAAGGTTCTTAAACCTTGTGGCAGCTGAACCAGATATTTGCAAAGTCCCCATTATGATCGATAGCTCTAAGTGGGAAGTCATTGAAGAGGGCCTCAAGTGCATCCAAGGCAAGGGAATCGTCAACTCAATCAGCCTAAAAGAGGGTGAGGAAGTTTTTATAAGTCATGCCAAGAAGATCATGACTTACGGCGCCTCTGTAGTTGTTATGGCCTTTGATGAAGAGGGGCAAGCCGCTACTAAAGATGACAAGGTCAGAATTTGCCGAAGGGCCTATGATATTCTCACTAAAAAAGTGGGAATGGATCCAAGCGATATTATCTTTGACGCCAATATCCTTACGGTCGCCACAGGGATGGAAGAGCATAACAACTATGCAGTCGATTTTATTGAGGCCATCACTGAAATAAAAGCTGCCTGCCCCGGAGTTCTTACAAGTGGAGGGATATCAAATGTCTCTTTTTCTTTTAGAGGAAATAATATTGTAAGGGAGGCCATGCACTCTGCCTTTTTGTACCATGCCATTAAAGCAGGTCTCGACATGGGAATTGTCAACGCGGGAATGCTGGCAGTATATGAAGATGTAGAGCCAGCTCTACTTGAAAAAGTTGAAGCCGTTCTCCTCAACAAATCAGATGACGCCACGGAAATTCTAATCGAAGAAGCAGAAAAACTCAAAGGTGTTAAGACAGAGAAAAAAGCGATTGATTTAAGCTGGCGCGAAACTACAGTTGAAAAACGAATCTCGCATGCACTAGTAAAGGGTAATACAGACTTTATTGTAGAAGATACTGAGGAAGCCCGGCTTAAATATGACAAACCTCTCGATGTCATTGAAGGTCCATTAATGGACGGCATGAAAATTGTGGGCGATTTATTTGGGGCAGGAAAAATGTTTCTCCCCCAAGTTGTCAAATCAGCACGAGTGATGAAGGCCTCAGTGGCACATCTAAACCCATATATGGAAGACGATCAAAAAACGAGCATGTCTAAACAAGGAACCATAGTTCTAGCAACTGTAAAAGGCGATGTTCACGATATTGGAAAAAATATTGTCTCTGTAGTCCTTTCTTGTAATGGCTATGAGGTCCATGATTTAGGTGTCATGGTCTCAAATGACAAAATCCTTAAAAAGGCCCAGGAAGTTGATGCTGATATCATCGGACTGAGCGGGCTTATTACTCCCTCGCTAGATGAAATGATTACCAATGCAAAAGAAATGACCAGACTTGGTTTTACCTGTGACCTTTTGGTAGGAGGGGCCACTACGAGTAAGGCCCACACGGCGATCAAGATAGCTCCTGAATATAGCGGTGCAACTGTTCAAGTGGGCGATGCCTCACTCGTTGTAGGAGTCACCTCAGGTCTTCTCAAGGAAGCTAATCGGGCTGCTTACTTGAGAGAGCTAGAACAAAAGCATCAAAGAGCAAGGGATCTTCATTTCCAATCAAAAAATAGGGCCTCGAAGCAAATTTCTATTGAACAGGCCAGAGAGAGAAAACCTGCACTTAAGTATCAGCATATCGAAAAACCTAAAACTTTAGGAATCAAAGTCTACGAGGACTTTGATTTGAAAGAACTTGCAAACTATATTGATTGGTCACCATTTTTTTGGACTTGGGAGCTCAAAGGCACTTACCCTAAAATACTTGAAAGCCCAAAATATGGCCTCCAAGCAAAAGAAATATTTCAAGATGC
>Ga0257117_1001872_pt1 | contig 11741 bp, 10 predicted proteins | sample SI112_135mmetaG_FD_190157 | JGI IMG/M metagenome (GOLD analysis project Ga0257117, IMG submission 190157) | Marine microbial communities from Saanich Inlet, British Columbia, Canada - SI112_135m | ecosystem: Environmental > Aquatic > Marine > Inlet | place: Canada: British Columbia | collected... | reverse complement strand
CTTCAATCATTGTCATCATTGTTACTGCTTATTCAAATGTTCAAGATGCTGTTAAAGCAGTGAAAGAAGGCGCTTACAATTACCTAGAAAAACCAATTACAAGTGATAATTTAGTTGCCCTAATCAAGCGTGCCCTAAAGGCAAGATCCCTAATTGAAACAATGGCATTCTCTGCTCCCCAACTCTCTTTAGGCGGCGGAAATAAAGAGGACCAGTTTGTTGGTGAATCTGATGTCATGAAAAAAGTCTTTGGCATTATTGGAAAACTAGCACAAGTTAAAACACCCGTGCTCATTAGGGGTGAATCAGGAACAGGTAAAGAGCTTGTTGCAAAAGCCATTCACTTCAATGGCTCTAGAAAAGATGAAAAATTTGTCACCATCAACTGTGCTGCCATACCTGAAAATCTTATTGAAAGTGAATTATTTGGTCACGAGAAAGGTGCCTTCACTGGTGCCAACGAAAGAAAAATTGGTAAATTCCAGTACGCAAATGGTGGGACTCTATTTCTCGATGAGATTGGAGATGTTTCACAGGCCATGCAGGTAAAACTTTTGAGAGTACTGCAGGAAAAAACCTTTACCCCTATCGGTGGAAACCGAGAAGTAACAGTGGATGTTAGGGTAATTGCAGCTTCTCACAAACCTTTTGAGAAAATGATTAAAGAGGGAACATTCAGAGAAGACCTTTTTTACAGACTGAATGTACTGCCAGTCTATCTTCCACCACTGCGTGAACGAGTATCAGATATTCCACATCTAATTGAGTATTACCTTAATTATTTTAATAATATTCACAACCTCCAAATTAAAGGTCTCACAGAAGAAGGGATGAAAATCCTTAGCAATCATAAATGGCCTGGCAATATTCGAGAGTTAAGAAATGTTATAGAGCATGCTTTTATTATTGAATCTACTGATCTCATTCACCCGTCGAGTTTGCCTGAATCTATTTATAAAAGTGCACCAAACTCCACAGACAATAATGCTGACGAAAGTAGCATGATCGACATTCAGGGAATTCAAAACTCTGTTTTCGATGTTGAAGGCGGCGGTGTCGACATAAAAGATGATTATAAATTTGTCTTTGCGACTAAAACTGAAAATAATGATATTAAGTTAGATTTTCAAGAAGCTAAAGATTTGTTTGAAAAAGAGTTTATCGTTCAGGCGCTAAAGCTCAATAAGGGAAAAATTAATCAAACTGCTCTCAAGGCAAATATCCCTAAGAAAACACTTCTTAGAAAAATTGAAAAATACGGCATTAGCCCCAAAGAATTTTATTAAGGTAAACAAAACCGATGAATCGAATTTGGATGTTATCATTACTGATCGTGGGAATTATTATTGCTGACCAGCTTTCGAAAGGTGCAGTACAAAGCAATTTTCACATTGGCGAGTCAAAAGTTGTTATTGATGGATTCTTTAATTTTACTTATATCACAAACAAGGGTGCTGCATTTGGATTTCTATCGGATGCATCTGACAGTATAAGAAAGCCATTGTTTTTATTCATCCCTGTGATTGCTTGTATATGGCTTGGATGGCTGATTTGGGCCTCAAGGAAACAAGCCCTTATTGCGGGCCTGGCTTACAGCCTGATTCTATCCGGTGCTATCGGAAACTTAATCGATCGATTTTCACTTGGTTATGTGGTGGATTTTTTAGATTTCTATTACAAGGCCAATCACTTCCCTGCTTTTAATATTGCGGATAGCGCAATCACAATCGCAGCATTTCTACTGGGCATAGATTTCATTCAACAAATAATAAAAAATCGAAAGCCACAAGAACATATTTAATGCTGCCAATCCTCTTTCAAAAATTTGGGATCACAATTTATAGTTACCCACTATTCATGGGCCTTGCCTGGGGTTGTGCTTACTATATTTGTACAGGATTACTTGATAGTAAGAATCTAGACCCAAAAGGATTCCGAGCTTTTTTTTGGTTAAATTTTCTGGCTTCTTGGCTTGGGGCGAAAGTTTTTTATTTGATAAATTCCACAGGTGGATACTTTGCAAGCTACCTTGAGAGCCCCTCATTTTGGCTTGGAGGTGGATTTGTATTCCATGGTGGCCTAATCTTTGGAATGGTCTTTTCCTTTATATATTTAGTGCTTTTAAAGAAGTTCTCCACTGAATCTGCAGTGCAACTAATAGCCTGCATTCCCATTGGACACGCCATTGGGCGAATAGGATGTTTATTAACCGGCTGCTGCTACGGGTCAGTCTGTAAACTTCCCTGGTCCATAAATCACTTTGGCACTCTCAGGCATCCCGTCCAGGCCTACGAAGCTCTATGCCTGTTTATCCTCGGCGCAATTTTATTAGTCCTTTCTAAAAAATCAAAGAATATCTACGCACCCTTAAGCGCCTATCTTTTTGGTTATGGGATTATTAGATTCTTCTTGGAATATTTACGAGGAGATTTAATAAGAGGAATCCTACCTATGGGGATCAGTAACGGACAACTTATCTCTATAGGACTGACTGTAATGGGAATATTTTTATGGTTTATTACTAAGAAGCACTCTCGGGTTCAGCTTCCTCAGTAGCGGCAGGCCCTTCAGCAACTTCTGGAAGCTCGATTCCACTGTCACTATGAAGTTTATCTAGCTCACCTTTTGAAATATAAAGCTTTGATTCAAGGTTTACACTTCCCCAAGCAATATAAGCATCATCCTGATTGTACATAGTGATTGCAAACCAAGGACAATCTTGAGAGCAGTTTTGGCAGCCAATACATCTCATTAGATCAATCTCAACAGTGTGCTTAAAATTAGGATCTGTGAGATCTGGGCCTGGAACAATTTCTATGGAATCAACAGGACAGCCAGCAATACAAATTTCGCAGCCTGTACACATGGCCGTGTGAACAACGGCCAAAAGCTTAGGTGGTTTCTTACCCTTTCGAGGAGTCTTGAGCCGCGCTGTATGGTATGGGTTTTGATATTTTGTGCTGTCTTCACTCATTACTTAAAACTACCTCTCTAAGATCTTCATTATAGCGCATTAAATTCATGATTTATACAGCAAAACCATGCAAAATTTGTTATCAGTGTTGTAGGTAGACCGCTCAGATAGCACTTCGCGTCTACATAAAAACTCTTTTATTTTTAACCGAGAAAGGGGTCTAAATGTCTCGCCTGAGATTCGTTACAGCTTCTAGCCTATTTGATGGGCATGATGCCTCAATAAATATCATGAGAAGATTGCTTCAAAGCAAAGGTGCCGAGGTTATACACCTGGGCCACAATAGATCTGCAAAAGAAGTTGTAGATGCTGCCATTCAAGAAGATGTACAGGGAATTGCCCTCAGCTCTTATCAAGGTGGCCACATGGAATACTTCACCTACATTAGAGAATTACTTGATAGCGCTGGATCCAAAAATATCAAAATTTTTGGTGGAGGCGGAGGGGTCATCACCCCCAGCGAGATGAAAAAGTTGCACTCATCTGGAATTACAAGAATCTATTCCCCAGGGGATGGAATGAAGCTTGGTCTCGACGGAATTATTAACGATATAATTGATCAGTCACAATTTTCCACTATCGAAGGCTTTCAATTTAAAGACCTAGCTGGAAAAAAAAATCTAAATCACCATCAAATTGGGAAGACCATCACATATATTGAAGAAAAGGGTGAGTTTCCATTTGAGGTTAAGAAAGGTGAAACAAAAGTTTTAGGAATAACTGGAACAGGCGGGGCAGGAAAGTCGAGTTTAATTGATGAAATTTTGCTGAGATTTTCTCGCTACTATCCAGATAAAAAAGTCGCCCTTATTTCCATTGACCCCACTAAGAAGAAAAATCAAGGGGCCCTACTAGGAGATAGGATTAGACTTGGAAGTGCAACGTCTTCTCAATTTTACATCCGCTCTCTTGCAACAAGAGACTCTAAGACTGAGCTAAGTCCACAAATTGAAAAAACAACTATGTTTCTTAAGTCACTCGACTTTGATCTTATAATTGTAGAGACCTCCGGCATTGGACAGGCCTCTGATGAAATTACTGAAGTTGCCGATCAATTTCTATATGTAATGACCCCTGAGTACGGAGCTGCATCACAACTCGAAAAAATCGAAATGCTAGAGTCTGCACATTTTATTGCCATCAATAAATTTGAAAAAGCAAAAGGGATGGACGCACTAAGAGATGTTCGCAAACAATACAGAAGAAACAAACAACTCTTTGCCGGACACCCAGGATCCCCAGAAGATGATCAATTGCCAATTTACGGGACAATTGCTTCAAAGTTTAATAACCCTGGAGTCAATGATCTGTTTTTTGATATTTTAAGTGCATTTAAATTTCCTATTAGTGAGCAAATAAAAAACCTTGAAAAAAATAGGGCCAGCGAGCATGTTGCTGTCATCATTCCCTCAGGTAAGGTTCTCTACTTAAGAGAAATTTCAGACTTAGTAGAAAACTATAATCAAAAAACGGGGGAAACTTCAGACCAATTGGCAAACTGGGAGTCACTCTCAGCTGCAGCAGCCTTACTGCCAGGTAACTCTGAGCTAAAAAAGAAGTTAGAAGAGGTAAAATCACTGATTCCAGGCAAGGTGTTCAGTGAAATAGAAGAGTACGACCGAGATATTGAAAAATACCACTCAGGAGAATTCTCATTTAATATTAGGGGAAAGGAATTAAAAACTCCAACAAAGTACCGCTCACTTTCACAGCTAGAAATTTCAAGAGTTGGAATTCCAGACTTACAATATCCTTCTGAAAAATATCGGTTTATCAGGTCACAAAATTTCCCAGGGAAATTCCCTTACGCTGCCGGAACCTTCCCGTTCAAGAGAAAAGATGAAGAACCTAAGCGTCAGTTCGCTGGAGAAGGTGGTCCTCATAGGACAAATAAGAGATTTCACTTCCTTTCGGAAAATGATGAGGCCAAAAGATTATCTACTGCATTTGATTCAACAACTCTTTACGGTGAAGACCCTGCCATCAGACCTGATATTTTTGGAAAAATTGGTGAAGCAGGAGTAAGCATCTGCACACTTGAAGACATGGAAGTGCTCTATAGTGGCTTTGATCTATGTAATCCCAAAACATCTGTTTCCATGACAATTAATGGCCCTGCAACAATTGTTCTTGCAATGTTCATGAACACTGCTATTAGGCAAAACCTTGGAGAAAAGGATTTTTGGGACAGCAAAAAAAGACTCGAAGTAATGAAAAATGTTCGTGGCACAGTTCAAGCAGATATTCTCAAAGAAGATCAAGCGCAAAACACTTGTATTTTCAGCCTTGAGTTTGCACTTAGATTGATGGGTGACGTTCAAGAATATTTTTCAAAAAACCAAATTAAAAATTACTATACCGTTTCCATAAGCGGCTATCATATAGCCGAAGCAGGGGCCAACCCTATCACTCAATTGGCACTAACTCTGGCCAATGGATTTACCTACGTGGAGTATTATTTAAGCAGAGGATTAAAAATTGATGAGTTTGCAGAAAACCTATCATTTTTCTTCAGCAATGGGCTGGATCCTGAATATACTGTGATGGGAAGAGTTGCCAGAAAAATCTGGGCCATTGCTATGAAAGAAAAATATGGAGCAAACCTAAAATCACAAAAATTGAAATATCATATTCAGACATCTGGACGATCCCTACACGCCCAAGAAATTGATTTTAATGACATTAGAACAACTCTACAGGCCTTTTTGGCATTGTCTGATAACTGTAATTCTCTGCATACAAATGCCTACGATGAAGCCATTACCACTCCCACAGAAGAAAGTGTGAGAAGGGCGATGGCGATCCAGCTCATTATCAATCGCGAGTTTGGATTAAATAAAACAGATAACCCTCTTCAAGGATCTTATATTTTTGAAGAACTAGCTCAAATTGTAGAGGACGCTGTTTTAAAAGAATTTGTTAGAATTTCTGATCGAGGAGGAGTTCTTGGTGCAATGGAAAATATGTACCAAAGATCTAAAATCCAAGAGGAATCCCTCCTTTACGAATCACAAAAAGACTCAGGGGAAATTCCAATTATAGGTGTTAACACTTACATTGCCGAAAATATTTCAGAACAACTTAATGCTGAAATAGAAATCTCAAGATGCACGAATGATGAAAAGATGGATCAGATCAATCGATTGAATTCCTTTAAAGAAAAAAACAAAGATCATCATGATCGTGCAATTGAGAGTCTAAAAGATGTGGTCTTGAATGATGGGAATATCTTTGAAGAGTTACTAAGCACAGTCAATTATTGCAGCCTGGGTGAAATCACTAGCATCCTGTACGATGTTGGCGGCAAGTATAGAAGGAATATGTAATATGGCCGGTGTGTATACTAAAAGTGGTGATTCCGGAGAAACCTCACTCGTTGGCGGAACACGTTTATCGAAAGGTGATCCACAAATTGATTTGTACGGAGAAGTTGATGAGTTAAACTCATTTTTAGGACTTGCCATTACAACTTTGCAGGCTTGTGAAAAACCCTTTGGCATTGAAGTTGATTTTTTAAGATTCATTCAAAATAGACTCTTTAATCTTGGTAGTCTTTTGGCCTGTGAAAAAGAAAAAATTTCTCAATTTTCATTGGAAGAGCTTGCAGCCTGCGATGTTGAAAAAATAGAAAAAGAAATAGATCGTCTCGATTCTTTTTGTAAACCACTTACAAATTTCATCTTACCTGGCACTGGTGGTGAAAATTCAACCGTTCATATTTGTAGATCAGTATGTCGCCGAGTTGAAAGAAAAATGGTGGTTGTGAATAACGGAAATAAGGAGCTAGAAGTTCCACTTAAATTTATCAATAGACTCTCAGATTATTTTTTTGTACTTGCAAGATACTGTTCAAATAAATTAGACGAAAATGAAATTCTGTGGACTAATCAGAAATCGAAATAAACTCCACTTTCAGGGAATCAATTTCGATATATGTTTGATACTTCGCCAAGTATCCACTGTTCAAATATCTCACCTTTGATTTTCCGGATTCAAAAGTAAAGTCATCTCGAACATGGCTATGCCCACAAATAATGAAATCAATATTTGATTTAGGAAGTGCCACTGCTCCCTTCCTAAACGAGTCACGCGTCCCCTCTTCATCAAAATACTTACTCCCACGCTTTTTTGAATTCGCGGATGCCTTAGCCCCAATAGCATCAATCATACCAAGGGGGAGAATATTTTCTACAATCGTTTTAGAAAATGAATTTGAGATAAATTTTCGATACCATTTATAAACACTATTTCCCGTTTCGAGAAAATCTCCATGGCAAAAATAAAACTTCTTATCCCAAAGATTCTTTTCCACTTCAAAAGGGTATAATTCAAAACCAGATTTGTCCCTAAAGCATTCACTATAAAGACGAGATAAGTGTAAATCGTGGTTACCCTCAATATAGGTAATTTTTCCAATATCTAAGAATTCATTCAACTTTGCGAAAGTATCACTAAATCTCTCCATATACTCCAGGTGAGGTCCAACCAAGAGATCAAAAATATCTCCCAGTAAATAAATCTCACTGTATTTTTTCAGGGTACATTGGTCTATAAATCTATGAAAGAGCTTTGCAGCTTCATCGTCTGGTTTTTTTATATGAACATCTGAAATTATTGCAATGGCCATGTATAAATGATGAGTGAAATATCATGGTCCGTCAAACAAGAGAAAATCAAAACCTGGAGTTAAAATTAGGAGACTTGATCAACATCTGCAAATCTAAAAACAAATAAATTCACCTTTTGTTTTTCGAGATCGGAGATGTCTATAAACTCAATGCAAACTTTATATCCCTTATAAAGTAGGTTATTCTTCTGGTTTGGCTCAATAGGAATAAAGTTAACAATCTTTCCATTAAGAACAACTTCATTGCTTCCAAACATAAGATGAATTCCAGCAACGATATCATCAATATTGAAGAACTTTTTTTCGAGCTTTGTGATAATAAATGAAAGTCCACCAGCAGAGAGATCAAAGCAGTCCTTTTCAAATAATTGAACCTTATTGGTTGCTCCCATATCAGAGGCAATATAGAAATTTGTCCGCATAATGATGCCATCCATCTTCTCTAATCTAAAGTATTTCCTTCTTTCGACTTGAGCAACCATTGTTGGAAAACAAACAGATAGAACATTATCTTCTGAAAAAGATTTTACCTCTGCTTGAAAAAGGAATGATTCATCTGGGACATAAAAGTTAACAACATTGGATCCTGAAATAATTGATTTAACATCTTCAACATTAAGGTTGTTAACTTTAAAGGTTAATTCATTTGAATACTTGCAGACCATAGTGATTGCGGCTTCACTTGTCTTTTTACTCGATCCAATTAGCCTCCAAACGATTACAGGCTTTCCTTCATTTTTAGCTCTATTTAAAGCATTCAAAATGTTTTTCGGATCATTTTCTTTTCTAAGAGGATTCACCGCCACAATTATTTCCTAGTTTAAAAAGGGGAAGCTCAGATAAATGAAATTCTTTATTTATCCAAGCCCCCTTAAAGAACCGTAGATTACTGCAATACCTACGATGCCTTTCTTACTTATATTAAGTTAAGTGCTGCTTTTGGTATATTATTTGCTTGGGCCATTGAAGCAATCGCTGCACTTTTAAGAACGCTATTTCTTGCCAGTTTTGCTGATTCTTCTGCAATGTCCGCATCTTGAATACTGGCCCTCGCACTATCTTGGTTAAAAACCTGAGAGTCAATATTTCTGGTTGTAATTTGTAATCTCGACTGAATTGAACCAAGTTTGGCCCTCATCCCCGCGATCATATCAAGACCTTCGTCAACCTGGGCCAAGTTATCAATTGCATCATCTTTCTCAGCAATTGAAGAACCTTCGATTCCAAGCTCACTTGATCTCGCATTTGTACCATCTGCTTCAAATTGAATGATATTTTCTTCACCGGCATAAGCACCAACAAAGAAGTCCATTGTACCGCTTTCATTTTCACCATTTAAAAGTGGCGCACCTGAAAATTTGGTAGACTCTGCAATTCGATCAGATTCTTTTACTAACTCTTGATATTCAAGATCGAGCATTCCTCTTTCTTTACTACCAACAGTATCTGATGCAGACTGCACAGAAAGTTCTCGAAGCCTTATGAGAATATTTGACATCTCACCAAGGCCACCTTCAGCAACTTGTATAAGAGAGACACCATTATTAGCATTTCTCTTGGCCATTCTCAGACCTCTAACAGTCGCTTCAATTTTGTTCCCAATGGCTAAGCCGGCAGCATCATCAGCTGACTTAGTGATTCTTTTACCGGATGATAGTCTATTAAGAGCATCTTCCGAATCAGAACTGACGTTGTTAAGGTTTTTCATAACCCCCTGGGCCGCCATGTTACTTGCAATACGTAAGGCCATTTTAATCTCCTCGTTCTTTAAGGGTGTTTCAACCTTAACCCGACCTATGGGCTCAGGTACTTACAAGAGGTTTATCGTCGGGTATGGAAAATAGTTGAGCTTTTTTCTTTGGTTTTATTAACAAAAGTTATCTTTACCTGAAAAAACAACACGTTAGAGAACGTAAATAATCTATGTTTTTTAAGAAAAAAAGAGAGTTTTAGAATTTGGAAATGAAAATTTTAGATTTAGAGCTGGAAAATTTAGTCGTGAACTAACAATTTTAGATAAATTGAATAGTAATGATGTGATAAAGGAGACCCATAGGACCCCGGAATATTCATCCCGGGACCTAAGTTATGGGTCTCCTCAAATTCTATCTTTAACCACTAATCAATCCTAGGGCTGTTCTTTTAGATTGATTGGCTTGTGCTAAAACTGAGGTAGTTGCTTGATCTAAAATATTAGCTCTTGCTAACTCTGCAGATTCCTCTGCAACATCTGTATCTCTTATTCGAGAATTCGCTGCTGACAGGTTTTCTGTTTGAATCAACAAGTTTTCTACCGTTGATGATAATCTATTTTGAAGGGCACCAAGATTGGCTCTTTGGCCGTTCACATTTTTAATGGCACCATCAATAGTCTCTAAGTTTTCTTGGGATTGTACTTTCTCACTAACTCCCATTCCACCTAAATTTAGTCCTTCTGTTGTTGAATTAGCTTCCCCAGCATTATAGGAAATCCTATCGTACTCTGGACTATTTCTAATCCCAATTTGAAAATCAAACTTATCTCCTTGGCCATTTAAAAGGAGTTGCTCATTGTATCTCGTTGATTGAGATATCCTCTCCACTTCTTGCATTAAATTTTGAAATTCAAGATCAGTGAACTTTCTTTCATCATTTCCAATGGTGTCTGATGAAGATTGAATTGAAAGCTCTCTTAGTCTAATAAGAATATTAGAGACTTCATTTAATCCACCTTCAGCAACCTGGATCATAGAGATACCATCACTTGCATTTCGTGATGCCTGTCTTGATGAACGAATGTTTGCTTTTAAGTTTTCACTGATTGCCAGACCGGCTGCATCGTCACCTGCTCTGTTAATTCTGCTACCCGATGCTAATCTTTCTAGTGCTTGACCTTGATCTTTTTTGACTTTTGTCAGCGCCCTTTGCGCTGACAACGATTGTACGTTGGTGTTAATTGCAATACCCATAACTTAATCTCCTCGAAACATATAAAACCTCCTTGTGGTTATTAACTGGAACTCACTCCTTGTGAAATTCCCCTTACTAACTTTATAGCTTCACCCAAAAGCTATGCACTGATTTCGGTAACCGTTTTAATTACTTTATACTTATTTGCTTTTTTCTTGAAAAAAAGTGGAAAATTTTTCCCAATATAACCGATACGAATCCTCGGTTAATGGGGTCTTTGAAGGGTAGCTATTTGAAAACTCATCAATAACATTGTGTAACTCTTTTGTTAGTCTTCGTTTTAAATAACCAAGTTGAAAGCTCTGACTATCTTTTGATTTTTTGAGATTTATTTTACCTATAAAGTCAGGCTCTCCATTCAGAAGATCAACATCAAAAATTTGGGTATGCTTCGAGCCCCATTCGTACAGAGAATTAGAAATACTCTTAGTATTAAATAGGTCTGCCTTTGACACCACTATACAGTCTGCAACATCGAGAACTCCACTTTTGAGATGCTGTATCCCGTCCCCTGAGTTTGGATCATAAAGAAGGATTAAATTATCTACGTAATCTCTTAAGTAGGTTGTACTTTGCCCTCCTCCAACTGATTCAATGGTAACTGTATCAAAAGGAAAGTGACTTAAGATCATTATGTATTTATCAAGATGAGGAGTCAGTCCTGACACGTCACCTTTATTAGAAACACTCCTTATATATACACCGTCATCCAAAAAGAATTTTTTTAGTCTGACCCTATCGCCTAGTAATGCTCCTCCTCCATCAGGATTTGAAGGATCAATCAAAAGCATACCAAGTTGAGATGTAGGTTTTTTACTTCTATTATAAGATATAAGTTGGTTTAGGAAGCTACTTTTTCCTGCTCCAGGTGTTCCCACTATTCCTAAGAGGGTCGGTCTTTTCTTTAACTTTAAGAAACTGGCCCATAGAAGTTCTTCATCTTTAGCTGAAAAGGATTCTACTTTGGTCAGAGCAGAGCGTAGCTCCTTTTTGTCACCTTTAGAAATTTTCTTGTAATCAATTTCGGATGTCATATTTGTCCGCAGTAGGTTTTTTACCAGTGCTCTAAGATTTTCCTTGTGCACTTTCTATAATTTTAGTTGTCGATTTACCTTCAACAAAATCGAGACTCTTAACAACACCGCCATTACTTAAGACAATATCAGAGCCTACTATTTGATCAGGCTTCCA
>Ga0257117_1001871_pt1 | contig 11745 bp, 9 predicted proteins | sample SI112_135mmetaG_FD_190157 | JGI IMG/M metagenome (GOLD analysis project Ga0257117, IMG submission 190157) | Marine microbial communities from Saanich Inlet, British Columbia, Canada - SI112_135m | ecosystem: Environmental > Aquatic > Marine > Inlet | place: Canada: British Columbia | collected... | reverse complement strand
GGTTAGAAATTGGATTGATTTGTGTGGTGTTCAGATGAAGGAGTTTGGGGGCCTAAGGCATAATGATTTTGTTGGTGGATAGGAAATTGGATTGATTGTGTGTGGTGGACAGTTGAAGGGGATTTGGGCTTAGGTGGATAATGATTTTTGTTGGTGGGTGGAAGTTGTTTAGATTGTGCGTGGTGTTCATATGGATGATATTAAGGACTGGGGGCATTAGGTTTTTGTTAAGGGATGGGAATTGTTTGTATTGTGCGGGATGTTGAGTGGGGGTAATTTGATTGAGAAGGGCCTTAAATTGTGTTAGCTGTTGGTATGGAAAAAGATCATGTCTTTTTGACGTCTGAGGATGTCAAACCCTTTGAATTTAATGAGCAGGTGGCCAGGTGTTTTGATGATATGGTGACTCGTTCGGTTCCTTTTTATAGGGAAGTTCATAGCCTTCTTTTAGACGTGCTTAGAAAGAGGACCCCCAATGGCGGGACCGTAGTGGATCTTGGTTGTTCTACGGGGACAACGATTTCTGTTATTGGGCAGGAGTTTTCGGATCAACACTTTTCTTTTTTTGGTGTTGATAACTCTGAATCAATGCTAGAGCGTGCTCAGAAAAAAATTGAAGATAGTGGAGTTTTGGGAGCAAAGCTTTTTTGTGAGGATATTGCTGATTTTGTTTTTCCGGCGTGTGATGTGGTGATTATGAATTATACATTGCAGTTTGTGCCGGAAGAAAAAAGAAGAGATGTTTTGAGAAAAATTTACAACTCTCTTCGGCCTGGTGGTGTCTTTTTTATGGCGGAAAAAATTAAGGGGTCGAATCTACTAGTTGATGATTTGATGACCGGGATTTACTACGATTTTAAAAGGCGTCAGGGATACTCTGAGCTTGAGATTTCAAATAAAAGACAAGCGCTTGAAAATGTTCTTGTTCCCTGGAAGGCCAGTGAGCATTTAGATTTTTTAAAAGACTGTGGTTTTGAAAATCGCGATATGTTATTTCGTTGGTATAATTTTGCTACCTTTGTTGGGATTAAATAAATGGATTATTTGAGAGAGTTTCAAGGTCTTGTTGATACCGAGTTTTTGAAAAACTCATTGGTGAATAAAGATATTGAGCTGGCACTCCCAGTAAATACAGATCTATTTGAATCGCTAAAAGAACTTCCTCAAATTAAAGATGCCTTGCTTTCTGGTCCCGGGAGTGTTGTGGAGCTTTTAGGAACTACTTCAAAAGTTGAAAGGGAAAAAATTAAAGAAGTGGCGGAGAAATTAATGCCCTGGAGAAAGGGGCCGTTTGATTTTTTTGGGATGGAAATTGATGCTGAATGGAGGAGTGATCACAAGTGGGATCGACTTGTTCCTCATTTGCCGAGTCTTTTTGATAAAGTGATTTTAGATATAGGCTGTAATAATGGCTATTTTATGTACAGGATGCTTGAGCATGATCCCAAGCTAGTTCTCGGCATTGACCCGGTCATCAGAACTTATATTCAGTTTTTATTTACTCATCATTTCGCAGATGACCCAAGGTTAAAGTATGAACTGTTTGGAGTGGATCAGGTTGAGGCCTTTAGTGAGTATTTTGATGTGATATTTAGTATGGGGATTATTTATCATCACAAAAATCCTATGAAGCAACTTGATGATATGAGACGTGCTCTTAGACCGGGTGGGACTTTGGTGCTAGAGACTATAGGTATTCCTGGAGACGAGAGTGTGGCGCTTTTTCCTGAAGGACGTTATGCTCAAATGAGAAATGTTTGGTTTGTTCCCACTTTTGAATGTTTGAAGTCTTGGCTGACTAGAATGAAATTTGTTGATATTGAACTTATTAGTAGTGTTCCCACTACAACTAGTGAGCAAAGAGTGACAAAATGGAGTGGAGGAGTTTCATTGGATGATTTTTTGGATCAGACGGATTCCACCAAAACTATCGAGGGACATCCAGCACCACAGAGAATTTGTGTGAAAGCAAAAAGGAAATAGCAGCTTGAAAGAGAAAAGGGAATTAAAAATACTTTTACTACAAATCAGAGATGATGAAGTAGTTAGACAAGAGGAGTATCAAAGCTTTCTCACTCAATCTACTCTTGCGCCCTCACAAATAATTATTCACAACGTTTTTGATAAGCCTGAATTTGATGTCAATATTGTCGATGGTTTTGATGCGCTGATTGTGGGAGGGGCAAGTGAGGCCTCTGTTTCTGAAGAAGATATATATACTTTTGTTGGACCTTGTAAGAAGCTTCTCAATTACTGTGTTGAAAAAAATATTCCAGTCTTTGCCTCTTGCTTTGGTTTTCAAGTGGCGGTCTTGGCCTTTGGTGGTGAGATTTTAAAAGATGAGCTAGATTATGAAATAGGAACACTTCTCATTGAGCTCACAAGTGATTGCAGTAGTGATCCTCTCTACTGTGATATGCACACTCCTTTTATGGCAGTTTCTGTTCATAAAGAAAAGGCCTTAGTTCTGCCTGAGAATTGCCAGCTTTTGGCCTATACGAATTCTTGTCTACACTCCTTTAGGGTTATTGGTAAACCTTTTTGGGCCTTTCAATTTCATCCAGAGTTGACTCGTGAGAAGTTGACTCAAAGGCTTGGTGTTTACAAAAGTAAGTACACCGATGACCTTGATCATTTCAATCAAATTATTGACTCGCTTGTTGATACTCCTGAATCAAATCTTTTAGTAAAAAAATTCGTCGATTATTTGATTTCTTGTTAGAATGGCTTTGCATTAACCAAAGGCTAAAAAGTTGAAATTAAAATTTTTAGGTGCGGCAGAGACCGTTACAGGAAGTAGAACTCTCATTACTCACAGAGGGCAACACTATCTTGTGGACTGCGGGTTATTCCAAGGATCAGATAAAAAAAGAGATCTCAATTGGGATAGTAACTTTGATGTTAAACGTCTGGATGGAATCTTTTTAACCCACGCTCATATTGATCATTCAGGAATGCTTCCTCGGGTAGTTAAGCTTGGATACAAAGGGCCGATTTATTGTTCGCAGGCCACTTTTGATTTGTGCCAAATTATGCTTTTAGATGCTGCTCATATACAAGAAGAAGATGCACGCTATGCCAATGAAACCAAGCACTCTTCTCACAACCCTGCACTCCCTCTCTATACTAAAGAAGATGCGCTTGCCAGCTTACAGCTTTTTAAACCTATCAAAATGGATGAATGGCATGAAATCACACCTGATATATCTATTAGATTGACAAGAGCTGGACATATTTTAGGTTCAAGTTTTGTGGAGATTAACTACTCTGTTGAAGGAAATGGCGGATTTAAAAAAATTACATTTACGGGAGATATTGGAAACAATAGGCAACAAACAATTAAAGGACCTGCTTATTTAAAAGAGAGTGATTTTTTAGTTCTTGAGTCGACCTATGGTGATAGGCTTCAACCAAAGAATGATCCTTGCGAGCTCTTAGGTCTTTTTATTAATAATATTATCGCAAAGCAAGGCGTTGTGGTCATTCCCACATTTACAGTGGGTAGAGCACAAGAGGTTCTTTATTACATTAAAAAACTGCAAGAAGATAAAATTATACCTATAACTCCAGTCTATGTGGATTCTCCCATGGCCAATAGTGCTAATAGAGTTTTCTATGATCATCAAGAGGAGCATAAGCTCTCCATTGGAGAAGATGAATTGAAAGGACCTCTTTGTCCTACCAAATATCATGAGATTAATTCAACACAAGCATCCAAGGAGCTCATTCAAAGAGACGGACCTTTCATTGTCTTGTCTGCTGCAGGTATGTTGACCGGAGGAAGGGTTCTCCACCATCTGAAAAAGAGGCTGCCGGGTAAAGAAAATGGGGTGATTTTTGTAGGATACATGGTGGAAAATACTAAAGGGAGAAGGCTGCAAGATGGGGCCAAGACTATACGAATTCACCATGAAGAGATTGAGGTCCATGCCAGTATTTTTACTATTGAAGGCCTTAGTGCACACGGTGATTACATGGACATGATAAATTGGTTAGAACACTTCCAGGTTCTCCCCAAATGTATATTTTTAAATCATGGCGAACTCCATGCCAGTACTCATTTCAAAAATATTTTGGAAGGAAAGTTTGGAGTTAAAGTTCACATTGTTAAGCATGGTGAAGAGATTGACACTGTAAAATGGGATTGGGACGTATGATGAAAGAAAAGAAAAATGTCTTAAGGAAGGCCGGACAGTGTGAGAGAAATCTTCTCGAGTCCAAGCCTGAATATATGACTATTTCTGAAGATGCCTGGAGAGTTCAAAGGATTCAAGCAGAAATCGTAGATGGTTTTGAAAACCTTCGAAACCTAGGAGGGGCCATCTCTATCTTTGGATCTGCTAGGATGGATCCATCTAACCCTTATTATGATCTTGCAGTAAAAACGGGAAAGCTCTTATCAAAAGAGCGAATTTCAGTTATCACTGGTGGTGGTGGTGGTGTTATGGAAGCTGCAAATAAAGGGGCCAAAGGGCAACTGGCCCACTCTGTAGGGCTTAATATTGAACTTCCCCATGAACAAAAGGCAAATGACTATCAAGATATTGGTCTTGAATTTCGCTACTTTTTTATTCGAAAATTAATGTTTGTTAGATATTCGCAGGCCTTTGTTTTTTTTCCAGGTGGATTTGGAACTCTCGATGAGCTTTTTACTATTGCAACACTTATGCAAACCAAAAAAATTGAAATGGCCCCTATAGTGCTCTTTGGTGTTGATCACTGGAAGGGAATGATTGATTGGATTAAAAAGGTAATGGTGGATACAGGTTATATTTCCAATGAAGATGGAGGTTTTCTTTTTCTAACAGATGATCCTGAAAAAGTAGTGAAAATTGCAAAAGAGCAGACTAAAAATCTCTAGTACTTAATGGATGGAGTACTAGGTGACAATTTCATTGAAAAATTCAGCTAGTTCGGCTTCTACAAGAGTTTCTTGTTGTAGAAGTTTTTTTGCACTTTTTTCAAGCAGGGCCCTATTTTTATTTAGGATGTTCTTAGCATTTTCATAGCAATCATCGGTAAGTGATTGAACAGCATCATCTATAAGCCTAGCAGTATGCTCACTGTAAGTGGCACGATTGTATGGGTTTTGGCCAGGTCCACCTAGAAAGCTTTGATTGGGTTGCTCAAGGGATAGATTTTTTAAGCTCTCATCCATGCCATAGTTCAAGACAATGGAGTGGGCAATATTGGAGGCCTTGGCTATATCATCAGACGCCCCTGTGGAAATTGAATTAAAGATAATTTCCTCAGCGGCCCTTCCTCCGTAGAGAACACTCATTTTATTTTCAAGTTCCTTTTTCGTCATCAAAAAGCGTTCTTCAGTTGGGGTTTGGATTGTGTAACCAAGAGCTCCAATTCCTCTGGGGATGATGGAGACCTTGTGAACTTTCTCCGCTTTACAAAGGGCGGATGACATAAGGGCGTGGCCCATTTCATGATGAGCTATAATCGATCTTTCATCTAGAGAGAGGATTCGATTTTTCTTCTCAGCTCCAGCAATAATTCTTTCCAGTGCCATGGTAAAGTCTTCAGTAGTGACAGACTCTGCCTTTCTTCTGGTGGCCATAATTGCGGCTTCATTGACTAAATTTGCCAAATCAGCTCCAGTAAAGCCTGTAGTAAGCATTGCAAGCGAGTTTAGATCAAAATTTGGGTCAATTTTAACATTTTTGACATGGACTTTTAAAATATCCACTCGTCCTTTTTTATCAGGTCTATCCACTAAAATTTGGCGATCAAATCTTCCGGATCTTAGAAGGGCAGGGTCGAGTATTTCAGGTCTGTTGGTTGCGGCCAATAAGACTATGCCTGAAGATGAATCAAAGCCATCTAATTCTGCCAGTAATTGGTTGAGGGTTTGCTCTTTTTCGTCGTTTGAGCCCATTGGATTTGCCATCCTCGATCTGCCAAGGGAGTCGAGCTCATCGATAAAGATAATACAAGGTGCCTTGGCACGGGCCTGTTCGAATAGGTCTCTGACTCTAGCAGCTCCCACTCCCACAAACATCTCCACAAACTCTGAGCCAGAAATAGAGAAGAAAGGAACTTTGGCCTCTCCTGCAGTTGCTCTCGCAAGAAGGGTTTTTCCTGTACCTGGAGGTCCTACTAGTAAAATACCTTTGGGAAGTTTTCCACCAAGACGTTCGTATTTCTCCGTATCTTTTAGAAAATTCACTACCTCTAAAATTTCTTCTTTGGCCTCATCAACTCCTGCCACATCATCAAAAGTCGTTTGGATATCAGTTTGAACAAATATTTTTGCCTTACTTTTCCCAATGGACATAAAACCACCACCCGCTGATTTTGAATAAAGTTTCTTTGACATATAAAACCAAAATCCAAAAAATAGGCCGAAGGGAATGAGCCATGAAGCAATATCTCTAAAAAATGTATTTTCGATTTTCTTTTGAAACTTAACTCCGTGTTCTGCTAGAAGTTTAGAGAGATTGGGATCAACTAAGTTGGTGGAGAAGCCTTTAATTTCTTTGTCATCACTCTCGCCTAATTGGCCTTTGATTTTGTGATCTTCAATCCAAACTTGTTCAACTCTGTGGTCACTTAAAAGTTGAAGAAACTCTGAGTAGGGGATCTCCTCTGATTGCTGCACCATCTGAAAGATGTTGAGCATATAGAAAATAATGATCAAAGTGATGATTCCGTAGCTAAGAGGCTTGTTGCCAGGGCTTTGGGGATTCATTTGGGGCCTGGGTAATTTCATCACTCTCTCTTTGTTTTCAAGGCGTCAATGCTCAGTTATATTTACTCACGTGAGTATCACAACATCCTATGAAAAAGTGCTTAGAAGCTCAAGGGGGATTGTGATATAAATCATGGGAATAGAGCATATTTCATATAACATGATGCTACCTGGAGGTGAGAATGGAAAATGTCCCTAAAGTTAGTGAGTTTATGTCTAAAAACTTTGTCTACGTAACCACAGACCTTGGTATCTTGGAGGCAATCGATGTGTTGACAAAGAATCATGTCTCCAATGCTCCAGTGATTGAGAAAAAAGACCATCAACTCAAATTACTTGGCTTTGTCACTGAACGAGATCTTCTTAAATTTTTGAGTTTTAATAGCTTCTATGAAGATGTTGTGCAGAGTAAAGTTGAAAAAATTATGAAGACCCATACTGTGGTCATTGATAGTTCTAAAACTATTTTTGAGTGCGAAGAAATTTTTGAAGAATTGAATCTTAGGCATCTTCCGGTTATCGGGGAGGGTGGTCAGCTTGTGGGAGTTGTCAGTAGACACGACTGCCTTAAGGCCGCGCTAGATATGTATCTCAAAGATCACAATATTGATATTGACCACAAAAAGCTGCTCGAAAATAGGTCAAACCCAAGTAGTTAGATCGGAAATGCTGTTTTGAACGGCGAATTTTGCTCTACTGATTATTCCATTTTCAATGGTTTAGCTCCAGGTGCTTCCTCTTGTTTCGATTACAAGTCCTACTCATTTAATTAGGTTTTGTTTTTAACCGAAAAACAACCAGTTGAGTGTAGAAGAGGACACTAATTGAAAAAGACATGGATGCTAATTCTTTTTTTGGTTTTTTTGACCGGTTGTATGAGCGATCAAAAAACGGCCACAGTGTGTACTGGGGATCAAACCTATTCTTCAAATGAAAGAGCGTGTATCGAAGATGTGGGCGTGGTGGGAAACCACAGACCTGTAGCACCTGCTCCACCATCAACGGTTACTTTCACTGAAGGTGATGCCGCAGTTTTTTTCAGCTTATCTACCGGTACAGACTCTGATGGTGATTTAATTGAATATTACTTGGATACGGCTCCCTCTGGTGGGACTCTTAAAGAGTGTTTAGGTCTTGTGGGTTCTTCTGGCTATACGGACTTGTCGTGTCGCTTTGAACCCAATTCAGATTTTTCTGGAACAGATACATTCACCTATAAACTTTATGACGGGCAAGATTTTAGTTTAAGTACTACCACTATCTCTTTGGTGGGAACTGCCGTGGAAGATCCTCCATTGATTGTTTCTGTACCCAATGATGTCTACACTGATGAAGATACCACCATCACAATTTATTACACCATTGATGAAGGTGGGGGGAGTGATGAAGACTCTGATGGCCTGAATGTCAATGTATCTTCGAGTAATACCGCAGTTGTAGCAGATAGTGATATTACAATTTCATGGGGAGGATCGACTCTTGGAAACGGTGGCTCTACAATAGGGGTGGGGGATTCAACTGCTTCGGGAGATAGCTATCCTCTAGTTGTTCAACTGGTACCTAAAGCGGAAGTTTATGGTACTCCTACCACAATAACACTAACCCTTACGGACACAGCTGGCAGTGTTACCGACTCAACAGTTGATATTAATTTGTCCATAGTTAATGATGTTCCCTTTTTTACAACTCCCGACCCATCTTCTGTTAGCATTGTTGAAGGAACCCCGATACCCACAATAAATGTTGTGGTTGATGAGGGGGGAGCTAGTGACGAAGATTCCCAAAACTTAACTCTTTATTTTGCTTCTTCAAATACAAACCTGATTGATCCCACGAAAATTTATGTAGATTTTGATTGCTTTGATGGGACTCCTCAAAATTTTTCAGGAAATGTGGCCACACCTATTTCTCTTGAAGTGGTGGGGGTGAATTGTCCAACCTCTCCCATCGATGCTTCAGCTGTAAGTGGTGGCATTAATCTTATGATCACACCTGAGGCGACACCTTATGGGACTGCGGATATTGATCTGGTTTTGAGTGATGGGACTAATACGGTTTCTCTAACCTACAATATTGCTCTTGCTCAGATTACTCCAGATGAATATGCCCAAATTATAAATTTAGATCACGAGGACAGCCCAGATTATTATTGGAATGAAGATGAACCAACTGAAATGAAGCTTGAGTTTCAAATTGATGAGGGGAATACTTCTGACTCTGATAGCTTGTATATTAATGTATTACTTGATGATTCCACCTGCGTAAATCATTTAGAGGAGCCAGTGGTTACAGCAGATGAAATTGATATTTATTGGGGAACGACACTTTTAGGACACCCTGATGGTGAATGGATGTCTGTAGGTGATGGAGCTAGTAGTGGGGACTCACAAAATATTACAATGTACTTTACTCCAGCAGCTAATATTAATACCACTGGAATAGGCGATGCTGGGGCTTTGGAAGGAGTCGATTGCTATATAGAAATTAAAGTATCCGACTATGTTGACGCGGACGATGATTATGAAACAGTGCCAGTTGCCTATGCAGAGGTCGATATTCAAATTGTTGATGTTAATGATGTTCCAATTGTTAATGTAACTCCAAATATTACAACAAATGAAAACTCCTTTAGATCCTTTGATTTTACTGTAGAAAAAGGAGGAGGGGCCACAGAGAGTGATGACAGTATTGATATTACGATTGTTAGCTCAGACCCCAGCATCTTGCCTGATGAAAATATTCACTACTACATAGAGGATGGAGCGGGCGGCTATTGGGATGATGAGAGGTATGGCGGGGTACCTATTAACGTAACTGATACTGATGAATATAGTTATACCGTCAATGTAGATGTCGCCACCATTGAAGGGCAGACGGGAGATGTCAGTTTAATCATTTATGCTGATGACTATAGTGAAGCTTCTCCAGAGGAAAATGCTCCATTGTCCGCAACGGCCATCGCTACAATAACCATTCGAGACCATCAATTAGTTCACAGCGATTATTCAATGATTCAAGCTGTTGGCCCCGATATGGATATTCACGGAAATACTCTTGAGACAGCGAATGTGAAGTTGAAGTGGGGGGCGATGAGTTTTGGAAATGCAGATTCCTCACTAACAGGTTTTAAAGTTTATAAAAGCGAAGAAGATCCAGGTTTATACAATACAATCGTCACAGGAGGGGAGATTTTTTGGGACTCTTTTACTATAAATGGCAGCGCTGATTATGATGAAGAAGATGGCACTACATTGGTGAAGACTATTGATTTAACAGACGCTGACACTGCTGGAGATTATGAATATGAAGAGTCAGGGCTAGCGGCAGGTACACCTGTTTGGTATTCGGTGCGAGCGATTGATGGCTATGAAAGCTTAGATCTTGTCACTTCAGGAGGACCAAACTACTCTGTGAAAGTTCACGTACCTCCCAAAAATATGGCGCTTCTTCACAGACGAGTTGCCAATAAAGAAATGTGCGACATAATAAAATCAACTACTGATCCCACTAATGGAAACCGTTGTCTATATAAAGGGCCAGGTGATGTGTGGACTAGCGGCTCAAATTATTATGATGTGGAGTATGATCACTGGATAGATCGCTATGAAGCTGGTTGTCCTTACACCTCTCCCAATCTTGGCGGTAATTGTTCTACAGCAGGTTGCATAAACAATGGTGATCCTAATGATGTGACTCTATCACCAAATGTATCTGTGGGGATAGGTTCAGGGTTTACTGGGTCCGCTTACTACAATAGAAAGTCCGGTGAATGTTTTGTTGATGATGATGGTGCCGGAAATTGGCTCGCCTTCACTGCTGCTAACTTGCCGGCAGCGATTTCAACTTATCAAGATTTTACTTCAAAAGGTCTTCCTCCACTGGTTCACACTAGTGTGGATGAAGCACTTGCCCTTTGCGATGCTCTTGATGATGTTGATGGATCGGGAAGTAGTTATGACAAAGAATTGATGACAAGAAAAATTCAAATTGCAGCTTCTGCTTGGGATATTGACTATAACTATAATAAGGTCAATTTACTTGAAGATGGGGGAGACTTAAGTGTCATATCTAGGTGCAATAGCACTATGACTAATGGTCTATCTTATTCAGATAATCTCAATCTGGCCCAGGCACAAATAGATACCCTGCCAGGAATGGGAACTGATTCAACGATTCGAACAGTGCTTACAGGCTCAAATGCAACTGAAGCATGTCAGTCGAGGCACGGTATTCAAGATTTGGTGGGTAATGTTTCTGAGTGGGCAAGTGATACACAAATAGCTTGTGCTGCAGATGAAGAGTGTACAAATCCGGGCGGAGGAATTTTTGACTTTGATGGTGGGGCAGGGTTTTACGACTTCACCCACGGGGGAACTGATTATTATGGTCCATGTGGCTTTGATGGAGGTGCCTGTGACAATAAGCTAGAGGATTGGAGTATTACAGATACCTCCAATGATGTTGATGTTTCTGTTCCTTATTTCTTTGTTCCTGCTGGTCTTCCTGCTATGGAGATTCACCAGGCAACACCTTTGGCCATAGGAAGTGGTGTCTCAGGAAGTGTTTTCCATAAAGACACTTTTGATGTCAATGCCACTGAAATTAATGCTGGTAGTGATGTCGGTTACATGACCACTGGCGGCTCTGTCTATCCAACTCCTGATGCTACGGCTGGTGCCTTCAATGCCGGGCGGTTCAGTGCAGACTTTCATGAAAAGTCTGCTTCACGGCATGATGTGGGATTTCGCTGTATGGTGCCGCTGATTCCTTGACGGATATACTCTGTGTTCAATAGCATGGTGTGTGCTAAAAACAGAGGTGAGTATATGAAATTATTAGTTTTATTTTCCGCAATCATTTTACCGAGCCTTAGCTTCGCTGTTGATTCTACAGTGGAGGAGTTTGGTGTTGGAAATAACCTTAGTTGTGCTCTTGTTGAAGAGTCGGGAAATAAAAATCTTATTTGCCAGGGTGTGGATACTGATCTTTTTAAAACACCGAAATATGCAAATAAGATTACTCACATGAGTGTTGGTCATCATCAT
>Ga0257117_1001866_pt1 | contig 11757 bp, 10 predicted proteins | sample SI112_135mmetaG_FD_190157 | JGI IMG/M metagenome (GOLD analysis project Ga0257117, IMG submission 190157) | Marine microbial communities from Saanich Inlet, British Columbia, Canada - SI112_135m | ecosystem: Environmental > Aquatic > Marine > Inlet | place: Canada: British Columbia | collected... | reverse complement strand
CGAATAATTGGATTTGGTCGCGTCGACTCAAATAAGCACCAAGTCCCCGGTGCATTCTTTTAAGGTCGCCGGGGGCCACCTTGCCTAGATCTGCGTCGTCACGGGGACCACCGATCCGTAATTGCACGATCTCGAGCGCGCGGCCGCCCACCTGACCCGTTGCGAACACAAAACCCAATTGCTCATAAGCCACCTTGGACCAACCGTAAAAATTATCGGTGTACGGAGCCATTTGGGGGGTCACGAGTTCCAGTCGGTCCGACCAGATTAAACGCTCGAGATAATCAGACGCGTGATTGGAGCTGGCGACAACAACACGCCGCACGCCGGCCTCCTGCGCAGCACGGTATACGTTGTAGGCCATTCCCACATTGACATACTCCGCTTGGAACTTTGGATCGCCATGGTCCTGCCAGTTCGCGGCATCCAGGCCAGGGGGGCTCACAAATGCACAGTGCAGCACCGCATCCGCACCGTTGAAATGCTCGAGGTACGCACTACGATCCGGATTCGTCAGGTCACAGACTCGAACGTCGGCTAACTTCGTTCCATCCCCCATAACCTCGCCCACATCAAGGGCAACCAGGTGGTAACGCTCACTGAGTTCCGGCCACATGCGTTGCGCGATGTACCCACAAGCGCCAGTTACGACGATGGTTCTCTTTGTCATCACCCCCTCCTGAATAGTTTGTGTTGGTGTAGTCACTATCGGTAGCACTTCGGTGGTCGGTCACAATACGCGCAGCATTCATCGCCGGCCTTGGGGTGGTCACGGTTTCTGGATAAACTCAATCGTAATTCCGTCGCTGTCCCGCAGGTAGGCCACTCTGCCACCTCGATTCGGGCCCTGGTCTATTACCGTGACCAACCCGATCGGAAAAACGCCGTGCTCGGCCGATCTATCAATTGCCGCGTCGATGTCATCGACATCATAGGCAAGGTGAGCGAATCCAACGTCGCATGGCCTGGGCCGAACCGACGTGCGATCGCTCGGACCCAGATATTCAATTAGCTCGATACTGTGTCCAGCACCACGAACGTAGGCAATCATGACCTGGGCCCCTTCGATACCCGTGATCTCGGACACTTTCTTCGGGTCCCTCGGTGCTTTGGACGTGACTTCAAATCCCAGCGCGTCGCGAAAATACGCCACCGTACGATCGAGATCAGAGACGGTAAAACTGGTGTGATTGGTCGATAAAATCTGGAAATCTGACATTTGTTATTCCTGGTTAACGATGGTCCACCCAACATTCTAATCGGGCCTGGGACACTTGCTGGACTTTGCTATACTTTTTTCTTTTACCAGTGAGTTGTGTCATGGGACGACTGGATGGAAAGCGAGCGCTCATCACAGGATCCGCGAGCGGGATCGGCCGAGCCACGGCCCGGTTGTTTGCCAAGGAGGGCGCCCGACTGACGCTCTGTGACATCAAGACTGAGGAGAATAACCAACTGGCTGAGGAAATCCGTGATATGGGAGGGGAAGCGCTGGCTATTCATGTCGACGTAGGCGATCCTGAAGCCATGCAAACGGCTTTCCAGCAGGCGGCCGCCGCTTTTGGCGGCTTGGATGTAATTTATAACAACGCCGGCGGTGCCACTGGAAATGATGGACTGATCACCGAAATTGAGCTGGACGAATTCTGGCACGCGATCCGGCTGAACCTCTTTGGCGCAGTGCTCGGTTGCCGATACGGAATTCCGTACCTCCTTAAAGCCGGTGGTGGCGCCATTATCAATAGCGCCTCTATTCGGGCACTGATTGGGACATCGGGCGCGGATGCGTACACTGCAGCCAAAGGCGGCATCATCACTTTGACCCGGGCGCTTGCCTTGCAATGGGCGCATGCCCGTATCCGGGTCAACGCGATCTCACCAGGGGTTGTCCTGACCGACCGGGTACGTGGACTACTCAGCGATGATGATCCAATACGCTTGAAAACACCGCTAGGTCCCAGCGAGCCGGAAGACGCCGCACCACTGGCTGTATATCTCGCTTCAGACGAATCGCGCCAGGTGACCGGGGCTATTCTGCCGATGGATGGGGGCGCCAGCGTTGTCTAAGCAGGTCAAGGCCTTAAGCCTGCATCTCCAGCGCCCACCCTTCTACTCGGCCGCTTTTGTCACCTTCTGTAAGCGATGGTGGCGGTTATGTGTAAAGGGGCGCACCTCCGTTGGCCAGCGACCCTTCTCCACAGCCGTCGCCCATTCCGGACTGGCAATCACATCCGGACTTTCGATCTCATAGATCGCGCTGTACCGAGGTTCACTGCCCGGCTCAACCGACCGTAGCTCACCCCCAATCGCCATGGTAAACGGCTCATTCACCAAACGGGTGACTGACAACAATCCCGGTACTTCATACAGGTTCGGTACGTGCTCTGTATCGTATACCTCGTTGAAAAGATCCTCCTTGTCCGGATCCACATCCATGCTCGCTGTGAACAAATAACGAGTTTCAATAGCCATCGCAACCTCCTTGTCTGAATTGTTGTCTGATTGTTCAATGTCTTTGGTCTGACCAGATATTACCACCGCCGATACCCCAGGCCTGTGCCGCGCCGTTCAAACTGCCTTGGGTCGTGAGACAAAGTAAAGCCCCACGCCGACGAGTACCACGCCCCAAACAATAGCCGGGGTTATTTGATCTCCCAGGAAAACAGCGCTGAGTAAAACCCCCGACACTGGAGAGATAAAGTTGAAACTGGTAATAACGCTTGCTGTGTATCGACTCAATAGGTATGAAACTACCATCATCCCCACACCGGCGATTACAACGCCTTGGTAAAGTAGACCGGCAATTGGCGCAAAAGCGAGACTCTCCCAGCGAATAGTTTCCAGTGTGATTCCAGCGATGGCAAACAGTGGCAGTGAAAGAATCATCTGCCAGAGCACGACACGAACGCCCGAAATCTTCTGCTGCGCCCTGGCCATGAATACCAGCCGCAGCCCTAACAAAGCTGCACTCAAGAGCACTACGGCACTGCCCAAACCAATGGGGTTCAAATCTTCAAAGCTGAAACCACCGAGCAACACCACGACGATGCCGCCAAATGCGATGATCAGTCCTGTCACTTTGCGAGCGCTTAAACGGTCACCGGCGATTAAAAAATGTGCCGCGAGGGCTGCAAAAAATGGGTTAGTAGAAATCAAGATGGCTGCGATGGAGCCCTGGGTGAGATCGAATCCAATATTCATGGCGCCAATCTGCAGGACAAACAGAATGCCGAGCATGATCAATAAACGCCACTCCCCGGGCTTGGGCCAAATGGGTATTCCGCGAAATGCTGCCCAACTGGCAATACAAACAATACCGATAACAAAGCGAATAAAAGCGCTCCACATGGGGGGGAAAACAAGTAGGCCGAATTTAACGGCCACAGGATTACCGCCCCACAAGGCGTGTATCGCGATGCTGATCAGAACCGCCTGCAGCGGCAATGCGGCAATCGTATGGTGACGAAAAGTGCTCAACTAACTAAAAATCAACCAATATTCAGGGAATCGTCACCCGTCCGCCGTCAACGACAAATGTCTGCCCGGAAACAAAACTCGCACGATCAGAAGCCAGAAACAGGACCGCCTGGGAAATATCTTCAGGCACACCCAGCCTCTTAAGAAACGCCTCTTCTTTCATCGCCTCTTTTGCGGAGGACTGCATAGCCTCGGTCATATCTGTTTGAATGAGCCCTGGCGCCACACCGTTAACTCGGATCTGCGGTCCCAAGGCAGCAGCGAAACTACGTGTAAGCCCGATCACAGCCGCTTTTGAAACACTGTATGGAATCATCGTTGGTCGCGCCCGCAATCCGGCAACTGACGCAATACAAACAATAGATCCGCCACCTCGAGCAATCATCCCATCTTTAACCGCCATGATGGGAATAAAGGTGCCATCGACATTGGTGGTCATAATCTCACGGTAATTCTCAAGCGTCAGCTTGCTGTGATGCTGCGCACTCATGATGCCGGCGCTGGTAACCAGTATGTCTATCGGGCCAAGTGCCTGCTCAATGTCCTTGATCATTCCCTGAACAGCTGACTCGTCCGCCACGTCTGCCTGGTAGATTGCACCGCCGCCACCAACCTCTTCAATCTTGGACAAAGTCGCCTGTGCAGCTGCATCATCGTGCATATAGTTCACCGCAATCTTTGCCCCGGCCTGCCCAAGGGCAATGCTGGCTGCGCGGCCGATTCCACGGGAACCTCCCGTCACCAGGGCCACTTTGTTCGCAAGTTCCATGCTCATTTTCTTATGCTCTTATCCTGTATCAATTGAAGATTGCGGTGTCGTGCCACCAAGTGCCAGCACCAGCCTGCAAGGCAACTCCCTGGGAGCGCCCACAATCCGAATTTTGGGTTCACTATCATTCTACGCTACGCCGGTTGCACGGCCAATCGAATTTCTTGTGCGTTACCAACCGACCACTCTAGCCGGTTTCAGTCGCCGCTGGCGACGCAATTGCATACAATAGCACCGCTGTGTGGAACTCATGGTTACCGCGAATTTTTTAAGGACCACCACTGCGTTTTCATCTAAATCAACGGCGAGGGAGCCATTATGAGATTAGTGCGATATGGAGAAGTCGGTGCGGAGATGCCTGGCATACTTGATGACCAAGGCAGCATTCGAGATTTGTCATCCATAGTAGGCGACATTTCGCCTGCGACCGTCCAAGCGGGTGAACTTGAACGAATTGCATCGATAGACCCAAGCAGTTTGCCCCGCGTTGAAGGCAATCCCCGGCTCGGACCGTGTGTAGGTCAAATCGGCAAGTTTGTCTGTATTGGCCTTAACTACACCGATCACGCCAAGGAAACCGGAATGCCTATTCCAACCGAGCCGATCGTGTTTATGAAAACCACCAGTGCTATCTCGGGACCCAACGACAACATCGAATTAATTCGGGGATCGGTTAAAACCGACTGGGAAGTAGAGCTCGGCATTGTTATTGGGGCGCACACCAAATATGTATCCCAGGAGAACGCACTGGATCATGTGGCCGGGTATTGTGTAGTCAATGACGTCTCTGAACGGCAATGGCAACTGGAACAAGGCGGCCAATGGATTAAAGGGAAATCAGGTGATACCTACGGTCCGATCGGACCTTGGCTGGTCACACGCGACGAAGTTCCCGACCCACAAAATCTGGATATGTGGTTGGAAGTTAATGATAAGCGCCATCAGGATGGCAATACCCGCACAATGATCTTTCCGGTCAGTCAGATCGTTTCCTACCTCAGTCAGTGCATGAGCCTGCAAGCGGGAGATGTCATAGCCACTGGCACCCCACCTGGCGTTGGTCACGGCATGAGCCCACCTGTTTATCTGCAATCTGGAGATGTCGTCAGACTCAGTGTCGAGGGTCTCGGCCTGCAACAGCAGCAAGTGGTAGACAGTGCCTAAATCTTAGCCGCAACAGCCGTTTTATTCTTTTGCCGGCACCACACTGAGATACCCCGGCGGCGGCAGTGCGCGCCTTGGCGCGGCGATCACGAAAGCAGCTGCCGATAGCGCAAAACACAACATAGACAGGCCAAAGGCATATCGGTAACTGCCAAAAAGATCATGAATGTATCCGCCGATCCATGGACCGGCTGCGCCACCGATCCCCATACCACCCAGGATCAACCCATTGATTGCACCAAAGTGTCGGCCGGAAAAAATATCCGATGCACCCACAAAAACCGTGGGCGCCTGAAGACCAGCGCCCAATCCAAATCCGATTGCGTATGTGTATAACATCCAAGATTGCGAGGCATCCTTCACCAAGGTCAAGACAAACACCGATCCAATAGCAAGGGCGCAACCCAAAACCAATACTGTCTCTCTTCCGATCTTGTCGGAAATCGACGCGCTCAATTGTCCAATCACCATCGAAATACCGAACAGGCCAAAAGTCGCTGCTGCAAAACCGGCGCTGTAGCCCATGTCTTGAGCAAACTTAACCTGATGTGCAAGCAACATGTAGCAACCCACACCCCAGAACAACGTCTGTGACAGAACCAGCAACCACAACTGATAAGTGCGGCTCGCTTGTTTTAGAGTCCAGCCGCCTTGCTCCACTTCTCCCGTCGCAGCATCTTCTTTTTCTAACTTTCCATCCTTGATGCCCAGCGGCTCCAAATTCTTTTCTCTGGGATGGTAGACATAGAAACGAAGAAACAGCGGCACCAGTATCACCAACAACGTCAGGCCCAGTACAAAATAGGCCCTCCTCCAGCCAAAAGCCGCGATCATGGTTTCTGCATAAATGGCGAAGAGAAAACTCAGCCCACCACCCATCTGCGCCAAACTAAAGGCTATCCCCCGGAACTTGTAGAACCAATTGGTAATCGTCGGATTGATTACCGGAGCCCCGATAAGCGCCAGGCCAATGGGCGTGACAACCCCAAAGATAATGTAGAAGTGCCACAACTGGGAGGCAAAGCCACAAGCGGCGGTTGCCAAAGCGGTGATGCCGGCGCCGAGTAAAATCATTCGCTTGGGCCGCCAACGATCGCTGAGAGCCCCCGTAAATGGCGCAACACTGCCATAGACCAACAAGTGAATGGACAACATTATGGCGGTACTGCCTCGACTCCACCCAAACTGGTCAAGTATTGGGGTAAAGAAAACCGCAAAGGAATGGCGCACGCCATAACCCAGCGTCATGGTCACCGTGCAAACCGCGACAACGGTCCAGCCATAAAACCAGTTTGATCGATGATTCACTCTTGCATTCTCACTATTGCCTGGCTCGTGCGTTGCCACAAACCGCATCTCCTGACAGATACCAGGAAAACCAGGTTTGTCATCGTCAGCTCAAAACGGGTGGATTGAACCAGATCGCTCCGACGAAAGACATCGTCGACAGACAATCTGTTGCCAGTCAGAACAACGCGGCTCCAAAGGTGGGTAAACCTTTGCCGCTGAGCGATACTGGTAGAGTCGCACTATACATTCCCGATGCACAATTGTCAGAAATCTGGGCTAGATAACACCTGCTTTTAATTTTTCTGCTTGCGTCGGTTGCAACCGACGTCGTAAACAAGGAGTATCTCCCATTGGAATATTGCGAACGCTATACAAACCCACTGCGTACCGAACCGATAACTAACGAGGAATTCCGATGAGTAATGAACACTTTTTTGTCACGGGTGCCATGGGTTGTATTGGCGCCTGGGTGGTGCGGAACCTGGTGCAATCAAACACCCCTGTTACTGTGTTTGACCTCAGTTCGAATCGGCATCGGCTCGAGCTGATCATGACTCAACAAGAGCTCGACGCTGTAAATTTTATCAAAGGAGATGTGACTGATACCGATACTGTCAAACGATCAGTAACGCAATCCGCTGCGACCCATATCATTCACCTGGGCGCCCTTCAGGTTCCTTTTTGCAAGGCAGACCCGCCGCTCGGTGCTGCAGTCAATGTCGTGGGCACGGCAAATCTGTTCGAAGCCGCCAAGGAAGCCGGTATCAGCCAGTTGGTCTATGCCAGCAGCATAGCGGTCTTTGGTAGCAGTGAATTTTATTCAACTGAGCTCTTGCAGCATGATGCGGTGCTGCATCCACAAACACATTATGGGGTCTACAAGCAGGCTAACGAGGGTACCGCAACGGTGTACTGGCAGGATAACCAGATCGCCAGCATTGGCCTTCGCCCTTATACCGTCTACGGGCCAGGGCGTGACCAAGGTGTGACATCCACCCCCACCCAGGCGATGCTCGCCGCAGTGCGAAATGAGAATTACCGCATCAGCTTTGGTGGTTACAATGGATTTCAATACGTTGATGATGTGGCGAAAATATTTATACAGGCAGCCAGAACGCCAAAGCAAGGTGCCGACGTATTCAACTTAGCGGGCTCTGTGGCACAGATGAGTGAAGTGGTCGCCGCAATTCAGGCGGTGCTGCCCACGGCCCAAATTACTCACGAAGAAACCCCATTGCCGTTTCCACATGGCGCGACCGACACCGAATTGCATGACTTGCTCGGTGAGATCCCTTACACGCCACTCGAAGAAGGTGTCGCAAAAACCATGGCCCATTTCGAAAGCGCCATTGCCAATGGACTACTCCCAAAAAGCAGCTAAATCCTAAGGCATCGGCACAGTCACCGCTGGGAGTTCTTTTTTGAAGATTGAGGCAATTCAAACTTATATTCTGCGAAGCCCGCTCGATAAACCGTTCTACTCTTCCCAGGCCCGGTTCACAGACCGCAATAGCCTGCTGGTTCGTATATGCACCGATGACGGAATCGTAGGGTGGGGAGAAGGTGGTCAATATGGCCCTCCTGAACCGGTGGCGTGCTGCATCAATGATGTTCTGGCCCCGAGGCTTATCAATACTCCTGCGGATACACCCAACCGGACATTTGAAGAGCTTTATGCCTTTAGCCGAGATTTTGGACAAAAAGGCACTTACATTGAGGCGCTTAGTGCTATCGATATTGCCCTGTGGGACATCATGGGCAAGTCTCTTGGCCGACCCGTGCATGCCCTGCTGGGCGGGGCATTTCGCAATCAGGTGAAGGCTTACGGTACTGGATGTTACTACCCGGATTTCTTTGCTGACACGCCAAAAATGCTGGCGGCTCTGGAGAGTGAAGCTCAACAATTGAAAGAATCGGGCCTGCGCGCAGTCAAGATCAAAATCGGACTGTTGCCGATTGAGATCGATGGGCAGCGAGTCGATCTGGTTCGGCAGATCTTTGGCCCAGGTTTCCCATTAATGATCGATGCCAATCACGCCTACAACGCCACTTCTGCAACGCGAATGGGTCGGCGAGTCCAGAGCAACGAGATTCTGTGGTTCGAGGAGCCGGTAACGCCGGAAGACCATGCCGGGTATCAACAAGTGCGCCGCTCGCTCAACATTCCAATTGCCGGAGGCGAGTGCGAATTTACGCGATACGGTTTTCGTGATCTGATCGAGGATTGTGTGGATATCGTGCAATTGGATCTTTGCTGTGCGGGCGGATTCACCGAATGGCAGAAGATTTCTGCCCTGGCAAGCATATTCAGCAAGCCGATCCTGCCACATGTCTGGGGCTCAGGCATTGCAGTCGCTGCCGCATTGCAAGCCCTTGCCACGGCCCCGCCTTGCCCACACACGGCACATCCAGTTGCTCTGCAAAACGAACCCATGATCGAATTCGATCGCACACCCAATCCCATTCGAGACGATCTGCTGCAACAGCCATTTCGCCTAGAAAACGGATACCTGGCGGTGCCGACTGGGCCAGGCCTTGGTGTCGACATTGATGAGGCTGTACTCCAACGCCTGACTGTCAGCCACTAGCCGCGCCACAAACAAGTCGACCTGTCGGCCCAGACCACGACTTGGACTACGGCTGATATAACATCATCAACACCATCAGATTTGCTGGCCGGATCACGGGTCGATTTGGCCGGTGACCCTGGGCATCGGTTACTCGGTTCGGCGCGTAACCCTGGATGTCCAAATCGACCGATACCTGATTTCTGGACTGTCAGTCAACATCTAGTGACTCTCCCGGGGCACTGCTGCGCCGCTCTTGCCAACCAGAAAGTCTAAATCGCAACCCGTATCAGCCTGATTGACATGCTCAACATACAGGTGAACATAGCCTCTTCCTGGCCCCGTGTCTGGTAGTACCCAGCGGGCTTTTCGAGCCTCCAATTCTGCTTCGGAAATATCGACATGAATGGAGCGTTCGGTCACATCGATTTCGATGATGTCCCCGTTTTCAACCAGTGCCAAGGGCCCGCCAGCGGCGGCTTCCGGAGCAACGTGGAGCACCACTGTGCCATAGGCTGTGCCACTCATGCGGGCGTCAGAGATGCGCACCATATCGGTAATACCTTTTTTCAACACCTTGGTAGGTAAAGCCATATTGCCCACCTCCGCCATGCCCGGGTATCCCTTGGGCCCGCAATTTTTGAGCACCATCACACAGGTCTCATCGATATCCAGATCGGGGTCATCAATGCGGGCCTTGTAGTCTTCTATGGTCTCGAATACCACAGCTCTTCCACGGTGCTGCATCAACTCCGGAGATGCCGCGGACGGCTTGATTACCGATCCACCAGGTGCCAGGTTGCCCCGCAGAACCGCGATACCGCCAACAGGCTTAAACGGATCCTTAAACGGAAAAATGACTTTGCGGTCATAACACTCGGCATCACGCACATTGTTCCAGATGGTTTCGCCATTGACGGTCAGCGCATCTTTGTGCAGGCAACCGTGGGCACCAAGTTCCTTAAGGACTACGGGAAGTCCGCCGGCATAATAGAAGTCCTCCATAAGGTATTCGCCTGATGGCATCAAATTGACCAGGCAGGGGACATCTCGCCCAAGCGAATCCCAATCGTCCAGCGACAGGTCGATACCCATTCGCCCGGCGATGGCCATAAGATGGATCACCGCATTTGTAGAGCCACCGATTGCCGCGTTGACACGAATCGCGTTTTCAAATGCTTGCCGGGTCAATATTTTTGACATTTTCAAGTCGCTTTCAACCATCTCTACAATCCGTCGGCCAGCGATCTGAGCCAGGGTCTTACGCCTTGAATCTACTGCAGGAATGGCTGCGTTGGTGGGCAACCCGATGCCCAACGCTTCGACCATACTCGCCATCGTCGACGCCGTACCCATCGTCATACAATGGCCAGGCGAACGGGCATTGCACGCCTCGGCTCCAAGAAAGTCATCGAGCGTGATCTCACCCGCTTTGACCATGGCGTCGAATTTCCAGACGTGGGTACCGGAACCAATCCGTTCACCGCGGTAGACACCGTTCAGCATCGGACCGCCCGACAAAGCCAATGTGGGAATATCGCAACTCGCAGCTCCCATAAGAAGAGCCGGTGTCGTCTTGTCACAGCCCACCAGGAGTACCACCCCATCGATCGGATTGGCTCGGATCGATTCTTCGACATCCATACTGACCAGATTCCGGAACAACATTGCTGTCGGCCGCATCAAGGTTTCGCCAGTCGAGGTCACTGGAAACTCAAGTGGAAAACCGCCCGCCTCCAAAACCCCCCGCTTCACCCGCTCGGCCAATTCTCGAAAATGCGCGTTACAAGGAGTCAGTTCCGACCAGGTATTGCAGATGCCGATTACGGGCCGGCCATCAAAATGGTCATCAGGGATCCCCTGGTTCTTCATCCAACTGCGATGAGTGAATCCATCCTTGTCGGCCTTGCCAAACCATTCGGCACTGCGGTGGCGTTTGCTGTCTTTCATTCGTGGGGTTTCTCCATTTTGAGTCTGTTTCGTTAACCGTCAATTCAACCATCTGCAATCACGGGCGCGCTGCAATAACGCGTATCCGACGCCAGCAGTAAGACCAACTTTCCTGCTGGGCTTGGCGCCTTTAGTTCGGTTTGAGTGAACCGCTGATCAGGTCCCTTTGGATAGCAATCGGGGCCGGTGCTGGTGCCAGTTCGTCTCAGCCTGATAAGCCGATCCCACCCTGAACAACAGGCCCTCGTCATAGGGCCGACCGTTTAACAACATGCCGATGGGCAACCCGCTGGCGGTAAAACCACACGGGACCGACAAACCGGGCAAACCCGCCCAGGAAAACAAATAAGTAAAGCGTGTCAGGTGGTGGGTGGTCGCCAGCATATCACCGCTCGAGGTAATCAGTGGCGCTGCCAGGGGTGTAGTTGGCGTCAGGATCACGTCGAGGGCCTGCAAAGCCCGATCGATGGTCCTGTTCCAGTCTTCCCGGGCCCGCAATGCAGCGGCGTAGTCCCTGCCCGAGATATCCCGACCCAACAG
>Ga0257117_1001856_pt1 | contig 11815 bp, 11 predicted proteins | sample SI112_135mmetaG_FD_190157 | JGI IMG/M metagenome (GOLD analysis project Ga0257117, IMG submission 190157) | Marine microbial communities from Saanich Inlet, British Columbia, Canada - SI112_135m | ecosystem: Environmental > Aquatic > Marine > Inlet | place: Canada: British Columbia | collected... | reverse complement strand
AATTAAAGGCAGCTGAGAGCGAATTAGAGCTTGCTCACAATATTAATCCCTTTAACTCAACTGTTACCCTCAACTTGGGAATTTTAAGCCGTGCTAAGGGTGCTTTTACAAAGGCCATGAACTTATTCAATAAATCTATTTCAATCAATCCACTCAATATCGCTGGATATATTCACCGCTCGAATCTTTTAATTGAAAAGGGAAACAATAAGAGTGCCATGCTTGATTTGGAAAGAGTTTTGGTGATTAAACCCAACCTATGCAGCATAAGAGAAAAGGCCATAGAAGTGGCAAAGAAAATTTCGGCGAAGAATCTGGATTATCACAGCTTTAAATTAAAAGACACAAAAACAAGACGAAGGTGTGAAAACCTCCTAATGTAATTTCAGATCACTTCAGGGCCTACCTTGCGGCCCTAAAAGTCATCGTATCCCTGTCCGTACTCTTGATCGTAATCTTTTGTGATGTACTTTCTGACAAAATACTGGCCAGAGCGAATTGTTTCAATAAAGCCTAGGTCTTCGAGTTTTCTCAAAGAGTGATAGACATCATCGATTGTTACTGCAAGGGACTTGGCAATCTCTGTGTGAGACATCACCTGGGAAAAGCCATAAGCCTTGTAGAGATTAGGCCTGCACCACACTAGGCGGTAGAGGTACATAAAAACTAAAATCTCGATACGTCCCAATTTACATGTAACAAGTACATCATCAAAAAATAGGTCGGGAATCTTTGAAACCGTAGGGGCCTTTTTGCCCTCTTCTCTTTCAGGGTCCATATCCCCGGGCCGATCTTTGGCATGGTGTTCTGCCAGTATAGAGTGTAAATCAACCATTGCTAAATCCTCCAATGCTCCATTCAGAGCGGGATTGAGTCACTGCCATTATTTCACACAAGCATCTCTTGGCAATAGAAGATTTGTTTAGGAATTTTTTTCCGCTTCGCAGAAGCAAAATTTGTTCTGGCCCACTTGATGATTGTTGTCAGAAAATTTAAGAAAACTGAAGGTTGGGTTTAACCTTTTGAATAAACGGTGTTATATTTTTGATCAAAGTACTTTTCTCTCTCAATTCGTGTGTTTCGTGTGAGGCCACATATTTTAAGGAATCGACTAAAATGATCAGAATTAAAAAGGGAATCGATCTCCCCCTCAGCGGAGCCCCGGAACAAAAGATTTCTGGCGAGTTCAAACCCACACGTGTTGCAGTTACTGCAATTGATTATGTTGGTATGAAACCAAAGATGAATGTCAGTGTTGGAGACAGCGTTGTGGCCGGGCAATGTCTATTTGTAGACAAGAAATACCCATCGATTCAGTTCACTGCTACTACTTCTGGTAAAGTTGTTGAAATAAACCGAGGTGCCAAAAGACTGCTTCACTCTGTAGTCATTGAAACTTCAGGCAACGAGCAAGTTAGCTATCAAAACTATAAATCTAGTGACCTTCAAAATCTAAATAGAGAAAATGTAGTAGCACTGCTTCTTGAAAGTGGTCTATGGCCAGCACTGAGAACCAGGCCTTTTTCCAAGTCCCCTGACCCAGAATCCACTCCAGCAGCAATATTTGTTAACGCCATGGATACCCATCCACTGTGTGCAGATCCTGCATTAATCATTGGAGAGAATGCCCCACATTTTGAGATGGGGCTGAAAGTTTTGACCAAACTTACCCAAGGAAAACTCTATTTGTGCAAAAAACACGGAACGACTCTCCCTGGAGAAGATCTAGTGAGCCTCAATGTACAATCCTTTGAAGGCCCTCATCCAGCAGGACTGTCTGGAACTCACATGCACTTTATTGATCCCGTTTCTATTAATAGAACACATTGGTCTATTGGCTACCAAGATGTATTGCGCGTGGGAGAGCTATTCGCAACAGGCGTCCAAAGCTTTGCTGGCTATATTTCACTCGCTGGCCCCAAAGTGAATACCCCTACAATTTTAAAAACTAAACTGGGCGCGTGTTTGTGCCAGTTGGTTAAAGATAGAATTTCTACAGACAACACCAGAGTGATCTCCGGAAGTGTACTGGACGGAAGAACAAAGTCCGACGGCCTTTGCTATCTTGGAAGATTTCACAATCAGGTTACAGTTGTCGAAGAGGGAAATAAAAGAGAATTTTTAGGATGGCATGCACCAGGGTTTGAAAAATTCTCTGTCAAAAATGTGTTCATATCGAGACTCTTCTCTGGGAAAAAATTTAATTTTAACACCAACACAAATGGCTCTCCAAGATCTGTTGTTCCTGTTGGCTCTTATGAAAAAGTTATGCCACTTGAAATATTGGCCACTCCACTGATCAAATCTCTTCTCACTGGGAATACAGACTTTGCTCAAAGTCTGGGTTGCCTAGAATTAGATGAGGAAGACTTAGCACTTTTAACCTATGTCTGCCCTAGCAAAATTGATTTTGGACCAGTGCTTAGAGACAGTTTAGAAAAGATTGAGAAGGAAGGATAATCCATGAAATTTTTAAGAGATACCCTAGACAAAGTGGAACCCCATTTTGAAAAGGGCGGAAAGTGGGAGAAGTTTTTCGTCATATATGAGATGGCCGATACTTTTTTATATACTCCCAGTGATGTCAGTCGTGGAAGGATCCACCTTCGAGACGGACTTGATCTTAAGAGAATGATGATAACAGTTGTCATGGCCTTACTACCTTGTATTTTGATGGCCATGTACAATACTGGTCTTCAAGCAAACACGGCACTCGAAGGTCTGGGGGCCAATCCCGAAGGATGGCGATACGCTGTCATGAGTGCACTAGGCCTAGGGCTAAACTCTTCTTCATGCTTATCAAATTTTATTTTGGGCTCTCTTTATTTTATTCCCATTTTTCTTGTAACTCAGATTGCAGGTGGATTTTGGGAGGTTTTATTCGCCTCTGTCAGAGGTCATGAGATCAACGAAGGCTTCCTAGTTACTGGAATGCTCTTTCCACTGATTGTTCCGGCCACTATTCCTCTATGGCAGGTTGCTGTAGGAATATCTTTTGGTGTTGTCTTTGGAAAAGAAGTTTTTGGTGGGACAGGAAGAAATATATTAAACCCCGCTCTTGTAGGCAGAGCATTTTTGTTTTTTGCTTATCCTGCACAAATTTCAGGCGACGCAGTTTGGACTGCTGTTGAAGGATTTTCTGGAGCGACTCCACTAGCACAAGCTGCTGCCAATGGCATTTCGGGAATCACATACACTTGGAATCAGGCCTTCATGGGTTTTATTCCAGGCTCTATGGGAGAGACTTCCACAATTGCCTGTCTCTTTGGCGCAGCTGTTCTGATCATTTCAGGCATTGGATCTTGGAGAATTATGCTCTCTACAGTTCTTGGAATGGCACTCATGAGTTTGATTTTCAATGCCATCGGCAGTGAAACCAATATGATGTTTAACCTTCCATTCCAGTGGCACTTTGTACTGGGTGGTTTTGCTTTCGCAGCTGTTTTTATGGCCACCGATCCCGTCAGTGCTGCCAATACTTTAACAGGACAATTTGTTTACGGCTTTCTGATAGGAATTATGGGCATGCTCATTAGAGTCGCCAACCCCGCCTACCCTGAGGGATGGATGCTGGCCGTACTTTTTGGAAATACCTTTTCTCCCCTTATTGATTACTTCGTTGTGAAAAATAATATTAAAAGAAGGATGGCCCAACATGTCAGCTAGTAAAGATACAACAGGTAAGACTCTCATTGTCGCCTTTGCACTTTGTGTTGTCTGCTCAGTTTTAGTCTCTTCTCTTTCGGTGGGACTTAAGCCTCGCCAGCTCAGAAATAAAGAGCTGGATATGAAAAAAAATATCCTGATGGCCGCTGGTGAATACAACGATCAAATGAGTATTGGGGAGCAATTTAAAAAGTTTTCCACCTTTGTAGTAGACTTAGAAAAAGGTGAAATAAATAGCTCTATCAAAACCGATGGCTTTGATGAAAATAGATTAATGAAAGACAGCTCAACTCGCCACGATATTGACTCTAAGAAAGATTTGGGAAAGATCAAAAAAAGGGCCAAGTATTCTCTGATTTACGCCATTAAAGAAAATGGACAAATAAAAAAGCTGATTCTGCCAGTGAGAGGAAAAGGCCTTTGGTCAACTCTCTATGGCTTTTTGGCCTTAGACAGTGACTACAATACGGTTAAGGGTCTGGGCTTTTACAGTCACGGAGAAACTCCAGGACTTGGTGGTGAAGTGGATAACCCCAGTTGGAAGAAAAAGTGGATTGGGAAAAAGGCCTTCAGCTCATCAGGACAAGCAGCTCTTGAGGTAGTCAAAGGCCTTGCTAGATCTTCTAACAGTAATTTTGATCACCAAGTAGATGGACTCTCAGGGGCGACTCTTACTTCAAATGGTGTGACGGGACTTCTGCGTTACTGGCTTGGAGAAGACGGGTTTGGACCATTTTTAGTTAAACTTAAAACAGGTAATATTCAATTATAAAGGGAGGCCATCTTTATGGCAGCAGATACCAAGGTACTTACAACACCTATAATTAAAAATAACCCTATTGCCTTGCAGATTTTAGGAATTTGTTCGGCACTGGCCGTGACAACCCAACTAAAAACGGCACTACTTATGAGTGTGGCCGTGACACTAGTCACAGCGTTTTCAAATCTCTCGGTTAGTATCATTAGAAACCATATTCCAAACTCAATTCGGATCATCGTCCAGATGACCATTATTGCTTCCCTGGTTATAGTCACTGATCAAATCCTAAAGGCCTATGCCTATACAGCAGCCAAAGAAATGTCCGTCTACGTGGGGCTGATCATCACCAACTGTATTGTAATGGGAAGGGCCGAAGCCTATGCCATGAAAAATGGACCTGCCATGAGCTTTATTGATGGCCTTGGAAATGGACTTGGCTACAGTATGATACTCATTATTGTGGCCTTTATAAGAGAGCTCGTTGGTTCTGGAAAGCTCTTTGGATTCTCCATATTACAAACTGTATCTGAGGGAGGCTGGTATCAACCAAATGGCTTGATGCTTTTGGCACCATCAGCATTTTTAATTATTGGTGTGATTATTTGGGCCATTCGAACCTATGACCCTGAACAGGTGGAAGGATAAATCATGGAAAATTACCTATCGATTTTTGTTAAATCCATTTTTATTGAAAACATGGCGCTGGGATTTTTCCTGGGCATGTGTACATTCCTTGCAGTTTCAAAAAAAGTTGATACGGCAATAGGCCTTGGTATTGCGGTCATCGCGGTACAGACCATCACAGTCCCCGCCAATAACTTTATTTACAATACTCTGCTTCGTGAAGGTGCCCTTTCATGGGCCGGACTTCCCGAAATGGATTTAAGTTTCTTAGGACTTATTAGTTATATCGGCGTGATTGCAGCAATTGTTCAGATTCTAGAAATGACTCTCGATAAATATGCACCTGCACTCTACAACGCTCTTGGAATCTTTCTCCCACTTATTACCGTCAACTGCGCAATTTTGGGTGGCTCACTTTTCATGGTGGAAAGAGACTACAATTTTGGTGAAAGTATTGTTTACGGCGTGGGATCGGGAACAGGCTGGGCGCTAGCAATTGTTGCTCTGGCCGGAATTCGTGAGAAAATGGAGTACTCAGATATCCCAAAAGGGCTTAATGGTCTCGGGATCACTTTTATTACTGTTGGGCTTATGGCCATTGTATTTATGTGTTTTGCTGGTATTCAGCTGTAAAAAGGAAGTTCAATGAACACAATTGCACTCGGTGTTTTTATGTTTACCCTCATCATCTTGGCCTTGGTGGTTGTTATTCTCTTCGCCAAATCCAAATTGGTTCCAAGTGGTGACGTTAATCTCAACATCAATGGGGAAAAAAATTATACCATCTCCCCTGGAGACAAATTACTAGGGGCTTTGGCCAATCAAAAGCTGTTCGTATCAAGCGCTTGCGGTGGTGGTGGTACCTGCGGACAGTGTAAAGTTAAAGTGATGGAAGGTGGCGGTGATATTCTTCCCACAGAGCTTTCTCATATAACAAAAAAAGAGGCCAAAGAAGGTGAGAGACTCTCCTGCCAAGTGGCCGTTAAAAGAGATATGAAAGTTGTCATTCCGGACGAAGTTTTCGGAGTCAAAAAATGGAAGTGTAAGGTTAGATCCAACCACAATATGGCCACTTTTATTAAAGAACTTGTTCTAGAATTACCCGATGGAGAGTCAGTTCCTTTTAGAGCTGGTGGCTATATTCAAATTGAGTGCCCCGCCTATGATATCCCCTATACAAATTTTGATATAGAAGAGGAATACAAAGGCGCATGGGACGCTTTCAACCTTTGGCAATTTAGATCTGTTACAACAGAAGAAACAGTTCGTGCCTATTCAATGGCCAACTACCCTGAAGAGCGCGGGATTATCATGCTCAATGTGAGAATTGCCTCACCACCACCGAGAATGCCTAATGTTCCTCCAGGGAAAATGTCCTCTTATATTTTCAATTTAAAACCTGGCGATGAAGTCACTATATCTGGTCCATTCGGTGAATTTTTTGCTACGGAAAATGATAGTGAAATGATTTTTGTGGGTGGCGGAGCTGGTATGGCCCCAATGAGATCTCACATTTTTGACCAATTCAAACGACTCGCCACAAAAAGAAAAATCTCATTTTGGTATGGAGCTCGCTCACTTCAAGAAATGTTTTATGTGGAAGATTTTGATTCAATCCAAAAAGATTTTGAAAATTTTAAGTGGAATGTGGCCCTTTCTGAGCCTCAACCAGAGGATAAATGGGAGGGGATGACCGGTTTTATTCACCAGGTACTTTTTGATAACTACCTCAAGGATCACCCGGCACCTGAAGACTGTGAGTACTATATGTGTGGGCCACCCATGATGAACGCCGCAGTTACAAAAATGCTAGAAGACTTAGGCGTTGAACCAGAAAATATTTTCTTCGATGATTTCGGAGGCTAAAGGCCCTTAAGTTGTGACAACTTACCAATCCATTTTATTTAGGGCCATTAAATTGGCCCCTTTGGGCCTTCTGCTTTTAATTTCCTGTAAAAAAACCCCTGTGGATGAGTTCATATTCACTGGAAAAACCATGGGAACGACCTACAAAGTAAAGGTTTCTCCACCTTTTAAAACAGAGCTTTCAATAGAAGAAATCAAACATGAGGTAGACAAAGAGCTGATAGAGATCAATCAGAAGATGTCTACCTACATTGGCTCAAGCGAGCTCTCCATTTTCAATAAATTTAATAAAGACACTGCATTTAAGCTAAGCCCCCAAACTCATGGTGTAATAAAAGCGGCCCAAAAGATTTCAAGAGATTCTGGTGGTGCCTACGACGTTACTGTAGGGCCTCTAGTAAATCTTTGGGGATTTGGACCAAATGGGGCCATAGAAAAAAATCCCAGCACCAGCGACATTGAAAAAGTGAAAAGCTTTATTGGAAGCGACAAGCTGATACTCTCAAATGATCTAACTGCAAGAAAAGTACACCCACAAGTCTATGTAGATCTCTCAAGTATAGCCAAAGGCTACGGTGTGGATCAAATCTCCAAACTACTGAGTAGCTTGGCGCTAAACACCCACATGGTAGAAATCGGCGGGGAAGTCAGAGTACAGGGAGAAAAAACGTGGAAAATAGGTATCGAAAAACCTGATTTGCGTCGGGGTAATCTCGCAAAAATCCTCCCTTTGAAAAATAGCTCAGTGGCAACTTCGGGTACCTATAGAAATTTTTTCTTAAAAGATGGGGTGCGCTACTCACATACCATTGATCCCAAGACACTCTCCCCCATTGATCATCACACTATTTCAGTGACTGTGGTCCACCCAGAATGCATGTGGGCAGACGGCTTTGCCACGGCCTTGATGGTTATGGGGCATGAAAATGGCATAGAGATGGCCGAAAAATTGAATCTAACCGTCTACTTTATTTATGAGGAAAATGGTATTATAAAGGAGCTTATGAGCAGCAAGTTTAGATCACAATTTCCTGCTATTGCCCCCAAGAAGTGAGACAAAATGGAAATATTCGCCATCACATTAACATTTTTTCTAGTAGTATTCGCTGCCATGGCAGTGGGAGTAATCCTACAAAATAAACCGATCCTCGGCTCCTGTGGTGGCATTGGCGCTCTTTTTGGAAACAAGTGCTCAAACTGTGAAGGTTGTGAAAAAAAAGCCGATAACCAAGCATAGAATAAATACTAATAAGAATATACGCATTTACTTGCACTGATAGAAATTAGGAGAAGAAAATGGCCAACAAAGAAAATAAACACAGCAAAAACGTTGAGGGAAAGTGGTACACCACTGATCCTGATGATGATAGCGGAGAAGGCTGCATTGCTTGCAATGTTTGCTACAACGGCGCACCTGATTTTTTCGGTGAAGATGATGATGGTAATGCTTTTATAAGCAAGCAACCAAGTACTGACGAAGAAATAGAGCTTTGCCAAGAACAACTAGACGCTTGTCCTGTTGGCTCCATTGGTAGCGACGCCTAATCTTCAAACTTGAGGGGGGAGCTCTTCCCCCCTTTGCCATATGATTTTGATCACATATTCCGAATACACCATCACCGTGCTTTAATTGACATTTTTGCCTGTCAAAATAGATTTAAAATATTATAATCGTTTTGTTATAATCGCCCTATATAAGGAATCTACATAAAAAGGTTTTTCTCATGAAAGAAATTGATCAGGTTGTGATCCGCTTCTCAGGTGACTCTGGTGATGGTATGCAACTTACAGGTACCCAGTTTTCAAATACCTCTGCACTAATGGGAAATGATATTTCAACATTCCCAGATTTTCCCGCTGAAATTAGAGCCCCGGCCGGAACAGTTGCAGGTGTTTCAGGATTTCAAGTCAATATTGGCGCATCTGAAATCAACACCCCAGGAGATGAGCCAGATGTTCTTGTGGCCATGAATCCAGCCGCTCTCAAGGCAAACCTTCATACCGTTAAAAAAGGTGGAACCCTTATACTCAATATGGATGCTTTTACTAAAGGTAACTTGAGTAAGGCTGGCTATGATAGTGATCCCCTTGATGATGATCACTTAAACGATTACCAATTGATTAAGGCCAATATTACTAGCCAAACTCAGGTTGCTCTTGAAGATGTGGAGCTGGACACAAAGTCTAAGGCCAGATGTAAAAACTTCTACGCCTTGGGTCTTACCTATTTTATGTTTGGCCGTGACCTAGATCCCACTCTCAATTGGATTAGTGATAAGTTTAAAGGAAAAAATAAAGTCATTGATGCCAACTCAAAGGCATTAAAAGCCGGATATAATTACGGCGACACCATTGAAGCCAGTATTTCTAGGTTTGTGGTTCCAGCTGCCAAAATCCAGCCCGGAACATATAGGCAAATCAACGGGAACACGGCCACTGCTTGGGGATTTATCCAAGCCGCTGAAGCTGCTGATCTCAAGCTCTTCCTAGGCTCCTACCCTATCACTCCAGCAACAGATATTTTGCATGAACTTGCAAAACATAAAAATTTTGGAGTTAAGACATTTCAGGCCGAAGATGAGATAGCGGGAATTTGTTCTGCCATCGGCGCTTCTTTTGGCGGAGCTTTGGCGCTTACCACTAGTTCAGGGCCGGGAATTGCTCTTAAAGGTGAGGCCATGGGACTTGCCACTATGTACGAACTTCCCATTGTTGTGGTCAACGTTCAAAGAGGTGGACCCTCTACTGGACTTCCTACTAAAACTGAACAATCAGATTTAATGCAAGTTATGTACGGCAGAAATGGCGAATGCCCCATGATCGTTGTGGCCGCTTCAAGGCCTAATGATTGCTTTGAAATGGCCTTTGAGGCATGCAGACTTGCTCTAGAGCATATGACTCCTGTTGTTTTATTAACTGATGGCTATATCGCCAACGGAGCTGAGCCTTGGAAGATTCCAGACCTCGACAAGAAGTTTAATAAAATAAGCTCAAGGCTGATTGATCCTTCAAAAACTTCAAGCGAAGGTTTTCTAGCATACAATCGAGAAGACAAAACTCACGTAAGAAACTGGGCCATTCCTGGAATGGAAGGCTTCGAGCACAGGCTAGGTGGACTAGAAAAAGATGTGAAAACTGGCAATGTTAGCTACGATCCCGACAACCATGAGAAAATGTGCCACATTAGAGCTGAAAAAGTTAAAAGAGTGGAAGATAATATCCCACTTCAAACGCTTGAAGGTGAAGATAGTGGAGACGTTTTAGTTCTCTCTTGGGGAGGCACTTATGGTGCCACTCACATGGCAGCTAAAGAGCTGCTTGAGCAAGGGAAGAAAGTTTCTCTATGCCATCTTAAATACATTAATCCTATGCCAAAAAATATTGGTGATATTTTAGGCAATTTCAAAAAGGTATTAGTGTGTGAGCTCAACTTAGGCCAAATGAGAAATATCATCAATGCTGAATATAGTATTGGTGCCATTGGATACAATAAAGTGCAGGGGCTTCCATTTAAAATTTCTGAACTTGTTGAAGCCGTAAACAGACAATTAGAGACACTATAAGGGGATCACATGACTGATGTGCCACAATATAAGAAAAAAGATTTTGTATCAGACCAAGAAGTAAAATGGTGCCCAGGTTGCGGCGACTACGCCATTTTATCTGCCGTTCAACTTGCTATGACAAAACTTGGACGAGAGAAAAAAGATATCACCTTCATTTCCGGGATTGGTTGTTCTTCTAGGTTTCCCTACTACATGGACACCTACGGACTTCACACAATCCACGGACGAGCGCCAGGCTTTGCTTCAGGACTTAAGACTTTTAACCCAGATCTCGCTGTATGGCTGATCACAGGTGACGGTGATGGACTCTCTATTGGTGGCAACCACTTTATCCATGCCGTCAGAAGAAATATGGATATCAATATTATTTTGTTTAACAACGAAATCTATGGCCTGACTAAGGGACAATACTCTCCCACATCAAAGCCTGGTATTGTCACTAAATCATCTCCATTCGGATCAATTGACCTCCCCTTCTCCCCAGCTAGAGTTGCACTTGGCGCCGGAGCTACTTTCTATGCCAGAACAATTGATACTGACCCAAAACATATGCAAGAGACCTTTTTAAAGGCAGCTGAACACAAGGGTTGCTCCGTCATTGAGGTCTTTCAAAATTGTATTATCTTTAATGATAAAGTGCACGATCAGTATACTAACCGTGCCACTAGAGATGACTATTCTGTAAGACTCGAAAATGGGAAACCACTAATTTACGGCAAAGAGAAAAACCTAGGCCTCAAACTCAATGGCTTTAAAGTTGAAAATGTCACCATTGGAGAAGCCGGGGCCACTGAAGCTGATCTCATTGTCCACGATGAAACAGATCCAAATATGGCCTCAATCCTGTCCAACCTTGAGCTTCCTGAGCATCCAATCCCAATTGGTGTTCTTAAAAGCGTTGATGCTCCAGTTTACGACCAGGGTGTCACTGCTCAAATTGAAGCGGTCACTGAGAAAAAAGGAAAAGGTGATATGAAGGCCCTTCTGAAAAAAGGGGATATTTGGGAGGTTTCATAAAACTGCTACTATTATTAGTTTTATTTAAAACAAGTTTTTTATATGCAAACAATGAGGCCACTTTAAAAGTGGCCTTATTTGATTCTGGTTTTTGTCCTACAAAGTACCATGAAACTCCCAAGTCTATCTCATTAAACCCCGTAAACTTTGAAGCTCTATCGCCCAATACTCCCACTCATGATGACTGCAAAAAATCAAAAGAGTTGAAATCTCTTCACGGACACCTGGTGCTGAAAGCTCTACTAAAAGACCTTAAAAACCATCACTACAACTCCCCCCTAAAAATCTACCTCTATTCAATTTACGATAAAAATGG
>Ga0257117_1001844_pt1 | contig 11859 bp, 6 predicted proteins | sample SI112_135mmetaG_FD_190157 | JGI IMG/M metagenome (GOLD analysis project Ga0257117, IMG submission 190157) | Marine microbial communities from Saanich Inlet, British Columbia, Canada - SI112_135m | ecosystem: Environmental > Aquatic > Marine > Inlet | place: Canada: British Columbia | collected... | reverse complement strand
ATAGGTATTTAACCGCCTTCAAATCTGTTGTAGTCAACCGATCTTGAAAGGGATTTAGAACGCCTCCATCTTTTCTCTCGATAGTTAAACCACCATTTTTTGAAAATGCATCCTCTTCATAATGCATTATAGAGTTGTAATCATAGGCCTGAAAATCTCGACCTGGTGTCGTCATGGTAGAATATTTTTTGAAATGGTCCCTATCTGAGCTATTAATATTACCCCAATTTATTTTAATGAAACGATCACGATCTTTTCTTGATTGTTCGTGGAATAATCCTGTTAAGTGGCCTAATTCATGGAGGTAAGATCTATATGTACAGGTATCGCTGAATACAACAGCATTTGCCGTAGATGGCATACCAATATTTGCCTTACATCCACTTCCTCCTTTGAAAGTAACGTAGAGTTTTTCCGAGGTCCTTTCCACAAACTTAATAGGAGTATTTCTTTCATAATATTCCATCGCCAATTGAAGTTTATCTGTGTGAGCAAAGCCAGAATCTATCTTGTAGAAAATGATTCCCCCCTTCCAAAGCACAGTTTCTTTGTCCACAATGGCCGCTGCAAATATCAATTGAGTATTAAGTAGAATGAGGCTAATGAGCTTAAGAGCTTTGATATCTCCCCCCTGAAAGGATGCTAATATAGCCCTAAAATGACTCAATGGACAAGTAAAGTCTCTCAAAAAGTAGGAGAAGGTTTGTGACGTTTCAATAACTTGGAACTAAACAATTCCCCTACTTTAACGGGACTATGATTGTATTTATTGAACAATAATTTGTTTTTCTATGGCGTATTCTCTCAAAGTATCGTTAAGTTCAGTGTAATCGAGAATGTTATCAAACTCGTTATACTCATCTCTAACGTTAAAATTTAGATTAGGTGTAATTGATTCAACTTGGTATCCCTGAGATCGTCCATGATTTTTAAACTCACTTATAAAGTCCTTGTAATCAACATAAAGAGTGTAATGTTGTCCATTTTCGAAAATACGATTTGAGTTAATCCAGAGTTGTTTAACTTTTCCATTGGCACGATGCAGGCGAATCTCTGTATTAAGTCCCTTGGCATCACAAACACTTTCATAGCTAAATGCGAGTTCAACCTTCTTAATTTCATTTATGGCCCTTACCTGAGTAAAAATAAAATTTCGAGGGCAATTCTCATCATTAACCTGAACTCCTTCACTTGGACTTTTATAGTAAGTTAGACTGTGAGTATTATTTTCATCATTAGACTCAACAATTACCTCATTTGGATCAAGCACTACCATGTAAGCCTGCTCAGTTTTCTCTTCCTGCGAAGAAGAGTAGAAGAATTGAGACTGCACATGAAATAACCACTTCTTCCCTGGAATGAGAACTTCTTTATTAGAACCAAAGTTTAAATTAAAAACATTGTCCTTTCCTGAGATTAGGATTGGCATTTGAGTAGAAGAATTCATTTCAAAGTATTCGCTCCCTATATTTTCTACCAGTAAGTAAGTTAAACCGCTATAAGATGTTTGTAGAAAATGTTGTGAAATTATAAGATCAGGCAACCCAACTTCTGGGATATCTAAATTTACAATAGTGGTGTTATTATCTTCATTAGATTCACCAATGCTATCAGCGCTATCGATTACTACTTCAAAGTCTACATTTTGACCTCTTAGTATATCAAGTTCAGGAATTAATATTTTGATTTTACCAGTAATATTCTCTCTTGGAATTGAAAGGTCTTCAAAGGTTCTCTCAAAGTCACCCGCTCGAACAATTAAATTAAATAAACGGAAATGTGAAAGAGAGTTAGTGCTATCTAAGTTTTTATAGCTAATCCCTAATTCAAAATCTCTAATTTCAATATTTTCAACCACTAGATCAGGTTTTGGAATGTCAGTGAATCTCACTGTTTTAGTTAAAGAGTTATTTTCTTCATTTAACTCTTCTGCTGTATTTTCAAAGTCAGCTGTAAATGTAAAATTGTAGTCAATATTTTCTCTAGCATTGAGCTCAGACATATTTACTGTTATCACGCCTTGCTCATTAGGCATGATAAAGGTGAAATCATTAACTGTAATGGCCACACCATCTTCAGAAGTTATTAGTAGCCGACTTATGGTACGCCAAGGAACAACACCAATATTTTCTAAAGTAACAGCTAATATCTCTCCATTGGCCTCAGCATTAACAATTCTAACGTCTGGCCTAAAATCAGGAGTGGTTAGATTTTTCTCAATTTTATTATTAAGGTATGTGCTCTCTTCAAAAATTCGATAATCATCTTCAGGACCGGATGTTTGGCCTTCCATTAGTGGATTAATTGATACACTAATTGTTCTAACCACACTATCCTCTCCTACAATACGTAAAAACTGATCACTTGAAAAACGTACTTCTTTTGACTCACCTTCTGCGAATTCAAAAATAGAGGCATATTCATAACTGGTTGGAGATTTAACTTTTACTGTGATATGTCTACCCGCCTTGAGAGAGTCTCCATTGTTTTGGACCAAGGCCACGATTTCGTGCCCATCTACATAGAAATCTGTCAATTCGAAATCATTGTGAGGCAGATCAGCTGTAATCGTTTTTGAGTTATTGATAGTATTTCCATCACTATCGGGAAGTCCAATGGATATACTAACCGTGCTATCCTCGGCCCCCATGACATAGTCAATCCACCCTAGACCAAATTTTATTTCTCTAATCTCGCCTGGTTCAAATGGATCATTTGTACCATGTAAAACTCGGGTGGTTCTTTGGTTGTTTCCAATACGAGGTGTAATATACATTCTCTCAATTCTTACTTCTTCTCTGCCTTTGTTCTCAACAATAACCGTGAACTCTTCCTTGCCTTTATCATAAGAAAAGTCATTGATTGAAAGATCTCTTGCAAAATTAAATGATATGATCGTTGATACTTCGTTGTCTTCTTGATTAGCATCATCTGCCACAATTTTAAAGAAAACCTCAGTGGAAACATAAGGCTCTAGCTCTAATTCCTGAGCATTGGTATAAAAACTTGATCCAGTGGTATAAATTCCACTATTCCATGTCTTAGATGTTTTGACAGATCCATCTTCATTTTTTGTATAAACGATTAGTCGTGCACTATCACAAATTTCAGGATTAATACAACTCTCCCCCTCTGCAACTACTTTAGGTTGAAAATATATGGAGGTTGTTACATAGGATATTCCAAGTTCCTCAATGACCAAGTTGTGTTCAGGGTAAGGAAAGTCAATTTGTTTTTCAAAATTATTATTATCATAGTCAGGCTCTCTGATGTCCTTATTTGCATTTATCTTCACAGTAAAATTGAAGTTGCCATAATGGCCGTTAAGACCTAGGCGTTCCATTTGGTTTTCATCCATCTCAATTCTTACAGGCTCTCCTCTACCAATACTCGTTATACGATAGTTTATTGAGCCAAAATTGTGCCGGCGCACCTCCATAATAGTACTTACTTCAACACCACTGTGAGTTCCATTATTTTTCACATAGACAACAATTTTTTCATCTTCAAATGTAAGATCGACAACCTCAAAGTCAAGATATGGAATGGCCACGTCTTTTGTTAGCGTATTGTTGCCTCCCACTTGATCGGACCAATTTGAAGACTTTATCCTAGCACTTATAGAATGCGCCTCTATTTGATAGGGAACATAAAAACTAGTAAGAGGATGATTAAAGATTCTTTCTTCAAAGGGGTCTAGAGTTTGATATCTCGCAGATGAAACCTGACTGGCCGCTGCTCCTTCAATATCGACAACGATGTAATCAATTTGAGTTCTCTGCGTACCATTATTTCTGATGACAAACTCTAGTGCTGATTCATCTTCAGAGATTCTCATATCAACAATCTCTAGATCTTTTTTTGGATGATAAGAAAATGCGTATTGGCCTTCATTGTCATCAATACTTGCATCATTTTTATTTATCCGTACAAAAATAGTCTCTTCATCGCCGTAATGAAAATTAAAACTACTTAGAGAAATTTCAACTTCTCTATCAACCGCTTGAAGATTAAATGATGAAGAATCCAGTGTTCTATCAACACCACCACTTTCATCTTTTGTGAACACAGTTAAAGTTACATCATTGCAAGAGTTTCTATTTTTACACTCTCCTTCGTTGGTACCAACAGTGACAAAGAAATCTTTATCCTCACTACGCATTTCTTTAATCACAAGATTAGAAAGAGGCGATGATCTTGAATCAAAATTCTCACTATAACGATTATTGTATTCTTCAATTTCATCAAAAAATTCATTTGAGTCTATAGTTGCATTTAGGTAATATTCATTATCTAAACTAAGATTAAACTCATCATGTAGATCTAGTTGAAGCGAGCCGCTAGTAGATCCACTAAGAAAGGTTTGAGATACATTATACTCTTTAGTTTGTCCCGCTATCTCAATTGAGATTTCAACTGTGCCATCATTGATTGTAAGATCTCTTCTCTTGTCTACCGAATAGTTTAAAGTGAGATTGCCATTTTCAATATTCATTGAGTTTATGGCAAAATCAAATGCATATTCAGGAATTCTTTCATAGAGTGATCTGGAATCATCTTGTGTGTTAATCATCTTAATTGAAGAATCTAGTGGTGAAATCGTTATATTAACTAAATTATAGTAGTAACTATCAAGGTAAGAAAAATCATTGTAAATATCTGCATTCAAATAATAATAGTACCCAGTATTTCCCTCTTCTATTGAGGGTAAGTTAATAACCTTAGGTTCACCATTAATCATCACAGTTAAAATATTTTGCTGTCCAGGTAACCCAGAGATTACTTTGTACTGAACTCCGATATCTCCCTGGGACGTAAAAAGACTCAGGATTTTTAAATCACTAACGGGAGTATTGAAAGAAATTTCTTTTGAATTATTCTCAGTATTAGTTTCTTCAAAACCGCTCACACTTAAAGTGGCACCAATACTTGACGTGCCCCCTGCAATTGAAAGTTGCTCAGAACTTGCAGTAAAGCTTATTTCACGAGTTTCCATCGCGCTCAATGTAAGGTCACTATTATTTAAAAGGGAATTACTACCTGATACAACCCCAAGACTAATTGAGGATACTTCAATAGGTGAATTGTTTTTAACCTGAACTATTCCTTGTCCATTTCCAAAATTGTAGTTTAAGGCCAATACTTCAAGGTCTCTTGGAGGATTAACTGAAGTGATGAGAACTTCACTGGTTAGAGAATCATTTTCAGGATTCTTATCCCTACCTATACCAAAGTCTTTAAGGATAAGATCAAATATATGGTTTTCAAGGGCATAAATACTAAGATCATTTTTCGCTAGAGTTATAACTTGATTCTCCCCTCTTAAAAGTGAATCTACAACATGGTCTCTTGTATGAATTTTTTCACTATTTTGATTATAAATATCAAGCTGAAGAAGAACTCCTTCATCAATCGCACTTAGACCGTTGTTAGAAAGCGTAATCTGGATATTCTCATCACTTTCTAATACACTCTCAATGGAGGCATCAAATCGCTCACTACCACTGAATAGGGCAATTGTTCCTTCAAAATCATTATTTTCCTTTGAGGCCTCATTAATTCTATTTTCTCCATCAATTTGAACTTTGAAATGAAATGACAATTGAGAATCCGGCTCCCTTGCATTGTAAAGTGAAAGCATTTTATCTTTTGAGAAGGCAATCCTCTTAGTACTTCCTGCTTCAATAATTTCATTTGCTGAAGAGAGCAGTGTGTATTCTTCTGGGTCCAGTTCAACAATATTGCCTTCACTATCTTCTGTTTTCATAAATTGAAGAGTAAATTGAAAGTTAGTTTGCGTGGAGAAAAGGTTTTCATTGCCATCTCCTATATTTCCGAGTGTTATGTAAATTTGATCTTCATCTGCCTCAAGCTCACTAAACTCGAGGTCAATAAAACCAGGAGAAATAAAAGGTGTTGTTCCAAGACTTTGAATACTGGATCCTTTAACAGCATTTGCAAAGAAGATGACTTGCTCATCTTTTCTGAGCTTATCTAGTGATAAACTCGCTCCCTGATAAACCTCTTCCCCAACGGTCCAATAAACTTGATAATTTATATCTTCAGCATTCGCGGTGTCTTCTGTTAATTCATAACTTCCCACAAGACTTCCATCTTCAAAAGTATATTGAACGCTCTCAAGTGCATTAAGATCTGGCTCAATAGCAGCAGTCTCTACAGCAGGTGCTGGTACCACTGGAGCAGCAGTCCCACCGCCTCCGGCACTACCTCCACCACCGCCACTATTACATCCACCCATAAATACTAGTGATGAAAGAATAAGTGAAAGAAGAATTGCTTTTAGGTGTCTCATTTTCCGTCCCTGGTAAATAAATTTCGTAGAAACCACAAGGTTTCTTACATAAGTTATTTCAAGTTCTGTACCAGTAAATTCAATAAGAGCTATTGAAAGGTTCAATAAAAATTATGGAAATTTAAATATTATTTATAGGCTATCTGACTATTTTGCACCAGTAAGTGCGCAATGTCCCCACTGTGCCTGTACTACCATTGGGACCCAAAATATTGCCTAATAAGCTTTAGTACACTGTTCATTTTACTTATCTAAAAACTTCCAAGTATCGGCTCCATCAAATCGTCTTACTTGAATTTTCTCAATATCTACATTGGTAAAAAGTCGTGCATTAACTCCCATACGATCTGCTCCCTTGGGGTCTAAACTCTCCCAATGGCTCAAACATCCACACTTTGAACACCTAACAAATGCTATTTGCTCGTCTCCCCAGCAATATTTTTGAACGGAGCTTGGCACAGCTGAGATTTTCACATTTTCACTTGAAAAATAGGCCATTAAACTTCCATAACGACTACAAATACTACAACTGCAAGAAGTAAGTGTTGCAGGAACTTCTGCATCAATTTGAATTTTAAGAATTCCACAATGGCATGATGACTCTATCATTTAACAATCCTTATTATTAATTTTCATTCGGAAGCCGACCTCTACATTATTACCATCAGGATCTCTTTGTTCCATCTTTAATTTAAATTGAAACTTTGCTGCTCAGAAGCAACCATTACCAATAAGATCACACTTTCTTAACATGAGAGTATGAAAAATTTGATTTCTCTAAATCCATTAAACTTTGGTGGCCTTACCTTATAGTTATTCCAAAGGACAGTTCTAAAGCTAGCTATTTCAATTCTCTTGATTCACTAAATCCTGATACAATAAAACACAATTGGGGGAAATAAATTCTTGATGAAATTAATCTCTATTTTTTTTATATCATTTTTTATTTTTATTAGTGCTTCCATGGCCCAAAGTTATCGACTTGACCAAGAAAACCTCCCTGTCATGGAAGCCGGACTAGGTATTGGTTGGGCCAATTTCCCCTACTATCCCGGGGCCTCCAAAAGAAGAAATTTTGTCCTTCCCTACCCAGCTTTTATTTTTAGAGGTGACAAGGTCCGGGCCGATGAGGATGGAGGTATGCGAGGAAGATTCTTTTCGAATGAAAGATTTGAAATCAACACATCGGTAGGCTTTTCTCTTCCGGTCAATAGTGACGATGTCCCCTCAAGATATGGCATGGATAATTTAGATCCACTTTTTGAACTCGGCCCTGGAGTTATCTACCATTTTATCCCCGCCAAAAAAGGACGCAGATACACTCTTTCTCTCAACCTCGGAACTAGAATTGCGATCAGCTCAGACTTTAAACATACAAAACACAAAGGTTATGTGCTTCATCCCCTACTCTTTGGATGGTATAAAATCCACAAAAACCTCACTGTGTTCAATGGCCTCTCGGCCACTTGGGCAACAAAAGATTACCATAACCATTTTTACAGGGTTAAAGGACGAGAGTCCGGAGCGCTTAGGCCCAGCTATGAGGCCAAAGGTGGAAATATGTCCATAACACTTTCAACCTTTTTCATTTTCAATTTTTTAAAAAAGTGGTCAGTCTTTGGAGGCGCCGTCATGACAAGTTACGACCATGCCTCAAATAAGGACTCTCCCCTCCATATCAAAGATCACACCGTATCTGGAATTACCGGCCTGACTTTTTGGTTTTATCAAAGTGATAAAAAACAAAAAATCTAAAAGCCTTAAACCCTACCAACTGAACGGTACACGGTTAACTGTGCACCGTTCAGTTTACAGTTTCAGTTCTAAAGATAATCCCTCTCCTCTCGTAACTGCCCAATAAGTTGTCGGGCCCTTCTATCTTTTTGCCGGTGCGGCCCTATGTCATTTATATTATTTGGCCAATCGTAATTTTTCTGCCAATATTTTAACATGTCATTTGATGATCTAAAAAACATTGCTGCTGGTTGGATAAAAGACTGGAATAAGGGCAAACTTAAAAATAAGTGCCAGGAGCTGGCTCAAGATGCTTTAGACACTCGAATAGAAAATACCGAACTTAAAGATAAGAATAGACAGCTTCAAGATCAAATTCGCCTACTGAAAGGCGAAAAGAAAAAACCCAAGATAAAACCAGTTAATTCAAAAGATCTTAATCCTCCGAGCAAGAAACCTCACAAAAAGAAAACTCGAAACTCGACTCTTGAAATAGATGAAGAAATTGAGATTAAATTTGAAGGCGATTTGCCAGAAGATGCCAAACGCATTGGTGGCCGTTCAATTATCATTCAAGACATAATTTTTAAGCGCAGAAATATAAAGTTCAATATAGAGCGTTTTTACTCCCCAAGTTCTGAAAAGACCTTTGAAGGAAGTATTCCCGATGAGTATAAAGGATCTGAGTTCGGTCCAAATTTAAGAAACTTTATAACTTACGAGTTTTATAAAAACCGTGTTCCCCATAGGAAAATAATTGATATGCTCAGTGATATTGGGACGTCGGTTTCCAAGGGAACAGTCTGTTCAATTCTCAATAAGATTCCTGGCCATTTTCAAGAAGAACTTGATGCAGCTAAAAGAGCTGGGATTAAGAAGTGCTCCTACGTTCATATAGATGAAACCAGTGCAAAGATCAATGGGATCAATGCCTATACGTTTGGGACGAGTAATCGCTATTTTACAGACTTTAGGACGATGTTTAGAAAGAATAAGAAAAGTGCAAAGAAGGCCCTCGGAACAGGATCTAGAGCCTCTCCTATCAGGTTTTTAATCACTGATGATGCTACAAATTTTAAAGGGCTAATCAAAAACCACCAATTGTGTTGGGTTCATGAAATTCGAAAATATAAACTGGAAGAAGTTTATAAAAAGATAGAGTTTAAAACTTTGGACTGGGTGGTAAAAGAGTGGCGTGCTTTATATGGGCTCATGAAAAGATACGTCAGAGGCCCGACACAGGAGTTGAGATCAAAAATTGAAATGGAGTTTGATCGAATCTCGATGGCGAGTACATTGGTAAAACCCATTGATAGACAGCTTAGAAGGACTGCAAAGAACAAAGAAAAACTCCTTCTTTTTTTGAAATACCCCCAGCTTCCGCTTCACAACAATCAAGCAGAGCTGGACATCAGAGAGAGAGTTATCAAAAGAAAGATCTCGCTTCAAAATAGATCTAGACAAGGCATGGAGGCCTGGGATTTGATGTTATCAATAATCTCAACTTGCAGAAAGCTTGGTGTGAGTTTTTGGAAATACCTAGATGACCGAACTTCGACCCGCGGAGAACTTCCTTTTCTTGCCCAAACTATACGATCTCTTTAAAAACAGTATATTGGGCAGTTACGGCGATATTGTCGATTATTTGGACGTATACGTAAAAAATACAGACACTTACAATATATTTTATTTAGACTCAGCTAGAGACATTCTTTTAAAGTTTGAATACTCTTTCACAATGAAAAATCTTATCTTGGCCATCACTCTTTCCTTACTATCCCTTAACCTGGGAGCTGAGCTTATTGCTCACAGAGGTATCCATCAAACTTACAATAGAAATGGTTTAAACAATGAAACCTGTACTGCTAGTAGGATTGATAAACCAAAGCACCAGTACTTGGAAAATACCCTGGTTTCGATTGAAGCCGCTTTTAACCAGTTTGCTGATATCGTGGAGCTAGATGTTCATCCCACTACGGAATCTCACGGTCCTGAAAACCTTGTAGTTTTTCATGACTGGACGCTAAATTGTAGGACCAATGTAAGTTGTTCCAGTGGTTGCAATTGCAATAGCAAAAATGAGTGTGAAACCAATAAGCAAAGCTTAAGCTTTCTACAAAGTCTGGATATTGGTCACGGCTATACATTTGATCAAAGTAAGAGTTTTCCCTTTAGAGGAAAGTACTGGGGGATGATGCCCTCTTTCAAAGAAGTACTCGATCTGCTTCAGAAGTATCCGAAAAAATCACTGCTGGTCAATGTGAAGGGAAATAAACTTCGAACGGCCAAGGCCTTTGTCTCACTTGTCTCAAAATATCCACTAGATCTTAGAAAGCGTATTCATTTTCCTCATAGATATGGCCTTGAGGTTGAATTAAAGAAACTGGGAGTCCTGGATGAGATTTCACAGGCCAATAAAAAGTGCATCTTCACTTATTTAAAAGTGGGGTGGAAGGGAGTTTTTCCCAAAGAGTGTCATGGTATAGAGATGATGATTCCGATCAGAGAGACCCTCGAGAGATTTTTAGGAAGGCCAGGCCGTTTATTTAAATTTAAAATGGTATTGTGGGGGTGGCCCCATCGATTTATTGAACTTGCCCATAAACACGGCACCAAAGTATACGCCTCACAAGTGGACTCCATTAGAGAATACAATAAAATGAGAAAATTAAACTTAGATGGCATTATGACCAATAAAATTGAAGTCATTGGCCCCTATTCACAAACTATTTATTAGCTAACAAGACTGTGTTAAGCTCCCTTAAAGAAAACTACATCAGGAATTAAATATGGATAAATTGGACTATAAAACACTGGCAAAAACAGACCCTATGGGACCTCAACCTCAATGCGGCACACAGGCTGATGAAGATCTCTCACCTATGGATCCACCAGAGTCCTATGATGCAGCACTTCCTGTGCAAGTTGATATGGAGATGATGCACCCTTTTATTAAAGAGATGATGGAAGAGCATATTGAGCTTACTAGTTTTGTAAAAACTTTTGAAGAGTCTATCGATGTTCTTCAAAAGAAGAAAGTTGTCGATCCTGAGGCGATCGAAGGTGTTGAGAGCTTTTTTAATTTTTTTGAAAGTGAGTTCACTCCTCATAATAGAAAAGAAGAAAGGGAATTTTTTCCACTTCTGAAAGTAAAGCTTGTTGAGCTTGGTGAGCATGGCTCGGGTGATGATCCTGTAACAGGGGTAGATGTTCTCGAAAGTGAGCACGTTCAAGCGATACAGTTGGCGGCGATTACTTACCACTGTTTTGTTTTATACTCTCAGATTGACGATGTGAATTCCAAGCTGACTATACTTGCAAGTGCAATTAAAAATGCCAAGGAATTGATAGAGCTATTAAAGCTTCATATTTATAGAGAAGATAAAATTCTTTTTTGTCAGGCACAACAGTTAATGACCACTGAAGAAATGGATCTGATGCATCAAAAGCTTTAGCTTTTAGCTTTTTTTAAAAACTCTTCTTCAAAAACCCACTTGAGAATATCGTTGCTGGTGACAAGGCCTACGAAGGCCATCTCTGAATCAATGACTGCAAGGGCATTTATATTTTCATAGGTCATGACTTTTGCAGCATTTTTGATTTCAGTATTCTCACCGCAGGCCAAAACAACTTTACTCATAACTTTGTGCAGTCGAATCTCTTTATCGAGTTCGTCGTGAGAAAAATCAATTAAATCGCGATCACTTATCATTCCCGTTAAGAGTCCATCAATGACTATGGGAAGATGGTGAACGGTTTTATCTTCGATAGTTTTAAGTGCTTCTCTGATGGTGTTAGCAGGACTCAGAGTC
>Ga0257117_1001843_pt1 | contig 11867 bp, 16 predicted proteins | sample SI112_135mmetaG_FD_190157 | JGI IMG/M metagenome (GOLD analysis project Ga0257117, IMG submission 190157) | Marine microbial communities from Saanich Inlet, British Columbia, Canada - SI112_135m | ecosystem: Environmental > Aquatic > Marine > Inlet | place: Canada: British Columbia | collected... | reverse complement strand
AGGCGTCGGACAACCTGGAACGCTCGGGGCTAAACGAGATACGATTGTACTAAAATCACGTGATGCCATTAGATAACCTCCCCGGGTTTCATACCTGAGTTCTCAGTATCAGTCACTGGTCTACTCTGAGCGCCTACACCTAGAGCCTGTGTAAAGGACTCCTGGAATAACTTAGCTCTATTGGAATTAACATGCTCATTATCAATAGACTCAGCTAAGAATACTGTGGCATCAAGGACTACAGGGAAGTAAGCATCTGATAATAGTGCTACTGCTGTAGTTGCATCATAAGTAGGGGGAGACTGTGTGTACTCTATAACTAGTTTCTGCCCAGCTGGAGCCTTAGGGTAGATGAAGAATCTATTTGGGTTGCGTACATGACGCATCCAGTTTGTTGCAGCTGCTGCTGTGTCGTTCATCCACGACGGTAGCGCTTGGTCTAGTGTCTCACGATTAACTTCGATAACGCCACTACCGCTGACTACTGAATACACCTCAATAACCCTAATGGAATCTGTCGGTGCAGTTTGTAGAACTGCGTCTGTTACACAGGTTACTTCACCCACATAAGCAAATAAATCGGGGCGTAATACCGCGATTCGCTTAAGCGATTGGTTAGCAAACCCGAGTAACACTGCATCAGTGTAGCGTTGGGGCGAATCAATATCTTGTAAGATACGCCTAGTCTCAGTAATTACATCATTCAATATCATTTAAGCAGCCCTTTTGATGCTTCCGCATCTAATTCTACATTACTTGACTTGGGTTGGGCAGGTATTTTTTTAGTGGTTAAGTCCATTTGTGTCTTTCGTTTCTCTTGTTTCTTTGGAATATGTTTCTCAGGGAATGCTACCTCTGCAGAAACTTCTTCGCATAATTCGTTGTCGGCTAGGTATTTATCCCATCCGTATATAGTGCCGTCTGTTTTGTGGCGTAGCCACCTTTGTTCTCCCATAATAAAATCTCCTCTGAAGAAAGAAAGGTTAGGGGCCGAAACCCCCTCCCTTAACTTAAATTACGAACAGTCTGCAACGACCGCCCATAAACGTACAACTGCAGTATCAGCTGCATTGATAGTTTTAATATCAATGGTATCAGCTGCGCTGTAGTATTTACCATTTGAGTAACCCGTAACAGTGTTAGGAGCTGCCTCAGCAAGTACCAAAGACGTTGAGTAAGATGCTGCTGTGTTAGCATTTACACCATCTAAGAAACCGTCAACATCAGAACCATCACCAACATCAATAGTTAGTGTGCCGCCTTCAGCGGTTGTTACATCCAAACCAACTGCTAAGACCATAGTCTTAGCTGGGATGTGTAGCGCTGTCAATACGTCGTTTGCACCAAGAGCTGTTAAGCTCGCTGCTGAACGGTCAGTAGTGATTGTTGCGAAGTTTAATTCAACTTCTAGTACGCCGACTTTATTTACGCCAGAAGCAGTATGTGCTGCTGAGCCTAAGTTATAGCCAGTACCGTCTGTATATGTAGCCATTTTATATCTCCTATATTACAGTGTGATTACTGACTGAGACAATGCTTCAGGTTTTACTACCTTGTAGCCATATACTTGCAAGCCACGGATAATGTTACCGAAAGTTGTTTCAGAACGTAAAGTCTCAAGGTTAGTCATTTGCGAAGCAAACGTCATACCCATCTTATGACCACCGATTACGTCAAACTCAGAACCAGTCTTTTTCAAGTTGTGGCTCACGTATAACGTGAATCTGTCAATCATGCCTAAGCGGCCATTACGTAGCGGTGAGTTACCATCGCCAGTGATTGATGCATCCTTAAGGTCTGATTGCTTAATGTACGCAGCCATCTTAGCTGGGATGATTAAGAAACGGTCGCTTTCAGGAGCGTTAGCTTCGTCAAGAGCTAAACCCATGTTGATGATATGCTCGATAACATTAGACGTAGATACAGCAACTGGAGTACCAGTTACGCCTAAGTTAATGTTGCCAGAGATAGCACCGGCTGTTGCGCCCTTGTTGCTAGCTGAAATACCCGGAAGGATATCAGTTAACACACGTTGGTCAATCTTAATCTTCATACGCTCTGAAGCGTCCTTAGACCATTGGTCCATCATCTTGATGTCCGACTGAACTTTATCAACGTCGTCTTCAACCGCAGCAAAATACTCACCTTTATCGATAAGTAGTTGTAGCTTAGGTTTGTCAGGGTTTTCAACTTTAAGTGTTTGCCCTTTGACATACGTCTCGATTGTTAACTCAGGGGTAGTACGGATATTAACCGTGTCGCCATAAGCTTTGATTTCACCTTCGTAGTCAGTGTTTGAGATTGCAGACAACACCGTAGCGTCGTAGAAATTCTCAATCAGTTTACCTGACCAAATTTCTGGGATAAAGTTCCCAGAGTATGCTGGTTTACCAGCTGATACTGCAAAAGCCATTGTAGCCTCCTATATTATATTATGCAGTGACAATACGACCGTCTCGCTGTGCAGCGAAAATGTCGCGCTCTATTCTAGCACGTTCTTTATCTTGACCTTTATATCTACCCGACTTGACACCATCATAAAATGCGGTGATATCGGCGGGGGTATATGTCTGGCCACTATCCGACGCAGGCGCAGCGGCGGATTTACCCTTACCCGGTGCTACCTGTTTCTCTAGCTGACTCTGTGCGCTAGTTGTTTCTTGCTGAGCTTGTGACATACCATTCATACCTCCCCAAGTTGAAAAGAAACTAGCTACCCTGCGTGCATCGAAGTTACTCTGTGCATCTTCTAAGTACGTCTGGCGGCTAATCCCTGTTAGTGGGTCGATATCTAAAAGCCAAGTTTGGAAATCTGGGCTCTCGTTAATATCTCTCCAGTTCGGGACACTATTTGAAAGTTCACCCCAAAACGATTGCTCAGTATTCTGAGCTTGCTGTTGTGACAACTGTTCTACACGAGGCATAACATTTGATTGCAACTGCTGAATCGTTTGTTCTAAGTGGGCGATGCGTTGGTTAGATGCATTAGTTCCTTCTTGGTTCACACGACGCATAACGTCGATTGAGTCACCGTAATCCTCTATGTCCTGCTCTGTTATCAGAGTCTGTGGGACTTCCGGCGCTGCCGGTGTAGGTGTTGGTTGACTCGCTGCTGAACTAAGTAGCTGTTCTAATTGGCTAACTCTATCTGCTAACTCCCGTTTATCTGCGTGCAAACGTGGAATCTCTGCATTGTACATTCCCTGTAGGGTCTTATACTTCTGTTCTAGTGGTTTATCATCTTGAGTGCCTGAAACCGTTTGCTCTTCTGGTTCAGACTGAGGTGCTTGTTCGTCGACACGGTCGGCTTGTACGGCTTCAACTACTTCTCCCTCTTCAGCAGGCTGGGCTACAACGCCCTCCTCTGTGTTAAGGTCTTCATATAATTGTTGTACTGCCTCTGACTGTTTCTTAACTTGCTCTGGTATTGCCATGTTATCGCTCCTATTGGTATGCGTAATAAAATACAGCTATCATTTTGACTCTGCTGCGTGTTCTGGGGACTTTTCTGCGAACTCATAGAGTTCTTTTAGAACTTGGCATCGTCCCTGAGCTAATGCCACGTTCGTAGTAACATGTGGTAGCTGCGATAGTTCGTGTTGCTGCCACCCTTGCATCCATTCTAATAGAACTGGATACTGGCGTACAGTCGCACCTAGCGCATGAACAACCTCTGGTGAAGGTTTTATCAACCCGCACCTCCTGTTACACGGTTACTCACTGTGTTTCCATCCATACCACCTTTGGGAGAGCCGTCAGGTTGAGTTGGAGTTGCGCCCGCTGGCTGTTGTGGCTGCTGTTGGGCAGTCTCTTTAGCTAGCTTGGCGTTCTCGCGTTCAACGAAACCGGCCTTCTCCCGAGATGGGATGATATCATCCACAGGCATTTGCAACCCTTTAGCCACTTCGCGAAGTATCGCGGCACGGCCATCCTTACCAACGATTTCCATATCGATTTCGTTGGCGGTTGCATTAAGAAATTCAATTCGGCGCACGTTAACAGTTTCTTTAACTGCTAAGTTAATTGCACCACGAGCGATAATCTCAACATCACCCTTAATACTTTCATCTTCATCATAGCGCATGTTGTATACAAACTGCCTATGAACAATCTTTTTAATTACATCACTGTCAATATGCATGACAACTTGTCTAATACCTTTACCTGCTGAACCCATCAACATAGATAGGCCTGACGCTGTACGTCCTGCTCCATGTACATTAAGGTCACCTGAGATATAAGATGGTATGCCTGAGTGGTCGTCTGCTAACGCACTGAACTTCTCATACACAGCCATCAACGTTTGAGCATTATCATCTGGCTGTGTGAATCTTACAGCTGGCGCACTCGACCCCATAGGGTCGTTAGTAACTTGCCAGATTTTCCAAGGGTGTAGTTGAGTGATGTCTTCATTTGGGGGAATACGTTCGAGGTTAACTTCCACTTGAGGACCTGAAGAAATGCCCATGTTGTTAACCAAAGCTCGTGCAGATGCGTTGCAGATATTTTGTACATCTTCGATAACTTCGGGTATACCTTTACCCCAAAAAGCTCCTGGGCTTTTAATAAGCGATGTCTTAGCATAAGGTTTTTCTCCCAGTGGGTCGTAGTTTAATACGGCTTTAATAACGTAGTTACCTATAATCCAGACACACGCTTCATACTCTCTGGCTTCATCAGGTACTTCCTCTTCATCTAGTCCCCACTCGCGTAGCATCTTACCGCTCACTTTACCGTGGAACTCTAAGGCGTCAAAAATTTCTGTGGGTCTGTTAAGGCTCTGCGGCTTACGCTCTGCATCTTCCTTCTCAAGCTTATGGTCTTCATTAATCCAGCTACCTGAATTGCCTTCCTGAAGAAGCTTACGTATTGCGTCCTCATCATAGTTAGGCACACCAATAAGTTCTGCTAGCTCCATGCGTGTTAGCGGATGGTGTTCAAATAAATACCCTTCATCAATATTCGTAATCCCTGGCTCAGGGTAAATCATAAACGGGTCTACTCTCTCATACTCAGGGGCTAGCTCTTCGCCTGCCTCGGCAACAGTCGCACCGCTTTCGTCTTGTGTCCACTCTAGTCGACGTTGACGTCGAACTACGGGCCCCTTAATGAAGGCACACGGAAATGTAACAAGGTCAGTAACAAACTCATTGAACGCATCTGCCCAGCCACCTTGTGCAAACTGGTCGCTGATTCTAACCTTCATCTTATCCGCACGGTTCTGAGCTTCTTGTAATATCTTAAAGCGATAGTCTTGTGTGACCATCTCTTTCATCTCTGCCATCTCAACTGCTGTAGGTGCTTGGCCTGCTGTCTCGACAATCTTCAGCACGTTCTCAGCGAACACTGTTTCAATCTCTTGAGCCTGCGCTGGGGATAAATCAGGGAGGGGTGTCGGACCTAAGTCCCATGGTGGAGTACCAGTGTCTAATAAGATGTCCCGTAACCAGCTCTCACCAGCACGACACTTAACTTCGGTAATCCCCATGAAGATTGTCGAGCCACCTTGGTTATTAATCGCGGAAAGTTTGTCGGGCTCATACTCGCCATTGCGCTGACGCATGGCTTTAAGCATAATAGTCTCAATAGGTTTCTTCGCTTGCCTAGCAGCGTCCCAACACTCACGGAGATATGCAGTTAAACCTAGAAATAAGGGCTCATTCTGCCTTTCTTGTAGCTCACGGGCTGCATTTTCCTGCTCATCTGCTACCATTGTAGCGTTATCCACTACTCTAAGCACTGTCAATCCTGGCATTTAATTCCCCCAAATGTCCCTATATGTGGCTGTTTTAACTTAGTTTTACACGTTTTGTTTGTCATATGCAACTATTTTATAATAAAAGGTCCCCCGAGAGGTGACTCATCGGGGGGTGGGTGTGTAACTACAATGTGGAAGAGGAGAGTAAACCACACCCGAGGACATCATATCATGTCCACCCCATCGCGGGGGCAGGTTTTACACTTCTTCTCCGATTTAATTCTACACCCTCGTCAATACTACCGATATGAAGCATCAAATACTGCAGCGCTTCTGCAACATGCGAGTGTTTGTTCTTATCAATCGTACCATTTTTCTTATGATACCTGTATCCACCCATCATAGCACTCTTAAGTTTCGTACACCTAGGGTCTACAAGGAACGCCGTCTCGCCATCCACGTGTCTCATCAAGTATTCATCCACCGCGTTGAGTCTCGCCGAGACACTGTTAGTCTTCGCAGGCCTAACCTTAAATCCCTCCGCCTTGATGATGTCCACTACTGTCCGCTCGTCCGTCTGTGCTCTCTGCACACCAGCGGGGTCCACGATTATCATCACTGGGCTCCCTGGAAATCTCTCATATAGCAGCGGCTTGAGCACCGTCCGCATAAATCTCTGTATCCCCATGTCGAAGCTGACGGCCTCGTCAAGGATTATCGCACGCCCCTTCGCATCCTGCTGCCCGATGACAGCCGCGGGGGTTAACCCCAAGTCCATCCCAACAACGATGGGTCTCACACCGTTAACAATCGGGTTAAGTGGCTCATGGGACATGTGGTAATCAGGACGGAAGTATTTGTACACTGGCATACCAGCACTTGATAGCCCATACTCACCGTCAATATAAACCCTTATGTACTCTTCAGACCGACCCTGTGTATCGTAATACCCCTCCGGCAAATTCTCAACATTCTCTCCGTCAGGCGCACGCCCCGACGGTTGCTTGAACACATCCCACCCGTTGTCGTTCTCACTCACCCCATCCTTAGGGTCGATGTGCTCCATCTGATAATACCACCACGTGTCCATCGTCGGCGGGTTGGTATCCCCCCACATTCCATGCCAGGTCGGCCCCCCGTCCTTATTCGACGGGAACCGCCCCACACGTTTAGACATCGCATCAATAATGTCAGGGTGAATGTCCCGACACTCGTTAAACCATGCGAACGTCAGCTCCAGCGAGTTAAGGTTAGCCACGTCGTCCGCGTCGTCCAGTGCTCGGAACATCACCTCACATTCCACGTCCCCCATCTTCATGAAGTACGTCTTGGTCGTACGCATGTATCGCCCACACTGCCCCGGCGGGAACCAATCTAAAAATGTCTTAATCGTCGTATCTGCCAGCTGACGTGCTGTCTCTCGCACCACAGCAGCTCGCGTCTTGCGTATGCCGTTGGCGTTGGGCTTCTGCATCGTCGCCCGACGCACTATCTCAAACGAGCACGTCACCGATTTCCCACTACCAACAGGGCCCATAAGTGTCCGCATCGGCGAATCACTCAACATAAACGCCCTACCCGTTGTGGGCGGCGTGTAGTCTATCTCAGTGCCTTGACTCATCCCTACTCTCCTTGATATACAATTTCGCTGTGTCTTCCCCACAGTACGCACACCACTCACTATTAGCCATAAGCACCCCACATGACGGACACGCCCCGATTATGTCCACGCTGTCTGTATCCGGCGCATCCTCTGCGGACCGCGAGTGGTCGTGTGGCTCTAGCGGTGGTGCATCTGGCTTGGTCATGTCCACCGTCTGCAGCAGCATAACCATAATATAACTTGGGCTGGCCTTACGCTTCTTAACTATCTTAACCCGAAAGCTTATGCCTGATGCTATCAGGTCATTCGCGAAGTCGTGGTAGGCTCTGGTCGTATTAAACTTCTTAGCTGGTAACTCTTCAAATACGCGGTCGAACGCCTTAACTAGCGCCGATAAGCTGGGCGTCTGCCTCGTCATGCTCTATCACCTGTGTCATCTGATGCGTGGACTCACCAAGGTTAATAGTAATCTTCACACCGCCACCAGCTTCCACGTCTTGGCTTGATGTCTTAGGCTCTAGGTCACCCCACTTCACCGTCGACTTAATCAAGTCTGCTTTAACTGCTGGTGATACCTCTGGGCTGTGTATAAGTTGCCACGATGTCATCAGCAATTCCTCTGCCTGAGCACGGGCCTTAAGTCGGAACGTTACACCCTTTTCTCGAATATCGTCACGATAAACCTCCACCTTCTTCCTAAAGATTGGGTCCTCGTTAAATACCAGCATCTCACTAGGTGTAATATCATGACGTTCAATAACTTCATCTAGTGTTTCACCACTCTTCTCTAAGAGCAATGCCATGTCGAACGCTAGCCTATCTGACCACTTCGTGTGATTAAGGGGTAATCTATCCATGGGTGTACTATAACAGGGTTTTTTGGGAGATGCAAATTTTTTAGTAGGAATTTTTTTAGTTCTTTACAATAGTGTAAAGCGTTACTTTTTGGAGGTCTTGGATTGAGAGGTTTACATTTATAGGGGTGGGGGGTCAAAGTTCTGTGTCCAAGTGCCCCCCCTGCCTGTCCGTGCAACAGCGTTCAAACGACTCCATATAACAGTAAACTTGACAAACTAGTAAATATATGGCAGATTAGAACCATCAACAAGACGTTGATACTTTTAAACAATATAGGAGTAACACATGAGTGAAATGAAACGCAACGCAGAACTATTAGAGATGGTAGACGGACTGCAGAAGGAGATAGTAAAGTTGGAGAGCCACCTAGAGATGTGCGAGGACATCAGGTCTTTACAAGGTGCAGAACTAGAAGATGCAGAAGCCGTGATAGCAATCTACGTAACACGCTACGGCGAACTAAGATACTAACAACCAAGAGGGCGAAAGCCCTCACCAACCAAGGAGTACACATGAAGATAGAAAACATAATAGAATCCACCAATAGTAGAAAGACTGTAGTATCAGCGAGGATAGATGCTAAGTTAGCAACAGAGTTCAAAGCCCTACAGGACAAACTATCAGAGGAAGGATATAACCTAAGGCTGACAGCAGTAATAGAAGAAGCCATGGAGGAACTACTGGAACAATCCAACTAACCAAGAGCCCTGCGAAAGCAGGGTTTCTTTTCGTCTGTTACTTCTGCTTCTAACAAATAATACTTATATGCTCGGGGGGTCAAAGTATGCACTCAAATGCTCTACACGCCTTACGCTGTATACGATTGCAAATCGACTCCATACAAGCCCAAATTTGACAAATCGAGAAAAGTATGGCAGATTAGAACCATCGAGAAAGCAATCGCTTCTCTTGATACAACGGGTCAACAATCTCGTTGGCTCGTAAACACTCACGGAGATATTATGAGTAGAATATATGAGGGTATGGTGTCCATCGTTAAAAACACCAAGGGTGAAATCGCACTTAAAAGAGATGATAAGGGTGATTGGAGTAACGAAAACGCTGAAGCGTTGAAAGTGAAAATGCTGGAGTTAGCAGATACGATGAAGGCAGATGTTCACAAATGGAGTTACTTTGTTATAGATGGCGGTACTGATGCAGTGTTAATGGCAGACAGATACGGCAATCCAAGACTCACCATCTTGCCTAAGCAAGAGAAGGGCGCTAGTAAGAGTAAGATTGAAAAACTAGCCTAACTTCAACGAAAAACAAAGCACAGGGTGAAATGCCCTACTATAACAAAAAGGAGTAATATATGAAAGACGAACGCAGATACATACTACTTGAAAAGTCTATTGATGGCAAACGCTGGATAAGACAAAAGTTCTCAAGCAAGTCAGAGTTATACAGATTCAGACGAGCCAAGGGATTAACCAGGAAGTAACTAAGTAAGACCTAAGCCCTGAGCAATCAGGGCTTTTTTACGTCTGCGATAAGGTAAGTTAACCTATGTTAATCACGTCAACCAGTTGGTTTATTTTAAAAAAGATATTGGCCATACTTCGGGGGGTTATACCATGGTAAATCGAACAGTATAAAATGTAAAGTCAAGGAGGTATAACCTTACACTTTACACCTAAATCTCTCATTGTTGATACGTTTTTCATGATATATCACTAACCTTACACTTTACACCCCAACTTTACTAGTAAAGTTTCGACGGATAAAAGATAGATTATTTCTGTATCCCTTGCTATAACTGGGCTAGAGGGTGTAAAGTTTTAAAATAATCTACATAACATAATCTTAATATAGGTGTGTTTAACCACATAGATTGTTGGAGAACTTTACATGTAAAGTTAGGGCAAAACCATTGATACAAAAGGATTTGAGTCCCTATATATATATATAAGTTAATACATATAATCTATATAATCTACAAATATTTATGTCTTTCTCTGAAAAAATGTTTTTTACATAAATATTACTTTGACACAAACATTTAAAACGCCAACATATTTTTAGCCTCACATTAAATATTTTTTTGTAGATTTTATAGATTATTTTTCATCAACCCCTACTCCAATGCACCCTCTAGCGATACATTTTTTTAATACATTCCATAACTTTACATAGATTATTTACATAACTTTACACTTTTTATAGATTATTTATGGAAATTCGACCCCCTTTTAAAATACACGCGCGCGATTACTACTACACTTTACACCTCTATTTGATACTAACTTTACAACTGGTCTATCTATTTCTCTTTAAACTTTACACTTTAAACCGACCACTTTCTCTGTGTACCCCTCGAAATTTGACAAATCGGCGGAGTCGTGGCAGACTTTTGTCGAGGTCGAGGGCTGAGGATTTTATTTTAAATTCCTTATCCGAGTCTTAAGAGTCTTATAAAAGACTTCTTTATGGTTAATAACATGGTGTTGTTAACTAACAATCTAAGGGTTGATACCCATCATTAAGGAGAATATATCATGGCTAGAATATATAGCGGAAATGTAGAAGTAATCTTAAACACTAAGAATAAAATCACTGTAAGAGCAAATGCAGAGGGTAAGTTTAACCAAGAGAATGTAAAGGACTTACATACTGCAATGGTTGGATACGCTAAACAGCATACTGCTGAACTTAACTTCTTCACTCCGGATAGCACAGCGAAGGACTTATCACCAGTCTTACTAAGTGGTAGAGGTAACTCACCATATGTAGCAATGTTACCGACTAAGGAAGATGGTTCTACTGCATCTCGTCCTACTGTGACTGTACTTGGTTAATTATCAACCAGTTACTAACAACAACTTTAAGCCCACTGTCAAGGTGGGCTTTCTTGCGTTCTGGAATAACATAACAGAGCCTATCAACAACTTATAAGGGAAACAACTATGAACTTATCAACACTACAACAACAAGCATTAACACCGTTTAACACACTCTACCTTGATGCATCACCGTCAAGACGACCACAGCATACTCACATTACCAAGGCTTATACTCATGGTGATGCCATGGTTTATGGGGTAGAGCATAGCCACAATCAGCAGGATTGGCTTAACTACGAGGTTACACATAACCTTATTAATAGCAACAAGCAGACGTTATTAGCCTACTTCAGTACGTTCTTCAACGCTATCTGTCCGTTAGAGGTGGACACTGACAAGTATCTAGCATACCTTGATGAGGTCGGGGTAAAGGGCACTGCACCACTTAACACAAAGTTATCTATACCAAACCATAGATTAAAGCAGATGGTAGTGGGGGCTAACTAATGGCTGATGACATCAAGGGGTATACCATACATAAGACATCTAACAAAGATGCTTCGGACTACACCACCCTTATGCAGTCGTTCGATGGTAGCAATACCTTCGGGAGATGGAGACATAGAGAGTTATGGACACCATCTGATGAGTTGTATATTGTGTATAGTTATGGTGAGCATCACCCGATGTATATTTATAGTACACTGCTTGGTGAGTGGTTTGAGAATGGTGACAAGTATGACTCGAACTCAACCAAGAGGCACTACACACAACTTAAGCCTAGGAACACTGCTACTACCATCAAGAGCCATGAGTTTATGGTGAAGGTGGCAGAGCATGGGGTGGTTGGGACTACCAGAGAGAGGGTAGCACCTAAGGGTACAACCAGTACAAGGGCTGAGTCATGGGTTAGTGGGAAGTGGAG
>Ga0257117_1001841_pt1 | contig 11873 bp, 9 predicted proteins | sample SI112_135mmetaG_FD_190157 | JGI IMG/M metagenome (GOLD analysis project Ga0257117, IMG submission 190157) | Marine microbial communities from Saanich Inlet, British Columbia, Canada - SI112_135m | ecosystem: Environmental > Aquatic > Marine > Inlet | place: Canada: British Columbia | collected... | reverse complement strand
TATTATGTATACAAGAGTAACAAAAGATAATTTCAGAGATGTTTTTTTGAGTAGTGATAATTATAGTGAGAACTTTAGCTATGACGGTTTAAACGCTTTATATGATTATTTTTCTAAACTAGAAGATGAGCTATGTGAATCTATAGAATTTGATTATATTAGTATTGCTGGCGAGTATTCAGAGCTAAGTATCAAGGAATTGAGAGATAATTATTCTTTAGATAAAGATATAAATGTAATAGAGTATTTGCAAGAGCGCACACAAGTTATAGAGATAGAAGACAGCGACAGAGTAATCATACAAGACTATTGAAATAAATAGTCTTCTAACTAGTGAGAGGTAACTAGTGAGAGGTAACTAGTGAGAGGTAACTAGTGAGAGGTAACTAGTGAGAGGTAACTAGTGAGAGGTAACTAGTGAGAGGTAACTAGTGAGAGGTAACTAGTGAGAGGTATAGAAGTATGTAGAGAGAATCATTGGTAGAGGGGGGTATATGCGCCAGTAGGGGTAGGGGGGATAGAGTATATAAAGGTTATAAATTTTAAGCTTATATAGCCCCTTCGTTATATTATTAGTCAAAGGTTATAAATTTTAAGCTTATATAGCCCCTTCGTTATACTATTAGTCAAAGGTTATAAATTTTAAGCTTATATAGCCCCTTCGTTATACTATTAGTCAAAGGTTATAAATTTTAAGCTTATATAGCCCTTTTATTATATTATACCTCTTATGTAACCTTTAAGATATATCAGGTATATATACCCTTATGGAAAAAAATAACTATTTAATAAAAGGTAGAAACTATACAGATAAACAATTAGCTTTCTTAGATAAGTATCAAGAGACTTTTGATATTAGCTTATCTGCCACCTATGCCGCCTATGCCAATAAAGCACAAGTAACTGCTACATTACATAGGGAGATACTAACCATCACTGAGAATGCTTTAGCATTACAAGCAGGTAAAGCTGTAGATACTATTGTACAAGCATTAGATGCCAATGGTACACCTCAATTACGTGAGAGATTAGATGCAGCCAAAACTATCCTTGATCGTATAGGTATTGTTAAGAAAGAGAAAATAGAAGTGGAAGCCAATGTAGAAGGTGGTATTTTTATTCTCCCTAGAAAAGATACATAATAGAAAAGATACATAATAGAAAAGATACATAATAGAAAAGATACATAATAGAAAAGATACATAATACATAATAAAAAATAAAATAAAATAAAAAAAAGAAATGGGTAAAAGATATATAAAACCTTTACAAGTAGCTAATATACTAAGAGGTGTAGATTTTTCTCATTTTAGTTATGAGTCTTTCAACAAAGCTTTAAGGGAAGGTAAAGATATACCTTATAAACTTTCTTCCCTAACACATTATTTTAGGCTAAATAAGTCTTCTCATTTACTATCTACTCAAGTAGTTTTAGATACTCTTAAAGTAAATACCAAACCTCTTGATAGTAGTGTCTTAAATGTCTTTAGTTGGTTTAAAACTTTGGAGGAAGTACCTTTAAACTTACATCAATTATTATATCTTTTTAACAAGTATTGTGAATATAGAATTAAAACTATAAGGCACTTAGAGACAAGTCTTTATAAACATAATGTTCTAAGTTATGCAATAAAATATAATAAAACTGACAAGACTGTTTTAAAGAAACACTCCTATACTTGTAACCTTTACTTAGATAATATAATAGAAAATAAAAAAGGTGAATATAAGAAGTGGGTTCCAATAGATGATAGATGTAAAATAAATAAAGAGAAAATAAAGGAAGCATGGTATCTCAAAGAGCAGGTAAAAACTAAACGTAAAGAATTTAAAAAACCTATAGAAGTCTTTAAGAAAAGCTTAACTACCCCTACTTTACAAAATGATAGGATTGTTTTTAAACCTAACTTAGGTCCTCAAACAGAGTTCTTAGCAGCCAATGAACAAGATGTGTTATATGGGGGTGCTGCTGGTGGAGGTAAGTCTTATGCCATGCTTGTTGATCCTTTAAGGTATGCTCATAGACCTACACATAGAGCTTTAATATTAAGAAGATCTATGCCTGAGTTAAGAGAGCTAATAGATAAATCAAGAGAATTATATCCACAAGCTTTTAAAGGAGCTAAGTTTAGAGAAGTAGATAAGATATGGAAGTTTCCTTCCAAAGCTACTATTCAATTTAGTTTCTTAGAAAAAGATAGTGATGTATATAGATTCCAAGGACAGGCATATACTTGGATTGGGTTTGATGAGATTACTCACTTACCCACAGAGTTTCCTTGGAATTACTTAGCATCTAGATTAAGAACTACAGATCCTAAAATACAAACATATATGCGAGCTACAGCAAACCCTGGTGGTGTTGGAGCTCATTGGGTTAAGAAGAGATACATAGAACCTGAAGAACCTAATAAGTCTTTCACAGGTACAGATGGTATACAAAGAAAGTTTATACCTGCTTCCTTACATGATAACCCTTACTTAGCACATGATGGTTTATATGAGAAGATGCTTAATAGTCTTCCACCTACTCTTAGGTTACAACTCTTAGAAGGTAATTGGGATGTTAATGAAGGAGCAGCTTTTACTGAGTTTGATATAACTAAACATGTCATACCTCCTTTTGAAATACCTGCTCATTGGGCAAGATATAAAGGAGCTGATTATGGTTATGCAGCACCTTCTGCCGTTGTTTGGGCAGCCATAGATCCTTCCGATAATACTCTAATAATTTATAAAGAGCTATATCAAAAAGGTTTAACAGGTAAAGCTTTGGCTCAAAAGATTACTGAAATGGAAGTAGATGAACCTACTCAACCAACAGGTGTTTTAGATTGGGCTGCTTGGAACTCTACAGGGACTATAGGACCTACTGTAGGACAAGAGTTAGTAATGGCTGGTCATAAGTTTAGAAGAGCAGATAAAAATAGAATACAAGGTAAACTACAAATACATGAATGGTTAAAGATTAATTCTCTCACCAATCGCCCAAAGATGCAATTCTTCAATACTTGTATAAACACTATTAAAGAATTACAAGGTTTACCTTTAGATAAGAATAAGCCTGAAGATGTAGATACTCATGCACCTGACCACGCCTACGATGCTTTAAGATACTTACTTATGTCACGACCTAGAATAAGAGATACTTTTGCAGATATGAATAACTTAAAACAGAATATATATAATACACCAACAGATCATGTCTTTGGTTATTAAATCTTTAAAGGAATAAATAATGGCGATAATAGTAGTAGATGAAGAAATGGAAGGAATGAATATTGATTCTCAAAAAGAGAGAATGATGAATGATGGTCTTTTCCAATCTAGTTTAATGTCTACCATTAAAGGAAAGTTTCAAGAAGCAGAAGATGCTCGTAAAAGTGATGAGAAGAGATGGTTAACAGCCTATGAGAATTATAGAGGCTTATATCCCAAGAATGTTAAATTTAGAGAGAATGAGAAATCTAGAGTCTTTATAGGTATTACTAAAACTAAAGTAACAGCTTCTTATGGACAACTAACAGATGTTATATTCTCACAAGGTAAGTTCCCCATATCATGTATGGAAACTAAAGTACCTGAGGGAGTAAGTGATAAAGTCTTTTTAAAAGAAGAGGAAGTTACTCCTTTAGAAGGCGTAGGTTATACAGGTGATGGTTATGAATTAACCAATGGTAAGTTAGAACTCTCTTCTTTACAAGATAAGTTCACCAATAAAGAAGGTGATGTTATAGTTGAAGGAGAAGGAAACCCTACTCAACCTACATTTAACCCAGCAAAAATAGCTGCTAAAAATATGGAAAAACTAATCCATGACCAGATTGAAGAAAGTGATGGTGTGGGAGAATTAAGAAGTGCCATATTTGAACAATGTTTATTAGGTACAGGTATAATTAAAGGACCTTTTAACTATACTAAAATAAAACACTCTTGGGATAAAGATGATAGTGGTAAGAGAACTTATAAACCTACCTATACTAAAGTACCTAAATTAGAGTTTGTCTCTATATGGGATTTCTATCCCGATCCCAATGCAACTAGTATGTCTGATACAGAATGGGTAATTCAAAGACATAAACTTAATAGACAGCAATTAAGAAACTTAAAGAACATGCCTTACTTCAACGAAGAGGCTTTGGATAAATGTTTAACTCAAGGTTCAAACTATCAATCTAAAGATTATGAATCCTCTTTAAAGGTTGCCAATAACGATACTAACTTTAGTACTTTAGAAGATCGTTATGAAGTCTTGGAGTATTGGGGTGTCATTGATTCTAAGTTTGTCAAAGAGGCTGGTTTAGATGATAGTATACTTTCTACTTTAGATGAAGTACAAGTTAATTGTTGGGTATGTGATAATGAAATACTAAGAGTAGTCTTAAACCCTTTCACACCAGAGAGACTACCTTATCAAGTATTCCCTTATGAGCGTAATCCTTATTCTATCTTTGGTGTAGGTGTAGCTGAAAACATGGTTGATAGCCAAATGATTATGAATGGTCATGCAAGAATGGCTATTGATAACTTAGCCTTGGCAGGTAACTTAGTCTTTGATATAGATGAAAGTGCTTTAGTAGGTGGTCAATCAATGGAGATCTATAGTGGTAAGATCTTTAAAAGACAAGCAGGAATGCCTGGTCAGTCTATCTATGGTATTAAATTCCCCAACACAGCACAAGAAAATATGATGATGTTTGATAAGTTTAGACAACTATCAGATGAGGAAACAGGCATACCTTCCTACTCACATGGTCAAACTGGTGTCTCAAGTATGACTAGAACTGCATCAGGTATGTCTATGCTTATGGGTGCTGCATCTTTAAATGTAAAAACTGTTGTAAAGAACTTAGATGACTTCCTTCTTAAACCTTTAGGCAATGCTTTCTTCCAATGGAATATGAGTAACTATGAAGGTCCTTTAAATGTGGAAGGAGACTTGGAAATTAAAGCTATGGGTGTTGCTTCTTTAATGCAGCAAGAAGTACGTAGCCAAAGATTAACTCAATTCTTACAAGTAGCTGCCAACCCTGCAATAGCTCCTTTACTTAAGATGCCTACTTTGATTAAAGAGTTAGCCATCTCTATGGATTTAGATCCTGAAGAGCTTTTAAACAACCAAGAAGAAGCTTTGCTTTATGCAAAAGTAATGGGTGAGATGGGAGCTAGTGGACAACAACCACCACAAGAAGAGGCACAACAAACACTTTTACCTGCTATGCCAAACGAAGAAGGATTCTCAGGGACTATAGATGCGCCTACTAACACACAATAAAGATGCTTATAACACACTTCTCGATTACTTACAAGAGCAAAAAAACATGTATAGTAACTACCTTCAATCAAGTGATAAGTTAGAAGATATATATAGACATCAAGGTAGGTTATCTTTCATTACACAACTAATGAATCTTAAGGAGAATAATAATGGCTAAAGGACAACAAAGATATGAAATAATGGAAAGTAAAGAAGACCTTAGTAATTTTGGAGATAAAGACGCATCTTTAATTACAGAATGTTCTTTATTACATTCTAATAAAATAGACATTAGTAAATGTATTAGAGATAAAGCAAATAAAACTAGACCTAAATTTAAGGAAGGTGGGAAAATAATGGAAGAAGAAAATAGTAGTTTATTAAGTGAAGAAAACGTAAGTGAAGAAAATAAATATGATATGACATCTTTAGATGATATAGAAGTTAAAGAAGAAGAAGTTAAAGAAGAAGAAGTTAAAGAAGAAGAAGAAGTTAAAAGTGATACCGATTATTTAATCAATGCTTTAACACAAGACCCTAAACTATTTAATATCTTAGAAGATGTAATTGGTACTGATAAATTAGAAACTATTATGGAACAAGATATGGAAGAGGGAGGAGATGTCTCAGGTATGGGAGGTCCCACCGATGATAAAGTACCAGCTCTTTTAAGTGATGGTGAATATGTCATCAATGCTGAATCAACCGCAGCTATTGGTGAAGAAAACTTAGATGATTTAAATAGTGTTAAGGAAGAAGATAAACCTAAATTTGCTTTAGGGGGTTTCTTCTCTAAACTTTTAAATCAACTTAAACAAAACAAAGGTATTGAAGAGATTGAAGTTGAAGGTGAAGAAGATGAGGAATCTTTACTAGCACTTAAATAAATACCTTAAATAGATTTGTCTTATAATAATTCTGTTATAAGACTTTTACCGATGTATAACAAGCCTAAGCCACCTCAAGTTTGAGCCCTTAGAGATTAAAACCTAATTTCAAATTGCCACCCTTATATTATGTTTTAGGCACAAGGAGAAATAAAAATGACTGATAAACCTAACTTATATAATGCTGATAAGGCTTTCTTAGATGAAGACCCTTCATTGGAAGATGAAGCTACTCAAAAAATCGAAGAGACTAAATCAGTAAATGAAGTTAATTACAAAAAGCGTTATGATGATTTAAAACGCCATTACGATAAGAAACTTAATGAGTTTAAAAAGAAAGAAAAAGCCAGTGAGGTTAAATATGAACCTCCCAAAACTTTAGAAGATCTTGATAGATTTAAAGAAGATTATCCCGATGTATATGGTGTTGTAGAAACTGTGGCGCATATGCAAACAGAGAAGCAGACTCAAGATATTCAAAACAGATTTAAGGTTATTGAAGAGAAGGAGAAAGCTATGGCTCAAAAGGAAGCAGGTAAAACTTTACTTGATCTTCACCCAGATTTGGATGAGATTAAAAGTTCCACTAATTTCCACACTTGGGCTAAAGAACAACCTATAGAAATTCAAGACTGGATCTATAAGAACCCTGATAATGTTACTCTAGCATCTAAAGCAATTAATCTTTATAAAACTGAAGTAGGTATGTCAGTTAATAAAACCAATACAGATATGAGAGGTGATGCGGCTGATATGATATCTATTCAAAATAGAGTAGAGGTCTCAGAACCTAATGGACGTATTTGGTCTCGTAGTGAAATAGCTAACTTAACTTCTTCTGAGTTTGAACAATATGAAAATGATATTGACCAAGCAATTAGAGAAGGTAGGATAGCTGCATAATTAATATTTTATAAAGGAAATACAACAATGGCACATTTTTCAGGTGGTAGTACCACAAACTTTGGGACTAGTGTAACTGGTCAAGCAAACTCTTTCTGGGTTCCAGAAGTCTTCTCTAAGAAAATTCTTAATTTTTTTCGTAAGTCTTCCATTGCAGAAGCAGTAACCAATACAGATTATTATGGAGAGATTAGTAACTTTGGTGATACAGTAAATATAATTAGAGAACCTAACATTAGTGTAGAGGCTTATACACGTGGTCTTGATTTGACCGCACAAACCTTGACTGATGCTGAGGTATCTCTTCTAATTGATAAAGCCAATGCTTATGAGTTTAGAGTTGATGAGTTGGAGAAATCTCTTTCACATATGAACTGGGCTCAACTAGCTACATCAAGTGCAGCATATAATTTGAAGGATGCTTTTGACGCAGATGTACTTCAGTATATGTCAGGCGAAGATGGCACAACTACAGGCGCAGGAACATTTACAGCTGCTGATCACGGTATTGGTGGTGGTGGTGTGGGAGGTTCTTCAGAGATTATGTCTGCTATTGGAGCTAGAGGCGTTGGTAATGGTCTAGATGTAGGCTTTACTTCAACTCCTGATTACTCTCCAGCAGATCTCTTAGGTGCTCTCTCACTACAATTAGATGAGCAGAATATTCCCGAAGAGAATCGTTGGGTAGTTGCAGCACCTAAGTTCTATGAGATGCTTAATAAAGAAGACTCTAAACTTATGTCTGTTGATTATAATGGTGGTACAGGTAACTTACGTAATGGCTTAGTCGCTGAAGGTAAGGTACGTGGTTTCCAAATGTATAAGACTAACAACGCACCTTCTTATCGTAGCGTAGTTTCTGGCAGTAATAATGATATTGCTGGAAGTGCTCTAGTTATGGCAGGTCATATGTCTAGTACAGCTTCAGCAACTGCTTTGACTAAGAATGAGACTTTACGTGATACCAATACTTTCCAAGACATTGTACGTGGTCTTCATGTTTATGGTCGTCAAGTAGTCCAACCTAAAGGCTTGGCTATAGCTTATGTGGAAGAGTATAATGGAGTAGCAACAGGCTCCGCTTCTACTGGTGATAGCTAGTTAGTTAAAAATGACCCCCTTTTAATTAAGGGGGTTTTATTATTTTAAAATAAGATAGGCAATAAATATGAGTAAGACTTACTTAGAAATGGCTAATGATATTCTTAGAGAGGTTAATGAGGTTAGTTTAACTACTTTAACCAATGCTAAAAATATACAAGGTTTTGTAAAGGAAGCAATCAATAGATCTTATTTAGATATAGTTAATGAAGAGGCTAATTGGTCCTTCCTTAGCGTTAATGAAACTACTTCCCAATATGGAGGTATTTCTACAGATATTAGTGAAGGTGTTCAATGGTACTATTTAAATAGCGAAGCATCTTCCACCAATGGGGCAACGACAGATTATATAGCAGTGGAGTGGGAAGACTTCCTATTAACTACTGAAGGAGTATCTACCCCTATTATTTATGAGAATTTAGAATTCTTACCTATAGAAGAATGGAAAGATATTAATAAACTTAAAGATACTAGAGCATTAAATGATAGCTCTTATAGAGGAAAACCTCAGTTTGTTATTAGATCTCCCAATAATAGAAAGTTTGGTTTAAGTCCAATACCTGATAAAGATTATAAGGTATACTTCCAAGCTTATAAACAACCCACAACATTGAGTGATGATACCGATACTCTTGTATTCCCTAATCAATATTATAGTGTTTTATATGCTCGTGTCAGGTATTATGCTTGGCAGTTTAAAGAACATAGTACACAAGCACAAATGGCTTTAAGTGATTATAATAAAGGCATTAGAAGAATGAAGGAACAACTCATAGATTCAAAACCAACTAAAATGACAGATGATAGAGTACTCTATGCCTAGTAGAGAACAGTCATTTGAAGTTTCATGTCAAGGAGGTCTTGATTTAGTATCTAACACATTAGAGCTTCTTAAGACTCCAGGTGCTGCCACTACATTACAAAACTTTGAACCAGCTGTTAATGGTGGTTATAGACGTATTAATGGTTATTCTAAGTTCAGTGCTTTACAACCTGACACTACTGCCAATACAATCTTAGGTGTACATACATACGCCGATGGTCTTATAGCTGTACAACAAGGTAATCTTTATTGGTCTACCGATGGTACTTCTTGGTTACAAATAAATAAAGAGACAGGAGTAGGTGGGCAACTAGAAGCTGATTTAGAAGCCAATACCAATACTTTGGTAAAAAATACCACATCCAGAGTTGGTTTTGAGCTTTATGAAGGACTTCAAGACTATGGTGAAGTTATTATATATAATGGTATTAATGATGTATCTCACTTTTATATAACAGGTATAGGTGGTAGTCGTAAATATTTCTACACTGATTTAGATGAAGCAACTACAAGTGCTTATAGCAGTGCCATAGATAGTGAAGTATATAATGAAAGGATCATTCTTGCTCAAGGACATAAAGTAGAATGGTCTACCAGATATACCAGTAATGATTTCTTAGGAGCAAGTGCTGGTGAAGTAGATGTGGGGGAGAAGGTAATAGGTATTAAAAGGTTTAGAGATAAACTTATCATCTTTTGTAAGAGAAGTATACATCAACTACAAGGCTTAGATGATGGACCTTCTTTACAACCTATAGCTAGAAACATTGGTTGTTTAGATAAGAATACCATTCAAGAGATTGGTGGTGATCTAATCTTCCTAGCAGCAGACGGTTTAAGAACATTGGCAGGTACAGCTAGAATTGATGATGTAGAGTTATCTACCATCTCTCATAAGATTCTACCTATTATTCGAGATCTATTAGCTAATGTAAATAGTTATGAACTCTCTTCCATAGTTTTAAGAACTAAGAATCAATATAGATTATATTACCCCAGCCCTTCTATCAGTGCTCAAGATGCCAAAGGTATTATTGGTACTTTAAAATATACTGCGGAAGGTATGCAATGGGAATGGTCTGAAACTAAAGGTATTGCACCAGTAAGTTTAACAGCAGAATATCGTAATGAAGATATAGATGAAGATACTTATTTTGGTGGTTATGATGGTTACATATATAAACATGATTATAATACTTCTTTCAATGGTAGTAATATCAATGCTAAGTTTAAAACACCTGACACAGATTTTGGTGATATAGGTATACAAAAGAATCTACATTGGCTTAGAGTATCTATTAAACCTGAGGGAGAAATAGATCTTACAGTAAAACTTAAGTTTGATTATGAAGATTCAGAAACACACCAACCTACTGCCTACCCTATTTTAGATATTACAACACCAGCTCTATTTGGAGTGGCTATTTTTAACACACATAGGTTTGGAGCTACTCTAATACCTAATAAGAAAGTAAACTTGGAAGGTAGTGGCTATTCCAGTTCCTTTAATTTCTTTACCAATGATACAAACCCCTCTTATAATATACAAAGTTTTTATATAGACTTTATACCAACTCAAAGGCGATAAATAATGGCTACAGGTTATACAAGACAAAGTTCATTCTCCAATGGAGATACCATTACAGCAGATCTATTTAACGATGAATATGATCAACTTGTATCAGCGTTCCATGTAATTAATGGACATACGCATGAAGGTACAACTGGTGGTGGAGCACCCATAGCTATCTTACAAGACATAGATAATGATACTAAAATCACTTGTGAAAATATAGCAGATGAAGATATTATTAGATTTTGGATAGCCAGTGTTGAACAATTTAGATTGGAAGATGGTAAAATTATACCTACTACCAACAATGATATAGATCTAGGTGATGCTACCAATCAGTTTAAAGACCTTTTCTTAAATGGTATAGCTACCATAGATGGTCTTATAATTGGTACATCTACAACCATTACTGATATAGATACTGACTTAACAAGTGTCAGTGCTTCCAATGATACCTTAGCCAGTGCTAAAGCTATTAAAACATATGTAGATGATCAAATAACTAATCAAGACTTAGACTTCCAAGGTGATTCAGGTGGTGCATTAAGTATTGACTTAGACAGTGAGACATTAGATATTGCAGGTGGTACTGGTATTGATACTACAGGTGCAGCTAATACTTTAACAGTAGCTATTGACTCTACCGTAATTACGCTTACCAGTTCTCAGACATTAACCAATAAGACACTGACATCCCCAACTCTTAACACACCAACTATCACAGGTAACACTACCTTTAGTGATGGTGCTTATGACTTTGATATTGCTTCTCACGATGGGACTAACGGTCTTAAGTTAGGTGGTACATTAGTTACCTCAACGGCTACAGAGTTAAACTTAATGGATGGAGTAACTTCTACGACAGCTGAGTTAAACATTATGGATGGAGTAACTTCAACTGCTACTGAGCTTAATCTTCTTGATGGTCTAACAGCTATCAAAGATGAAGATGATATGTCATCTGACAGTGCTACTTCTTTAGCTACACAACAATCTATTAAAGCATATGTAGATGCACAGGTAGATACAGCAGATACATTAGAAGAGATGAGCGATACAGTTATCACAACTCCTGCTGATAGCCACTTCTTAGTACACAACGGAACTAACTGGATTAACGAAACAGGTGCTACAGCTAGAGCATCGTTAGGTGTTGATTCAGCAGGCACTATTAATTATACACATCCAAATCATAGTGGCGCTGTAACATCTACTGCTGATGGTGCTACAGTAATTTCAGCTGGTGCAGTTGATATTGCAATGTTATCTGCCACAGGCACTGCAGGAGCAACTACCTTCCTTCGAGGCGATAATACTTGGGTTGTACCT
>Ga0257117_1001840_pt1 | contig 11877 bp, 8 predicted proteins | sample SI112_135mmetaG_FD_190157 | JGI IMG/M metagenome (GOLD analysis project Ga0257117, IMG submission 190157) | Marine microbial communities from Saanich Inlet, British Columbia, Canada - SI112_135m | ecosystem: Environmental > Aquatic > Marine > Inlet | place: Canada: British Columbia | collected... | reverse complement strand
TCATTGCGATGCACATATTTTTTCTGTTTGTAGGAATTTTAAATTGATCTTTCACCTATAATCTCCAATCACTTTCTTAGGTTTTGCATTACTCTCACATAGTGAATCAATTTCCACCTATCTTCTGGGAAAATTTGAGCAGAGTGAGAAGGCATATCACCTGAGCCTCTAGTAATAATGTGGTACATCCTACCATCGAGGTAGCTGAGAACCCTTTTAGTCTTAAAATCTGGTGGATTGGGAAATTTCGGAATTAGGGGGCCATCACCCTCACCTGAAACTCCATGACAAGAAAGGCAGTAAATTTCATACATATATTTACCTCTCGCCACATTGTCTTTATTGAAAGCAATAGGGTTTACCAATTCTTCCCCTGCCCTTTGTGCTTCTTTATCACCACTTCCATAAGTAAAAGGAAGATGACCTCTAGCTATGGAGCCGAAAGCCTTAAGTTGCATTGTTTTCTTATTCTTTGTTACAGGATTATCTGAGTATGCTTCATAAGCTTGTGAGTGCACCATCTCCGGCATAAACTCATACCCTTTCTCTTTAGGGTTTTTTGAACATCCCACTAAAAAGATCAAAACAAAAATGGAAAATTGATAAGTTTTCACGCCTAACATCCTAATTATTTATAAGAAATATCTACTTCGCTAGCTCCTAGCACTCGTAGTTTTTCACCTAATTTCTCTTCATCAAATTTGGCCCCACTACACTCCAAGGCCAAAATAAATTTGTCGTCTGTTTGGCGAGGGTGAAAGAGTACTGCAACTTTACTTGGGTAAAGACAAGATCGTAGAAAAAAGAATCCCACAGTTATTAAGGCTCCAAATAAAACAGTTACTTCAAATGAAACAGGCACAAAAGCCGGAATCGAAAACATCGGCTTTCCACCCACATTAATTGGCCAGGAAAAAGCAGAAGTCCACACCTGAAAACCAATAGAAACTACAAGTCCTATTACCCCTGCTATGAAGGTAATAATGGGAAGCCTACTTCTTTTAATATTGAGAAGGTCATCTAAACCATGAACAGGAAAAGGAGTGTAGATATCAAAGATTTCTATCTTCGCACTTACAAGCTCTTCTGTTGCATGCACCAGCTCTTCTTCGTCATCAAAAACGCCAAGCATATACCGTTTTTTCATACATTCTCCACTTGGTCTTTATTTTTTCTTGCAAACTTATAAACACTTTTCACTTCACCCACTGCAATTGCAGGTAGGAACCTAACAAATAAAAAGAAAAGGGTGAAAAATAATCCAAAGGTTCCAATAAAAGTACAGACCTCAACCCAAGTTGGAGAATACATCGCCCAACTAGATGGTAGATAATCTCTATGGAGAGAAGTTGTGATAATTACAAACCTTTCAAACCACATACCGATATTGACAACAATCGACATTATAAAGACTAACACTAGATTACTTCTTACAGCTTTAAACCATAGAACTTGAGGAAAAATCACATTACAAGAAACCATCGTCCAGTAAGCCCAAGCATAGGGTCCCATTGCTCTATTCATAAAGGTGAATTTTTCATATTCATTACCGCTATACCAGGCCATGAAAAATTCAGTGCTATAGGCAAGCCCCACCATCATCCCTGTAACAAGTAGTACCTTGCACATGGCATCGATATGACCTTTGGTAATATAATGCTCGAAGTTCATCACTTTTCTTGTAATTAAAAGAAGAGTTAAAACCATTGCAAATCCAGAAAAAACAGCTCCTGCCACAAAGTAAGGGGGAAAAATGGTGGTATGCCATCCAGGAATTACAGAGGTGGCAAAGTCCATACTCACAATAGTGTGAACTGACACAACAAGTGGAGCAGCAAGACCTGCAAGTATCAAACAAAGTATTTCGTAACGGTGCCAAGTTCTGTGTGAACCAGTCCATCCAAAGCTTAGTAATGCAAAAATCTTTTTTCGAAGTGGAGAATCAGTTCTATCTCTTACAGTGGCGAGGTCTGGAATCAAACCAATATACCAAAAGACAGCTGAAACAGTTAAGTAGGTACTAATGGCGAAAACATCCCACAAAAGTGGAGATCTAAAGTTAAGCCACAAGTCCCCTCTAGTATTTGGATAAGGAAACATCCAAAACGCGAGCCAAGGTCTACCCATATGGATGATTGGGAAGATCCCAGCACAACAAACAGCAATAATCGTCATGGCCTCAGCGGCCCTATTTATTGAAGTTCTCCATTTTTGCCTAAACAAAAGAAGAATTGCAGAAATTAGAGTTCCAGCGTGGCCAATACCAACCCAAAATACAAAGTTTGTTATATCCCAAGACCAACCTACGGTTTTATTAAGGCCCCAGACACCAATACCAGTGCTAATTTGATAAGCAATTACACCAATTCCCATTAATAGAACTAGAAAAGATATGGAAAAACATATAGTCCATTTTATGCCTGGGCCTTTCTCAAGACTGTTCAGAATATCATCTGATATTTGGCGATACTTACGGTCCTTTGTAACCAAAGGAGTCCTTATTTTTGCAATATGATTATCACCTGACATAGGATTATTCCTTATTCCTTATTTTGGTTAAATAACTAACTCTAGGTTTAACGTTGAGCTCTTCTAAAACCGTATAATTTCTCTTATCTTTTAAGTACCTTGATATTTTCGATTTAGGATTTGCCATGTCACCAAAGACAATAGCATCAGCAGGACAACTTTGCTGACAAGCAAGCTTTATATCGCCATCTTGCAATTCTCTGCCTTGCTTTCTCGCTTCAATTTTCCCCTCTTGAATTCGCTGAATGCACATTGAGCACTTTTCCATTACTCCACGTTCACGAACGGCAACATCGGGATTCAAAACCATATTTTCGACTGGATCTTCATGGGGATATCTAAACCAGTTAAACCGTCTCACTTTATAGGGACAGTTGTTAGCACAATATCTTGTTCCCACACATCTGTTGTAAACTTGTTGATTAAGTCCATCGGAACTTTGAACAGTAGCAAGTACCGGGCACACAGTCTCGCAAGGAGCATTATCACAGTGCTGACAATTTAGTGGTTGGTGAACAACTTCAGGATTAGCATCATCACCTTTATAGTAACGATCAATTCTCATCCAGTGCATTTCTCTTCTGTTGATAACTTCTTCTTTACCTACAACTGGCACATTATTTTCAGCGTTACAGCTAACAATACAGCCGGAACAACCTGTGCACTTACTGAGGTCAATGGCCATGGCCCATTGATGACCTTTTTTCTCTCGGTCACTCCACATGGAAATCAGTTTTACGTCGTGACCTTTATGTCCTGTCCCATGCTGGAATTCTGAAAGAGTTTGCTCTCTAACAATATCTCTTCCCTCCATACTATGGTGAGTTTGAGTTTGGGCCAATTTTTCTTTTCGTCCCGTTTTCTCAAGGCTAATACCACCTTCGGCAAAATGGGAAAAACACTCTCCGTTATACCTTACAAAGCCAAAAGCATTGGCACCAAGTCCAAGCCCAACTTTTCCAGTGACACTTCTACCGTGACCAAAACTGATGCCCACAGTTCCAGGCTCAACACCTGGTTGAACAATAGCAGGTAGTTCAATTGCTTTTTCGCCACCACTAATTTTAACGACATCTCCTGAAACGATTCCTAGAGATGAGGCAGTACTTGGAGATATATGGGCGGCATTTCCCCAGGTCATTTTTGTTATAGGATCGGGAAGCTCTTGAAGCCAAGGATTGTTAGCACAAGATCCATCACCCATAACATTTGTTTCGAAGCACTCAATGCTTAATGATTGAGAAGCCGGAACTCTTTTAGAAATTTTAACATTGGTGGGAATAGAGCTATCAAACTTGCTTACCTCTTGAACTGTGCCAGCAAGGCTTACCACACCATCGTGAAGAGAGTGATTCCAAAAATCCACAAAACTTAACTTAGAGCTTTGCTTTGAAAAGAAATTCTTTCTCCAGAATTCCTTCATAAAATCATAATATTTTGTACTACTTCCCATTAGGGCCAGAAGAGTCTCTCCCGCCATTCTGGTTCCAAAGAGTGCTTGAATTACAGGTTGAGAAAATGCTAACTCACCATCAAGAGTGATGCTGTCACCCCAACTCTCAAGAGAGTGGTTTGTGGCCGCAACGTAGTTACACATTTTAGAAGTTTCATTCTCTGCAGTAGTAAGTGCCAGTCTCACGGGAATATTTTTTAGAAAATCTGCAAATTTGGACCCTTTAGGATAAGAGTAAGCAGGATTTGTTCCCCAAAAGATAATAGCAGCTGGCCCTGGACCATTAACAAGAGCTTCGAACTCACTATCTATTGCCCATTTATGATGACTAGACTTTGAAGCCACAATGGTCTTTCCAAAATTTCCGAGGGCCTTATTAATTTTAATGACGATATTTTGAGTTTTAAAATCATTGTCACCACAGACAACGAGAGATTTTCCTCTGGAGCTTGCTAAGCTTTGATATAAATCTCGAACTTCAGTGCTTCTACCACCTGCCGCGCCACCGCTTTCTACAAGAGAGAGAAGCTGAGATAGCATTTCTCTTTGTCTGGCCTTTGAAGCCACAATCCTCTTGTCGGCATTGGAGCCACTCAAACTCATTACAGATTCTACCTGGATATGCTTCAACATATTCCGGCCTAAACCTGGATCTCTAAGCTTTGAGTAATCTTTTGTAAATTTAATGGGAGAATACCAAGAACCTAAGAAGTCTGCTCCGAAACTAAGTACTAATTTTGCATTCCCCAGTTTAAAGTTGGGAAGAGCGCCATTACCAAAAGCTTTCGAATAACTCTTGGCCAGACCACCGTAAGAAATGGCGTCATAACAAATATGATCAACATTTCCAAAATGCTCTTTAAATTTAGAGATTAGGTTCAAATCAGTTGGACTATTAGTGCTTGGTGTAACTAAAACAATTTTTTGGTTGTGTTCTTTAACAGCTGCAAATTTTGTGGCCACCACACTATCAAAGCCTGCCCAGTCTCTACCAGCCCCATCAACCATAGATGATCTTAAACGATAGGAATCATATAGTGACAACACACTTGCCTGGCACTGAGGACAAGTTCCACCACGAGTATGAGAAGATTTTTCATTCCCCTCAACCTTAATTGGCCTTCCTTCTCTTGTTTTTACAAGAAGGTGACATCCACTTGTGCACTCTCTAGTTGTAGTGGCAAACCAAGTCGCCACACCAGGAACGATAGTGTCATTTTTATATAAAAAAGGGATGGCCTTTTTAGTAGGGATTTTCATGCAACTAGCAAGTGGAAGTGCAGATACCGAGAAGCCCATTATCTGTAGAAAGCTTCTCCTGCTTTTAACGGCCACAAAACGATCTTGCTCACTTTCCATGAACTCATTTTTTAATTCATCTTCCGAAAGAGCTTTTTGGTGTACATCTTGCCAGTACCCATTCCCCCCTGCGTTGGATCTTGTATCTTGGATTTTAGAGGTTGTTTTCTTACTGTCTTCCATTGTTTTCCTCAATTTCCTATTACCATAAAATTAGTAGTGGCACTTAGCACAGTCTCCGCCAGTTTTTCTCTTGTGATCATTTGGTGGAGCAATTTCATTTTCTCTGTGGCAACCCACACACCAACCCATCGATAATTTCCCAACTTGTCTCATTCTTGTCATGCCCTCAACCACTCCGTGACATGTTTGACACTCAATTTTTCCAAGCCGAACGTGCTGTGAGTGATTGAAGTAAGCAAAGTCTGGAAAATGTAATACTTTTACCCATTCAATATCTTTACCAGACTTAACAGCTGTATGGATTTTTTGTATCTCATCAGAATCTTTTCTTATTTGGTTGTGGCAATTTAAACAAAGTTGGGTCGGAGGAATACCGGCATGACGACCCTTATCTGCTCCAAAGTGGCAGTATTGGCAATTAATCTTATTTTCCCCAGCATGAATCTTGTGAGAAAACGGAAGAGGTTGATCAGGTTCATACCCTTCATTAAAACCAATTGTTCTGGCACTCTTAACTACCTCAGCCACAATGAAGCCAAAGGCAATAATTACGATCAATAGGGTAAATGGTCTTTTCATCTTTGTTGGCCTCTTTATATAACCACTTTCAAAGTACTATCACTTTCTAATATTTTTTCTGTCCCAATTCCAAATTACAATTTGCCAAGATCTCCAAATATAGTGAATGGGGAGAACTAAGAAGTGAACAAGTCTTGTAAATGGAATAATGGCAATTAAAAACATGGCATTGAAAATATGAAGTTTAACAACCCATGGAAGTCCAGTTATATAACTAATATTTGGCTTCAGTACAAAAAGCGATTTTAAATAAGGAACCATCGCTGATGCGTACCAGGTACTCCCCCACCTATAATGAATGGCAGTCGCCAGTCCTGTTCCAACCTGTATTAGTAAAAGAACAAGTACAAAAATATCCATCTTGGCGGTAACGGCCTTAATTCTCTTATTAGTAAAACGCCTTTTAAGAAGAAAGATTAAGCCCCAGAATGCCATCATACCGAAAATCAAGGCAGTCACTTCAAGAATTAGAAGTCTCATGGGAACTGATCCAAAAGCCAGCACTTCCTTAGGAAAGAGAAATCCAATTAAATGCCCTAACAGAACGACAATAATACCGTAGTGCCAAGGAACCGATCCCCAGAAAAGTTCTTTGCCCTCTAAAAATTCGGATGAGAGGGAAGAAAATCGATAACTATTGGTATAGTACCTAAATATTGATACTGATAATTCGATGCCAACAGCGACATAAGGGAAAACGGCAAATAAGATAAAATCATTTAACATGATGAACCTCGACTCAGGGTTTCTAATTCTAATTTTAAAAATTCATAAATCACTAAAAAGGGAATTCCGTAAATTGATTTCGCGCCTTTTAGATTTACGAGGGCCTCTTTCATTTTCTCAACTGCTGGAATTAAAATTAACTCCACTAGTTCAGTTTTTTCTTCACCACTTTTCATCTTCGGCAAAAGCTTCAATAAGTAAGGAAGATGATCAGCAAGTTCAGGCCCATATTCATTATTTGATTCTCTTTGTAATCTCGAAATATTTACAAGGAACTCGCCTCTTTTATATTCTTCACCAAAGAGAACATATCCAACGTCCAAGCAAGATATGCCGTGAACATCAAAAATTGGCACATAAAACTCTTCCAACTCTCTTATGGATTTATTCTTAGTAAACTCCACAAAGCTTTCAAATTTCTCTGCTAACTTGGGTGTAAAGTTTTTTACAGGAGCCATGAGCTCTTCGAATCTAGAAATATTTTCACTATTTGGATACTCAATCAAATGGCCCAAGACTTCCCATAAGGGTGTGGCCATAGCGTTTTGAGAAGCCATAGAGTGTCTAAATTCTTTCTGGTTTTCCAGTGAATCCAAAACCCACCTCTCCTTTATGCTCTAGTACCATTTTAGTCATTTCGATCGCTTCTTCTCTATGCGAAGGTGGAATCACAAATCTTTCTTCAAAAGTACAAAGTGCTGTTAGTCTAAAAATGGCATCTGCCATTTCTGGATTAAGCCCAACTTCATTCATTGCCTCAAGAACTTCTTGCTTATCCATATCTCCAACTTCTGTACTTCTACGGTGAAGTCGGACGGCCATAAGCTTTTTAAGAACTTTTTTAATTTTCCCTTCATCACCGACACTAAAAAGGCCCGCGAGGTATTTTATGGGAAGTCTGCACTTATCAATTGAAGTAAAAAAGTGCTCACTAGTTGTATCGTAAGCGTTGTCACCCATTTTACCCATAATAGGTAGTAGTGGTGGAACATAGAAAAGCATGGGAGATGTTCTATATTCTGCGTGAAGAGGAAGAGCTAGGCCCCACTCTTTAACCCACTTAAAAATCGGTGATTTTTGAGCTGATTCAATAATTGAATGGTGTACACCATTTTTTGTAGCCGCTTCAATTACTGCTGGATCATTAGGATCCAAAATCGCATCCATTTGAGCATCAATTAGTTGATCATCTTCAGAGTGAACTAGTGTTTCAATTTTATCGGCATCGTAGAGAAGAACCCCAATATAACGAATTCGACCAACACACGAGTGCATACATGCTGGAGCCTCTCCAACTTCAAGTCGCGGATAACAAAGAAGACATTTCTCTGATTTACCTGCAGACCAGTTGTAGTAGGTTTTTTTGTAAGGACAAGCTGTTACACACATCCTCCAAGCACGACATTTTTCTTGATTGATCAGGACAACTCCGTCCTCACCTCTTTTATAAATCGCACCCGATGGGCATGAAGCCACACAAGCAGGATTGAGACAGTGATTACAAATCCTTGGCAGATACATCATCACCATTTTTTCTAAGCTATCAAGAGACTCTCTTTCTTCTTTTTCAAGAACATCATAGTTGGGATCATTTTTGGCGTAGAGCTCAGAGCCACTTAAATCATCATCCCAGTTTGGTCCAGAGCTGACTTCCATTTTTTCACCAGTGATCATTGATACTGGTCTTGCCACTGGTTGATCATCTCCCTCAGGGGAATCAATCAAATCAGAATAGGTGTAATTCCAAGGATGGTAATAATCCTCAAGAACGGGAAGTTTGGGATTATGGAAAATATTTTTTAATCCTCTGAACTTACCAGCACCTTTAAGACTAACTTTATTGCCTTTTTTCTCCCAGCCACCTCGGTAGTCATCTTGATCTTCCCAGCGGTGTGGATAACCAGTTCCTGGTTTTGTTTCCACATTATTCCACCACATATACTCAGCACCTTTTCTATCGGTCCAGAGATTTTTACAGGCAACAGAGCAGGTGTGACATCCAATACACTTATCGAGATGAAAAACCATTGCAATTTGAGACCTAACATTCATATTTATAATCCTTCGCTTAATCTACCATTCAACACTATCGAGTTTTCTAACCAAAATAAAAGTATCTCTATTGACTCCAGTAGGACCCCAATAGTTAAAGTGGTAAGTAAATTGACCATACCCACCAAGCATTAAGTTTGGTTTAAGGTGAACTCTAGTTAGTGAATTGTTCATCCCTGCACGTTTGTTTCCACGTATTGGAGATTTAGGCACTGAGTAAGTTCTCTCAGTAGCGTGGTAAACAAAACACATTCCAGGAGGAATTCTGTAACTGACATTGGCCCTAGTCACGACAACACCGTTGTCATTAAAGACTTCAACATACTCATTGTCTTTGAGTCCTAACTTGTCAGCGTCTTCTGGAGAGATCCAAAATGGTTCAGCCCCTCTAGAGAGAGTCAACATTCTATGGGTGTCTCCATAGGTTGAGTGAATATGCCACTTACCGTGTGGGGTAAGATAGTTCAGCTTAAGACAATTTCCTTCAGCTTCTGTGACTCTTAAATCCCCATAGGCTTCTGGTGTTGGAGATGGCTTGTAAGTTGGAAGATGTTCTCCAAATCCGATATAACCTTCGTGATCAAGGTAAAGACTTTGCCTTCCAGTAATTGTTCTCCAAGGAACCATTCTATCAACGTTGTAAGAGAAAGCTGTGTAGGCCCTTCCCTCATCAATCAGCCCTGACCACATCGCTGCATTGTGAAGTCTAGTTGGCTTTGCTTGAATATCTTTAAAGCACAGTCTCTTGCCTCTGTTTTGCTCAGCAAGATCAGTTAGTTGAAGACCCGTCTTCTTCTCCATGGTTTGATAGCCTCTGTAAGCTAGCTCTCCATTGGTGACTGAGGCCAAATTAAGTATGGCATTACAAGCGTGCATGTCTTCTTTTAAAGAAGGATATTTAACGCCATCAACCTCACAAGTTGGACCTTCTGCAACCATTTTGTCGTAGAAGTCTTCAATAGGATAACTAACTCCGTGAGCTCCAAGGCCCCCCTTTCTAGGATTGGGTCCAAAGCTACAAAACTTATCATAAATTTTTGTGTAATCTCTTTCCACGACCACCAAATTGTACATAGTCTTGCCAGGAATCGCTTCACACTCACCTTTCTTCCAATCTTTAATTGAAGGTTGTGCAAGCTCTGCTGGTGTATCGTGCATAAGAGGTAGAGCTACAATATCTTTTACAGGCTCAGTAAAATGATTTTTAGACATTTCCTGAGTTGCGTAGGCAATATCTCTAAAAATATTCCAGTCAGACTTTGATTCCCAAACAGGAGGAATCGCTGGTGAAAGTGGGTGGATAAAAGTGTGCATATCCGTTGTATTGAGATCTGCCTTTTCATACCAAGAGGCAGTTGGCAGAACAATATCTGAATACAGAGCACTAGTGTCCATTCTGAAGTTGACATCAATAATCAAATCCATTTTTCCAGTAGGCGCTTTCTCATACCACTTAATTTCTTCGACATGCTCTTTAGCTACATCATCGTGGGCAATAGCATTAGTATGTGTGCCCAAGTAATGCTTTAAGAAATACTCGTGTCCTTTAGAGCTGGTTCCAATGGCATTCCCTCTCCAAATATACCAAACCCTTGGAAAACTATCGGGAGAATCTATATCTTCAATAGCTGGATTAACTTCGCCACTTTTGATTTTATCCAGTACGTATTTTTTAATGTCTTCATCGTTAGCAGCTCCACTATCTTGAGCCTCTTTACACAGATCAAGAGGGTTCTGTGTATATTGAGGGTAGAAGGGAAGCCAACCACACCTTACGGCTTTGGCATTCAAGTCAGCAGTATGACCTTTAGAAATTGGGTGCTGCTCAGGAGAAGCATTAATTTCATTATAAGGAGTATCGTATCTCCACTGATCCGTGTGCATATAGTGCCATGATGGAGCATTTTGAAGTCTTACTGGTCCTTGCCAATCTTTTGCAAAAGCAATGGCACCCCAAGGTTCTGCTGGAGCTAGTTTTTCTTGCCCAACATAGTGATTGAGTCCACCACCATTTTTACCAACACAACCAGTAAAAATAAGTGCATTAATTGCGGCCCTATAGATTAAATTATTGTGGTACCAGTGATCAATACCGGCACCGATGATTACGCTACACTTACCTTCGGTAAACTTAGCAGTTCTACACCAGTCATTGGCGAACTGAATGATTGTGCTTCTATCTATTCCAGTGAACCTTTCTTGCCATGCTGGCGTGTAACTATGCTCAGTATCATCATATGAATCTGGATAGTCTCCACCAAGACCTCTATTGACACCGTATTGGGCCATTAGAAGATCGTATACTGTTGTATAGGTTTTCTTCCCTTCAGCTGTTTCAATATGCTTTACAGGAACGCCTCTTGCAAAATGCTTTTCTGTAGCAAATTCCACAAAATCCACATTTAAGACTTCATCATTTGAGTCTTTAAGAGTAAGCACTGGCTTAATATCTGAGCCATCAATACTATCTTTAAGAAGAAGATTCCACTGGCCTTGTTTTTCTTGCCAGCGGTGACCCATGGAGCCCATTGGCATTTTTAGAGCGCCTGACTCATCTTGCATTAGAAATTTCCAATCACCGTTTTCTTCGCCTTTGTATTTATCAAGTAAGCCTGCCCTTAAAAATTTTCCAGGAACAAGTTTGCCACTCTGATTTTCAATTTCCACGAGAAATGGATTATCTGAATATTTCTTTTGGTAATCTAAAAAGTATTCTGTTGGATTCTTGTAGTGGGACTCAGTTAAAATAACATGATTAACCGCCATCCAAAATGCTCCATCTTGACCTTGATGAAGTGGAACCCACTGGTCAGCAAATTTCGCAACTTGTGAAAAGTCAGGGGATAGAACAACAACCTTAGTACCATTGATTTTTGCTTCTGGAATAAAGTGGCAATCAGGAGTTCTAGTCATATTGAGGTTGGCGCCCATAATGGCCACAAACTTTGAATTGTACCAATCAGCTGATTCGCCTACATCTGTTTGCTCTCCCCAAGTCTCTGGAGATGCTGGAGGTAAGTCACAATACCAATCATAAAATGAAAGACACACACCAC
>Ga0257117_1001833_pt1 | contig 11906 bp, 11 predicted proteins | sample SI112_135mmetaG_FD_190157 | JGI IMG/M metagenome (GOLD analysis project Ga0257117, IMG submission 190157) | Marine microbial communities from Saanich Inlet, British Columbia, Canada - SI112_135m | ecosystem: Environmental > Aquatic > Marine > Inlet | place: Canada: British Columbia | collected... | reverse complement strand
TGTTCGTGACCCCCATTTGATGGCTACCTCCTAAATCCGGAGGAAAACCATGGATTTGAATAGAAAAAGAGTAACTCAATCACAGAAATTCAACATCTTAACCGCTCACATTGAAAAAGGAACTCCCATTTCCGAGTTGGCCAGGTTACATGGAATATCACCAGTAACTATTTATCAGTGGAAAAGAAATATGGCAGACAAACCAAAAGATGAACTCGAAATAGCAGAAGTATTGAAAGAATTAAATCAGCTTCGAAAAGATAAAGACAAACTCTTAAAGGCCTTGGGTGAGGCCCAAATTGATAATCAATGTTTAAAAGACATCAATGAATTTCTTAAAAAAAAGAGCGAATCAAAGCTGTTAAAGCAACCAAAGAATTCCTCCAAGAAAAAGAAGGCAAGTACCCGAAAGCGAAAGTCTGTCGACTAATGGGAATACATCCAAAATCAATTTATAAAGTTCTTAAGGAAGAGGTCGTGGGACATTATCAAAAAGAAGAAGATTCAGATATTTTTGAACAAATTAAACCAATAATTAAAGCAAGGCCTACCTATGGGTACAAGAGAGTGACGGCAATGTTAAATCGTTCTCGTTTGTTGATTGGATTACCAAGTCTTAACAAGAAGAGAATCTATAGAATCATGAAAATTAAAGGAGCTCTTCTTCCGAAGACTGAAAGGACTAGAGTCCATCGACCAACTGGAAAAGTAATGACTTTGCATTCGAATACTAGGTGGTGCTCTGACTGTTTTGAAATCAAGTGCTTTAATGGTGAAAAAGTATTTGTATCTTTCGTTCTGGATACTTGTGATAGAGAAGCTATCTCATTTGTAGCAAGAACTTCTCCTTTAAAAGCAGAAGATATCCAAACAATCATGATAGATTGTGTTGAAAAAAGATTTAAAGAACTTAGGACCCCAAGAGAGATCGAGTTTCTAAGTGATAGAGGTTCGATTTATAGGGCCTATAATGTTCAGACCCTGGGTCGTCAGCTTGGTCTCAAATCTTGTTTTACGGCAGCTTATAGTCCAGAGAGTAATGGAATGTCTGAATCATTTGTTAAGACTATTAAAAGAGATTACGTTTATGTTTCGGACTGCTTTGATGCGAAGGTAGTTTTAAAAATGCTACCTGAATGGTTCAAAGATTATAATTGTGTGGCCCCGCATTCTGGACTTGGAATGAAAAGTCCACTAGAGTATCAAAAATCAGCTAACAATCGGTAGCTTCAAATGGGGTCCAATCCACTCTTAATTCCTATAAAACATATACACTGCTAAATGAGTGTCTTGATTTAATTACTGACAATTTTGAATTATACGATAAATTTCTTAAAGAAGTACTTGGAGATGAAGAACGGTTTCTTTTTAGAGAACAATTAAAGAGCATTTTATCTATGAAAAAGGAAATGGTTAAGTCCACGGGAAGCTAAACTTGAATTATAAACCTATTATTGTTGTTATTGATGATGAGCCGGACTTTATCTCAATCACTGTTGAGCAAGGTGATGAGCTTGGATATCAAGTCGAGGGATTTACAGATCCTTTTACGGCAGTGACATATTTAAAAGAAAGCGGAAGTAGAGTTTGTCTTGTAATTTCTGATTTCAATATGCCAGCAATGAATGGAATAAAGGTAAAAGAGAAGTTAAACGAGCTTGGGAATAGCTCCCCACCATTCGTTATTTTGACTGGTTTTTGGGAGAAAAAAATAGTCGAGAGCGCCCTAAGTGTTGGAATCAGAAATGTTTGGGAAAAGCCAATTGACTTTTCCCAGGTAATGGAAAAGTCCGAAATATTCTTCACCGAAAGAAGAGATGAAATTATTTCTGATTTGGAGATGATAGAGGGGTTTCATGATGAATCTCTGCCTTTACTGGGTGAAATTGAAGCACTGATACTTGAGTTAGAGCAGTCGTCTGATAAGGTAGGAGTGTTGACCCACTTTTTTAGAATTCTTCATACAATAAAAGGTACCGCCGCCTGTGTGGGACTTAAAAAACTATCAGAGTTTTCGCATCGATATGAAGATTTCGTGACATTTGCGCAAAAAAACATAGGCGAAATCTCTCCCTCATCAGTCGATGTTCTATTATTTGGAAGTGATATTTTAAATCAATTCTTTACTCTCATAGGTGAAACTCTTGGTGATGATAACTTTGATGTCTGCTCTGCTCTTGAGCTTTTTTCTGAGCTAGAAACAAAGTGTAAAAATGGTAACTCATCAATAGCTGAAGGTGGAGCGGGAAATTCTTCTGTCAGTTCAAATACAGACGACAGTTCATTTTCAAAGAAAAAAGAGGATGAAAAACTTCCAGTAAACCTGTCTACCCTCGATGAGTTCATGGAGCAAAGTGGTGAGCTGACGGTGCTTCGAAATTCTATTACAAAAACAATTATCAACTTGGAAAAGCGTTTATCAAGAGATAGTGATGTTATGATGCTCCAAGATCTAATTGGTGAAATGTATCAAGTGACCAATAAGATACAAGGTAAAATCACCGAAATGAGAAAAGTACCTATTGGAGTAACGCTAAGGCCATTCAAGAGACTCGCAAGAGATCTTTCAAAAAGCCTTGGGAAAAAAGTCAATTTTGATATTGTTGGTGAAGATATCAAGCTTGATACAGTTATGGCCAGATTACTGAGTGGTGTGCTTATTCACTTAATTCGTAATTCTCTTGATCATGGTATTGAATCTCCTAAAAAAAGAATTGAGCTTGGAAAAAATGAGTATGCCGAATTAAAAATTGAAGTAAAAGAAGATATAGAAGGACTCTATCTGAGTTTAAGCGATGATGGATCTGGGATAAATCCCAAAATGATAAAAGGAAAAATTTTAGAAAAAGAACTTTTAACTTCAAGTGAAGTCGAGTCCCTAAACGATCATCAACTTGTAAATTTGATCTTTTTGCCAGGGTTTTCGACAAAAGAAAGCGTCTCAGATTTATCTGGCCGAGGGGTTGGCACTGATATGGTCAAATCTTCAATTGAAGAGTTTGGTGGAAGCATTGTCGTTGAATCTGCTGCCTTGAAGTATACTAGGTTTGAAATTTCTCTTCCTTTTCCTAAATCTGTTCAGATTATTAATAGTCTCTCTGTAATGAATGGAGACCATGTTTACCTCTTTAATGTGGAAGATGTTATTCAAATTGTGGCAATTGATACAGACCATGTGAACAATAAAATTGAGACAATTCAAGATACTAAGTTTTTAATTTATCGAGATGAATTTTATGAATTGGTTGATCTTAGTAGCGTATTCAAGCTTGAAGAAACAGATTTCGATTTTCGTCGTGTGATTTTAGTTCAATCAGATGGAAAGAAATTTGGCGTACTAGTTGAGTCAGTTCTTGAATATGAAGAGGTTGTTTGTAAGGACATTTTTGCAGGAATTGATTCCATCAATTTTTTCATGGGTGCAACCTTTTTGGGAACTGGTGAAGTGGCACTCATATTATCTGTCGAAGGATTGGCCGAAACAATCTCTGGTGGAGAAAAGAACTCAAGTAATGGTGCTCTTGTCAGCGAGACAATACCCCCATTTGATAACTGTATTTATCAGTTTATTACTTTTCAAAACAAAGCGGGTGAAACCTTTAGCGTAGACCTCGAATTTATCTACCGTTTTGAAAGGATTGAATCCAGTATCATACAAAATGTTGGTGATAAAATAGCGATAAAATATGGGGCAGAACTTTTATACTTATTGAACCCTCTTTCAATAATTGGCCTAGATGATCAAGATTTAATTAAAGGCAGTGACTTTCTTGATGTTATTGTCGTCTCCGTCAATTCTTACAAATTTGGTTTTTTAGTTTATGAGTTAGGAGAAATAATAAATCATTCAGGAGAAATTAATACTGACACATTTGATTGCCACGGGTTATCAGGTACTATATATGAAAATGGTCGCACTGTGAGTGCTTTAGATATATTGTACTACTACCGACAATTTAGCTTAAAAGACGATAATTGTAAATTACTAGAATTCGAGAAAAATTTTAAAATAGCGTAATACCCTAATAAAAAATTTAATAGAGATTTATCATTTTTGTGGAGAGAGAAATATGTCTGAAGTAAAAAAATTGCCTGTTCAAGAATCGTCAGTTATTCCATTTGAATCTTGTCTTGAAAGTGTAAGTACAAATGTATTTTATGCTGATTCTGACCTGACACTTACTTACTTAAATAAGAAGGCCAGAGATACAATTACTGAATTTAAAGATGTCATTGAGGCCAAATTTGGGACTAGTGATATTCTTGGCAAGAATCTTGATTTTTTTCACGGCGATAAAAAGAAGCAAATTAGGGCGATACTCGCTAACAAAAAGAATTTTCCCTACAATGCTAAGATTGCCATTGGTCCACTAATTCTAGATCTTAATATTGATATCAATCTTACTAAGTCAGGTGAAATTGAAGGATATATTGTAAATTGGGAAGAGATTTCTGCAAAAGTTGAACTAGAAAGAAAAATGGCCATGGCCCAAATGATGGTTGACCTCTCACCAGTAAATACAATGATGACAGATGTTGATGGAAACCTCATTTATATGAACCACAATTCTCTCAAGACTCTAAAAACACTGGAGCACCTACTACCAGTAAAATCAGACGATCTAGTGGGAACGAATATTGATAGTTTTCATGGCGATCCTAAAAGAGTTAGAAAAATATTTGAAGATCCAAGAAACTTGCCTCACAAAGCTAAAATAAAGCTTGGAGATGACACACTGGATTTACTTGTCTCTGCAATTTACGATGACGATCAAAATTACCTAGGACCTATGGTTACTTGGGATGTCGTCACCAATCAAGTTGCTGCTGTCGATACACTTAATCAAACAGCAAAAGAGCTTACGGAATCTGCAGATTCATTACTTCAAATTTCTGGAAATATGGCCGCAGCTGCTGAAGAAACATCTGCACAGGTGGCCACTGCAAGTTCGGCCAGTGAAGAGGTGAATGCTGGTGTACAAAATGTGGCGACAAGTATGGAAGAGATGACTTCTGCTATTAAAGAAATCACTAGATCTACCAATGAGTCATCACACCAGGCGAACGAGGCACTCAAAATTGCTACTGAGACAAATGATATAATTACTACTCTTGGAGTGAGTAGTGATGAGATCGGAAACGTAATTAAAGTTATCTCATCAATTGCTCAGCAAACAAATCTGTTGGCACTCAATGCAACTATTGAAGCCGCAAGAGCTGGTGAAGCAGGTAAAGGATTTGCAGTAGTGGCTAATGAAGTGAAAGAGCTTGCCAAGCAAACTGCAAATGCGACAAATGATATCACTAAAAAAATTGAGACCATTCAATCTGATTCAAAAAGTGCAGTGGGGGCCATTGGACAAATTGGTGATACTGTTGAAAAACTTCACTCTTTTGCATCTACCATTGCAGCTTCTGTTGAAGAGCAGGCGGCGACAACTTCTGATGTGGCCAGGGTAGTGAAAGAATCTGCTCAAGGGGTAAACCAGATTAATGAAAATGTAGGACAAGTATCAGAAGCCGCTAAACAAACAGGTAAAGAGGCCCAAGATGCTAAGAATGCAGCTGAGACTTTGAAAGGATTGGCCAGTCGGCTAACAGATTTGGTTTCGAAAGTTCAAGTATAATAGACAGGTATAGACTTTGGTAACAAGGCCGGCTTAAATTGCCGGCTTTTTTGTAGCCAAACGTCATATTTTTGACAAATTCTGGCAATTTTTTTTCAATTCTACTTAATAAACTGAAAAATTTTCCTTAAGAAAAAATTTCCTCACCCGAGAAGTTTCTTGAAACAACCCTGAATGTAAATGGGGTTTAACAACTAATATAAATCCGCTTTAAGCAGGAAGCTTAACGATCTAAGGTTAGGATCGAGTCTAGTATGGATAGAGTAAACCAAGGAGGTGTAAATGGGTTTACGTATCAACACGAACGTCCCCTCGCTTTCTGCACAACGGACGTTGCAGGTAAACAATCAGAACCAGGAAAGGACTTTGGAGAGGTTATCTTCAGGATCTAGAATCAACCGTTCTGCTGACGATGCTGCCGGGTTAGCGATTTCAGAGAAATTGAAGTCACAAATCAGGTCGGTGAATCAAGCTGAACGAAATGCCAACGATGGTATTTCAATGATTCAAGTTGCTGAGGGTGGTTTGAATGAAATTTCAAACATCATGACCAGACTTAGAGAACTATCCATCCAGGCCGCTACTGATACAGTGGGCGACTCGGAAAGACAGTTTGTGAATCTCGAGTATCAAAACTTGAAGCAAGAGGTTCAAAGAATTTCTCAAGTGACAGAGTTTAACGGCAGAAAATTGTTAGACGGCTCACAAGAGAAGTATCAGTTTCAAATTGGGATTAATAACAACGATTTTGAAGACAGAATCGATTATAAGGCCCAAGTCACGAATTCAACCCTAGCTGGGTTAGGCGTAGATGAAATTTCTGTAGATAAAAAAGAAGGCGCTCAAATGTCTTTGGCCAAGTTAGACAGTGCTATCACGAATATTTCGGGACAAAGAGCAGAACTTGGTGCCGTTCAAAACAGATTAGCATCGACTGTTACCAACTTACAGTTCTTGAGTGAAAACTTAAGCTCTGCGAATTCGCGTATTAGAGACACTGATTACGCTAAGCAAACTGCAACCAATACTAAGCTAAACATCCTTACTAATGCTGGTACATCAGTGTTAGGTCAGGCCAACCAATCCGCAGGGTCGGCACTTAAGCTTCTTGGTTAAGTTAAAGATTATCAAATGATATCCCATAAAAAAGTCCTTTCGAATGAAAGGACTTTTTTATATAGATTTGCTAATTGATAATTTCATTGACGTAGAGTCTGAAGGATTTGTCTTTAGCTCTACGAATTGAAAAATTACCTTCTTCTTTTTCTTGAAGAAGATATTTGTAAAAATCAGGTTCAGTATCTGAAACTTCAAGTACTGACTTACCTTCATGGTCACCAAAATCTATAACCACGTGTTCTTCTGCAATGATTCCTGTTAGGGGGCTTACTTCAGAAAAAACTTGAGACACGATTCCCTCCTTAGAATACGAGATGTCATCCATAACTTCCTAATATTATTCTTTAATATAAAGAATGTGATGTAAAGATTTTTTGTTTATTTATATGAGATTGATTTGGGTATAACTGAGTTACTTAGTTTTACTTCGATAAAACTTACTAATAAAGTGAACGAGAATTTTAAACTCTTGAGGGTATTCGCTTGAGACGAGCGTTTTAAGGTATTTAAGAGATTCAAATATATCCATACTCTTTCTATAAGGCCTAGTACTAGACATCGCTGTGAGCATGTCAGCGATTGCTAGGAACAGGGTTTCAATACCCATGATCTCCTTATCAGAAACTAGTTTAATATTGTCATCAATATGAGAGTGAATATGGTGGTTTGCAATGATGGTGTTGTAGTTTTGTCCAAGAGAGATTCTGCCTGACAAGATCTTTAATGAGTTTTGTCCATGACTTTTTATAGTTTTCTTCTCTTGGCTTGTGAGATTTTGCTTTAAATAGTTTTCTTGAGGCACTAAGGCCATACCTATATCTTTAAAATAACTGGTAATAAAGAGTAATTCGATCTCTCTATTATTAAATATTTGGGTGTGGAGAAGAATCCCCATTAGCATTAAAGATGAAAGAAGTGGTTGAGAGTAAGTATAAAAATGACCAAATTCTTCTACACTTTTGTACAGCTCTGGTAAGTACTTTTTATTATCTAAAATAAAGCCTATAAGGGTTTTAATACTTTGATATTGCAGTGAAAGGGATTCATCATCAGTTGGGTCACGATAAATCATTCCCAGATGAATTGTTAAGAGATTGGTCATTTTCTTTACATTACCTATAGAGTTACCCACAGAAAGTGATCTTGTGACCTTTCTGAGTTGCTCCCTGTAGTAGTTCTTGAAGATGATAAAGTCATCAAAGCTAATAAAGAGGATCCAACTTTTTCTAACAAGTAGCTCTCTCAAATCTTCTTTTGAAAGCTTATGACCTTGGTCTTTGTATAGTTGATAACCATTGTCGGAATAATAGTAGAGCGGACATGGTGCAAATCCAGTCGCAAAAACCTCTTTAACACCCACTGGTATTAGATTTAGAGAAAGATTATTTTGTTCCAATAGCTTAAACGCGCCCATGAGTACGTATCGGTTGGTCTAGAATAAAGTAAAATAGGGCCTACTAGGTTGGTTGGATTTTGTTTTTATTTCAATTCCCATAGGGTAAAATCCATTTATGATAAAAATACTGCTTACAGTGATCTTATTTTGCACAAGTTTAGGGGCCTTCGCTAGAGGCTCCATATCAATAAAATTTGAGCTTAAACCTGCTGGCACCTTTAATATAAATATAGAAGACGTTCAAGGTTTTTTGGCGACAGATGGCAAGGTGGTGCAGACTTCAAAGATTGTGGCGGATCTGACCACTCTCACTACAGGTGTGGAGCTAAGAGATCAGCATACGAAGAGATATCTCAATGTAAAAAAATTCCCTGTGGCAACCTTTCTCAAGGGAAGGGGGAAGAAGGGTCGAATTAAGGGAGTTTTAATTGTAAAGGGAATTGAAAGAGAGATAATGGCAACTTATGAAATTAGGGGAGATCGGGCAGTGGCCAAGTTTAAAACTTTAATTTCAGATTATGGTTTAGAATATATTAAGTACAAAGAAATATTTGTAAAAGATGAGATGTGGATAACTATCACACTACCAATTAAATATGTTAGAAAAAAGAAGAACTATTAATTTCATGTTGCCTCTACTTTTGTGTAGTTGTTTGAATTCTGATAATTCAGCTGTTCTCGATTACAAAAAATATGAGGCCATAGGTGGTATCCAAAACACAGAAGCAGACCAGCGCTATAAAAGCGCTCTAACTGTTATCAAGAGGAAGTGTTTGGCCTGTCATCCATCATATGTTGATCTTAAATATGAAGCAGACTGGATTGATTCAGGTTATGTGCGAGCAGGCTCGCTCTCTCTCTCATCCATATACGTTGTTTTAAAGGGCGCAGGTATTGATGCCAATCAAGAGGATATGCCAGAGGGATCAATGCTTGAGCTCAGTGAATTAAACTCTATAAAAGTGTGGATTGAAGGCCTATAAATTAAAGTGGTAGTGAAGAGACCAAACTTGTTTTCCTATTTTAGAGCTTAAAAATCCATTTTCTTCAAAGCTCCATCTTCCCTCTAGCTGAGGGTAAGTCAAAAAACCATTAGACAACTCTATATTGTAACCAGTGGGGGCTCCATAATCAGCTTTCCTGTAATCTGCTGCTAAGTGAAGCCCAAATGCTCCCCTCGATTCAATTGGGGAGTAAACAAGTGAGGCGCCAACACCACCACCCACGATGGAATTGTTTTTCTTATAGTAATTTTGATACCTTTCCTGGCTTCCTAGTTCGCCTATGCCATAGAAAAACTGTGCGTCTAGCCCGAGCCAAAAGTAGTACCAGAGGGGAAAATCGATTCCGATACCGGCGGAAGCACCTTTATTAATTGAGGTAAATAATTTTGTGGCCCCTCCTGTTTGGGAAAAATTAACCTCTTCTTGCCAGGCCTTGAGACCAATTGAAAAATTGTATTCAATATCTCGAAGTAAGTGATCCTTACTTGTTTTTAGAACTTTCTCAGGCCTTTTTTTAAAGACTCTTTCGTCTGCTCCTGGAGGAAGAAAAAATATTGAGTCATTGTAGGGATCTACATCTTTTTCAACATTTTCTTCCCAGTAGGTATCATCTTCTACAGGAACTTTTCCCGTATTAACATCTCCCAGCTCTTTAACATTGTAATTATTGTCTTTTTTTAGTACTGGCTCTTTTAAAAATTTGTTTTGAAGATCCTTTGAACCTTTTCTTCTTTCTTTTATTTTCCTGAGAACATTCTTTCTCTCTTCAAGAGGGAGACTTTTTAGGTATTTCAAAAGCCTAGCTTTTCGTGCAGACTTTGAAGTTCCGCTATAGTTCTTCTGGCCATAACAAGGAAGGCCTAGTGTAATTGTAAATGCTAGTGCAAATAATTTTTTCATATGTATATTGTTAAATAAGTAATCATATCCCATGTGTCTTTGTATACAGCGTCCGGTATGGTTGCTCTTTGAGATCTCAGCTCGCCTTTTATGCTGAGTCTTTGTATGGGAGAAAATTGAATCCCAGGGGCCGCTCGGTAGAGTTTCTCTCCCTTTCTTCCTATCTCTGGATTAAAAACTTCAAACGCAGTGTAAAAATTTAGGCCCCTTGTTATTTTGAGTTGTCCTTTGAGAAGGCCATAAAGACCAAACTCCTTTCTAGAAGACTCTGGATTGGTATCAATGACTCCAAACTCACTAATCAGTGAAACTCCATCATCGGGGGAAACCCTAAAGTGGAGTGCTCCCATCATTCTTGTTAGAGTCTCTGATTTAGAATAGGAACCTGAAAGACCAATTCGCCAAAATCTCGTTTCTCCAAATTCAAAGCTAAAATTGGCACCTTGTTCTCGGTATTTTTTTTCTTGGTAGAGGTTTCCAGCATGGATTTGAAAACCAGTATCCATATTTTGATCATGAAGTAGTAGTGCCACTGCGTGAACTTGATCATTAAAGGCGATCCCTGTTCTTTGTCTTGAAAAAGTACTTTTGTCACCAACCCTAAGGCCGTAGATTTTCTCCATTGCTCCCGCCATTAAGAAGGTGCCTGGTGTGAGTTTGATTTGGCCGTAGTGGTTTCTTGAAATTAATTCGTGGTGAACTTTTTCTTGATATTTACTTGATCTTTTGCGGGCAGGAGTAACTCCTGCACTGGCAACGAAAGTGAGAGCGTCGTTTTTTAGGTGTTGGCTGACAACTGTTGCTTCAAGGAATTGATGAACATATTCAGATTCAGACTGGGGTCTGCCCATGGCGCGATTAATATAGTGGCCTTGATAGTTAATTTCGGGCCTAAACCACCTGGGAAGTTTTGTTTTCCAAAGAAAACCTGAATAAGACTCAATATCACTTTCGCTAATTTCTTCAGAAAAGAGCATTTTAGTGGACAGGGAGCTTGCCGACATCGCCCTCCCATAATCAGAGAGCGCTCCTCCGCCAGCTGGATTGACGTGACAGCTGACACAGCTTGGCTGTCCCTCCCCAATATAACTTGGGTGGCCGCTGGCATTGGGGATAAACCAAAGGCCTACAAGAATTAGATTACATAAATATTTCACTGCTTTTATTTTCCCAAATGTTGGAAGCACAAGTCAAATTTGACAACTTTTTGTGGCATGGACAGTGGATTTAAGTGGTGAAAACTATTGAGAATATTGCTCGGGTACTAGTTTGGGATGACAATAGAAGCACGAGAGAGAAACCAGTCAATGGGGATTGCAAAAATGGTTTATGGCATTCAGACCTTACGGAAATTACTCTTAGGGACACTCATTTTTCAAATGAGTGTCCTCTCTCCGCACTTATCAAATTGTAGCGCTAAGGATCAAGTAAGTACTCAGCAGCAGCTTGAGGGAGCTTTTGATGACTCAGCAGTTACTGAGGAGTCCAGTGATGTCTCCACCACAAAAACCTATGAAATGGAGAGCACTCAGAATACGGCGAAGGCAGCCGATGTTCTTAGCTACATTAGTCTATTAGTTTCATCAGGTGTTGGAACGATGCTGCTTATTAAATGTCCTCAGTTAGTATTTCAAAATGCCTCATCTAGTGTTTATGTTATTGGCTCTCTTGCACATATTGCAGGCGAGATCGTCAATTTGGCCATTTACTACGATAAAATTCAAACTAGGGCGACTCTCTATCAAGAGAAAGTGACCATTAGCTCCGGCGGTGATTATAATTTGCAACTGGAAGGACTTGAGCAGGCGAGGGGTCTGCACGAGGACACTAAGAAGATGCTCATTTTCAAGCAAGTTTTGA
>Ga0257117_1001828_pt1 | contig 11933 bp, 10 predicted proteins | sample SI112_135mmetaG_FD_190157 | JGI IMG/M metagenome (GOLD analysis project Ga0257117, IMG submission 190157) | Marine microbial communities from Saanich Inlet, British Columbia, Canada - SI112_135m | ecosystem: Environmental > Aquatic > Marine > Inlet | place: Canada: British Columbia | collected... | reverse complement strand
GAAAAAGCTGCGCCTCGGCAGACGATACTGAAGCGTCGGCATTTGGTGGTTTTTTTGCCATAGCTGGCGATTATCCAGAGTCCAGATACCGCTTGGCGTCCAGGGCAGCCATACAACCGCTCCCAGCGGAGGTTACCGCTTGTCGGTATACGTGATCCATGACATCTCCTGCACCAAAAACGCCAGGTATGCTGGTTGCAGTTGCGTTGCCGTCGATCCCGGAGTTTACCCGGATATAGCCATTGGAAATATCCAATTGGCCCTCAAAGAGACTGGTATTAGGGGTGTGGCCAATTGCGATAAAGACTCCGTGGACCACCAAGTCTTTCGCGTCCCCGTCACTCGTCGATTTCAGCCGGACCCCGGTAACACCAGAATCATCACCCAATACTTCATCGAGATTGTGGTTCCACTCAATCTCAATATTGCCCGATGTACCGGTTCGTGCCAGCAGCTGATCTTGCAGGATTGCCTCTGCCCGAAGTTCATCGCGGCGGTGGACCAGTGTTACTTGAGAGCAGATATCAGACAGATACAACGCCTCTTCCACGGCAGTATTGCCTCCTCCGATGACAGCCACTGGCTTGTCTTTGTAGAAAAAACCGTCGCAGGTCGCACACGCAGACACGCCCTTGCCCTTAAACGCATCCTCAGAAGGAAGGCCGAGGTATCGTGCCGACGCGCCAGTTGCGATGATCAGTGCATCACAGGTATATGAATTGCTGTCGCCATCCAGGCGAAAAGGTGAACTGCCTAATGCCGCTGTATGAATATGGTCAAAAACCACTTCGGTACGAAACCGTTCAGCATGGGCGAGCATTCTTGCCATGAGGGCTGGGCCGGTGAGGCCGTGAGGGTCTCCGGGCCAGTTATCGACATCAGTGGTCGTCACCAGTTGGCCACCTTGCTCTATTCCAGTGACAAGCACCGGGTTAAGGTTTGCACGAGCCGCATAAATTGCCGCGGTGTAGCCGGCGGGCCCAGAGCCAAGAATCAATAGTCGGCTATGGCGGGTGGCTGTCATTAAAAACTCCGTCTTGAATTATTCAGCGGTATTTTCCCAAGAATTCGCCATTAAATCTATCAAAGAAGGTCAGATTGATGCATCCATTACGGGTTAAAAGCCACGTTTCGATATAATCCCGGTGCGATTGGGCAAAAAATTTACGCAAAGGTGATTGTCATTTGACGCAGGCGCGAAAGAAAAACACACGTAACACGAATAATACCGGTATATCGCCGCGCCTGGTTCGGCTAGGTCGAGAGGTTCTGGTGATCGGGCTGGTTGCTCTAACAGGTTATCTGCTGGCTTGCCTGGTGTCTTTCTCTGCCTTTGATCCGGGATGGACCTCTACCGGCGCGGGAGGGCCGATCCGGAATCTGGGGGGGCGCTTTGGGGCTTGGTTCGCGGACCTTTTTCTTCATGCCTTTGGTTATTCGGCCTATCTTTTTCCTCTGATTTTCGCTCTATTGAGCGCCCGTATTTTGAGGCGTTCAATAGAGGTTAACAGTCGCCATGTCCGCATCATGCACGGGCTCGGCTTCACCCTAACGGTGGTCTCAGCTTGCGGTATCGAATTTCTCCATTTTGGCTCTGGACTCGACCACGGCCCGGGCGCCGGCGGCGGGTGGCTTGGCATTGTCATTGGAAGCTGGTTGCTGGATGCTTTCGGTTCAGTTGGAGCGACTGTCGCACTGGTTGTCTCTCTAGTCGCTGGATTGTCCTGGGCGCTTGACGTGTCGTGGTTTACCATCATGGACCGTGTCGGGGCATGGTCCTGCCAGCTGGCGGATAAAGGTTGGTCCCTAGTCACCAGCTGGGCAGACAGAGTCCAGGGCGCCCGTTCCCGGCGTCAACGTCAGGAGAGTGTTGCGGAATTACGCCGCGAGATGGATCAGAAAGAGCCGCCTCGGATAGAGCCAAAAATTGCGCCAAGCAGGGAAGGTGCCCGGATCCACAAAGAAAAACAAGCTTCGATTCCACTATTTATTGAAGGCAAGGGGCCTCAAGGCGATCTTCCAGCACTGAAGTTACTTGATCGGCCGGGTGAACAGGCCGGAGGGTACAGTAAAGAGGCGTTGGAAATGATGTCGCGCCTGGTAGAGAAAAAACTGCGCGATTTCAATGTGGAGGTCACAGTAGTTTCGGTACAGCCGGGCCCTGTGATTACCCGCTTCGAGATCGATCCGGCAGCAGGCATTAAAGCGAGTCAGATTGTAGGTTTGGCCAGAGATCTCGCCCGCGCATTGTCAGTAGTGAGCGTTCGTGTGGTGGAAAACATTCCCGGCAAAACCTACATTGGCTTGGAGATACCTAATGAAAGCCGAGAGACTGTTTTTCTGCTGGAAGGGTTGGCATCAGAAGTGTACGAGAGCAGCAAGAGCCCGCTGACCCTTATCCTTGGCAAGGATATCGCAGGCGAGACCATCGTCTCAGATCTATGCAAGATGCCGCACTTACTTATCGCTGGCACTACTGGCGCAGGAAAATCAGTTTGTATCAATGCAATAATTTTGAGCATCATCTATAAGTCTACCCCTGAAGATGTCCGTATGATTATGATCGATCCAAAAATGCTTGAGCTTTCGGTATATGAAGGAATTCCACATCTGCTGACGCCGGTGGTTACGGATATGAAAAAGGCGGCTAACGCGCTGCGCTGGTGCATTGTGGAAATGGATCGGCGATTTCGCCTTATGGCGGCCTTGGGGGTGCGAAATATTGTGGGCTACAACCGCAAGGTGAAGGCTGCAATTGATGCGGGCAAACCCTTGGATGACCCGTTGTTCATCCCGCTGCCGGGAGAGGACGTAGATCCACCTCAACTCGAGACGATTCCCTATGTGGTAGTTATCGTCGACGAGTTTGCAGATCTGTTAATGGTGGTCGGGAAAAAGATTGAGGAACTCATCACCCGAATCGCCCAGCGGGCCCGAGCGGCTGGCATCCACCTGGTTCTGGCAACTCAGAGACCTTCAGTCGATGTGGTTACAGGATTGATCAAGGCAAATATTCCGACCAGAGTCGCATTTCAGGTGTCGTCGCGTGCCGATTCACGCACAGTGCTCGATCAAATGGGGGCTGAACAACTACTGGGTCACGGCGATATGTTATTTTTGCCGCCGGGCACGGGGTTTCCCATTCGGGTCCATGGCTCATTTGTCTCGGATCAGGAGGTTCACCGAGTTGCAGACGAGTTGCGAAGCAGCGGCGAGCCGGAGTACCTGGAAGCGGTGGTTGATAACACCGCGCTCGGAGATTCTGTATCGGTCGAGGGTTTGGGAGGCAGCGACAGCGGAGAAGATGACCCACTTTATGATAAAGCTTTATCTTTTGTCACCGAAACTCGCCGAGCCTCAATATCATCGGTTCAGCGCCATCTACGGGTCGGCTACAACCGCGCAGCCAGAATGGTAGAAACAATGGAAGCGGCCGGTGCTGTAGGGCCCCTCGAAAACGGCAAGCGGGAGGTACTGGCTCCGCCCCCACCACAATGAAACAGAATTTAGTGTCAACGATCAATAGAGCCTGGTGTCGGTTTCTTATGTTTGGACTGGCCGGTACGGTGCTGGGCTTTGTCCCAATGCCAGCGGCTTTGGCTGATGAGGATTTACTGGAAGATTTTTTTGTTAAGGTTCGCACACTGCAGGCTGATTTTCATCAGGTTGTTCTGGACGAAGATCTTGCGCCATTGCAGGAGACTTCCGGGCGCATGTGGCTTGCCCGACCAGGCCGATTTCGGTGGAGTTATGGGCAACCGGTAGAGCAAGAGGTGTTGGCAGATGGCGCACGTCTTTGGGTCTATGACGTTGGGCTTGAACAGGTGATCGTTCGAAATCAGTCAAAAACCCTGGGCAATACCCCAGCGGCGTTGCTCGCCGGTGAAGATAAGCCCGGTGATTCCTATTTGATAGAGTATCTCGGCAAACAGGGTGCAATCTCGTGGATTACTCTTTTTCCCAAAGATTCCTCCGCACCCTTTTCTCAGGTTCAGCTCGGGTTTGAAAATGGCGAGTTGCGTCTGGTGCAGATGCTGGATCAGTTAGATCAGATTACCCGGCTCCGGTTTGATAACGTTATCGTCAACGATCAATTGCCGCAAGATCTTTTCAGACTGAACCTGCCCGCAGGGGTTGACGTAATCCAAGAGGAGCTTTGACAAGGTGCTTCATTATCTTGTGATTGGTGCCGGCGGCGCATTAGGCGCGATGCTGCGATTTTTCGCCCACACCCGGATTTCGACCTTAACAGGGCCTGGATTCCCCTGGGGCACCTTGCTGATCAATATCAGCGGCTCGTTTCTTCTGGGCGCCCTGGTGGTTATTCTTAGCGCGCGAGGGCCGGCCGTAGATCTTCTACGCAGCGGCTTATGTATTGGACTATTGGGTGGGTTTACTACATTTTCTGCCTTTTCGGTCGAAACCTTGACCCTGCTTGAGGCCGAGCAATGGCAAAGAGCCCTGGTGAATATCGTATCCAGTGTATTGTTGTGCCTGCTTGGTGCCGCCGCTGGCGTTGCGGCCGCTCGTCAATTTTAAACAACAAAAAAGTAAGGAAGGAAATGCTCGACCCACAACTTTTGCGCAATGATCCCGAAGGGGTAGCTGGCTCTCTGACACCGCGAGGTTTCGCTCTCGACGTACTGCAGTTTGCCGAACTCGAAAACCGAAGAAAGTCTCTCCAGACGCGCCAGCAAGAGCTTCAAGCTGAGCGCAATCGTTCGGCTAAGGAGGTTGGGCAGGTGAAAGCCTCCGGCGGTGATGCCGCCGAACTTATCGCACAGACGGCCGGGCTTGGAGAGGAGATCGCCAGTGTTGAGTCGAGCCTTGAGGAGGTGCGCCGTTCGCTGGATCAGATTGTTCGAGAGATCCCGAATATCCCACATGGCAGTGTTCCGGCTGGCGACAGCGAAGCGGATAACATTGAGCAAAGGCGTTGGGGCACGCCGCCGGCTTTAGCCTTTGAGCCGCTGGACCACGTCAGTTTGGGTACCGGCCTTGGGATGATGGATTTTGAATCTGCGACGCGCTTGACCGGAAGTCGATTCGTGGTCCTAACAAATAGTATCGCTCGAATGCACCGCGCGCTTATTCAGTTCATGTTCGATGTGCACACCCTCGAGCACGGGTATGAGGAGACCTACGTTCCTTACCTGGTGAATGCCGAATCGCTTTTCGGTACAGGACAACTGCCCAAATTTGCCGCTGATCAATTTATGACGACGGGAGATCCACCTTACTACTTGATCCCTACCGCTGAAGTGCCGGTCACTAACCTTTTTGCCGGTGGCATCCTCAATGCAGAAGAATTGCCAGTCAAGCGCGTCTGCCATACACCCTGTTTTCGACGTGAGGCCGGGTCTTATGGTAAGGACACCCGGGGGATGATCCGCCAGCACCAGTTCGAGAAAGTGGAGCTGGTGCAGGTAGTAGAGCCGGATAAATCCTGGGAAGCACTGGAGGAGTTAACCGGGCACGCCGAAGTCATTCTTCAAAAGCTCGAATTACCGTATCGCGTCGTAACTTTGTGCAGTGGCGATCTGGGATTTTCGGCCGCCAAGACCTACGATCTAGAGGTGTGGCTTCCAGGGCAACAGTGCTATCGAGAGATATCGTCCTGTAGTAACTTTGAAGCTTTTCAGGCACGACGAATGCAGGCGCGCTGGCGTAATGCCGCTACCGGAAAGCCGGAACTGGTGCACACCCTAAATGGCTCGGCTTTAGCGGTGGGGCGAACACTGGTAGCGATTATAGAAAACTACCAGGATGAATCGGGGGCGGTCCGTATTCCCAGTATCCTCCAGCCTTACATGGGTGGAGTCGAGAGTATCACCCCCTAATAAAAAGCCCCGGCGGGTGCCAGGGCTTAAATGAAACACGTTCGGGTGGAATCAGTCGTCGCCGCCAAATATCCCAAGAATCTGCAACAGGCTCAGAAACAGATTGTAGATCGCTACGTACAGCGTGATCGTAGCCATGATGTAGTTGGTCTCGCCGCCATGAATGATCGCGCTGGTCTGATAGAGAATCAGGCCGCTCATCAGCAGAATAAACATTGCCGAGACGGCTAGCGAGAGCGCCGGAATACTGAAAATGACGGCTCCAAGGCCCGCCAGAAAGGCAACCAGAATACCGGCGAATAGCATTCCGCCTAAAAAGCTGAAATCCTTTCGGGAAGTTAGCGCGTAGGCGGACAACCCCACGAATATCAGGCCGGTGCCCGCAAGGGCTGTCATCACCAGCTGGTCGCCGTTGGGCAGTGAATTAACGTACATACTGATGATCGGGCCGAGGGTCAGGCCCATGAATCCGGTCAGGGCGAAGACAAAGACCAGGCCCAAAGCAGAGTTACGAAAACGCCTTGCCGCAAACATCAGTCCAAAGTAGCCGATGAGCGTGATAACAAGTCCGGGGTGGGGCCATTGCATCATCATGGATAGGCCGGCCGTAGCGCCACTGAAGAGCAGCGTTGCTGACAGTAGAGCATAGGTGTTCCTGAGGACTTTGTTGAATTCCACGCCTTGTACGGCAGGGCGGGTCGCGCTGAGGGTTTGACGGTTGATCATCGTGCGAAGGCTCTCCATAAGTTCGATTGGAATAAAAAGTACAAGTTTTATCTGGGGTAATTATGCCAGATTTCAAGGTCCACTGCGGTGTCAAAGCTTGGGGTTAGCGTGATCGAAACCTTATAATTCGAAGCAGTATCGGTTTCGGTCTGTCTTGGACCGACCCCACGGAGAGGTGGCAGAGTGGTCGAATGCGGCGGTCTTGAAAACCGTTGAACTGAAAGGTTCCGGGGGTTCGAATCCCTCCCTCTCCGCCACTACGCTTTCGCTAAATCAACCGGAGCATGGCGTTAGCCCTCCGGCTTGTCCTTTTTGAGCGGATTCGTAGCACACAAGGAAAATTCATCAAGCCGTTCCCAGTGCTGCGCCTGTTGATCTTTTTCGAAATGAAATCGCAGCTGGTGAGATCACCGTGCAGTCAAACCGCTCAAACCATAAGACGGGGCGATCGATGAATCCGCCCAGATGCTTGAATTAGGAAGATATTTGATTGATCATTTTTTTCCAAGTCCGCAGTTCCGGACCCAGTCGCAATAACGAGACGCAGTGCAATCCTTAACCAGTCGGGCCAGGCGGCCCAGCGCATTACCACGGTTCCAGGGCACTGGCCAGTCATGGCGTGATTATCGTTTATGTCAGGGTGCATAAACGCTCCTAGTCGGTGTCGGTGCAAAGAGGTAGCTCAGTTACGTCGTGCACAGATTACTGAGGACTAAGCCTCTCAGAGCCGATCTCGAAGGCTGTAGTACAGCATACCGGCGACAAGCCCGGGCCAACGTAGCAGCGTCCCGCCGGGGAAGCGGGGCTGGGGCAAGCGAGCAAACAGGTCGTAATCCTCCATTGTCCCGGTGATAGCCCTCGCTACGAGGTGGCCGCAATAACCGGCCATCACGACCCCGTGTCCAGAGAAGCCTTGCGCATAATAGATATCCCCGTCGACCCGTCCGACACTGGGCATTCGGTTCAACGTAACCGCTAGGGTGCCGCCCCAGCCGAAGTCGATCTTTTTGTCGGACAACTGGGGAAACACGTTAAGCATGTGTTTACGCACGAACGAGGGGATGTCTGCGGGGAACCGTCGCCGGTAGCTCTCGCCACCGCCAAAAAGCAGGCGTGTGTCCGTGCTCAGTCGGTAGTAATTGACCACGAAACGAGTGTCGGCAACGGCAACGTTCCCGCGAATCAGTCTCTGGGCCGCTTGTTCTCCAAGGGGTTCGGTGGCGATGATGTAGTTGTTGATCGGCATGATCTTGCCAGCGAGACGCGGATGAAGCCGCTCAAGATAGCCGTTGCAGGCCAGCAGAACGCTCTTGGCGGTCACTTGCCCCGAGCCACAAACAACCCTATGGCCGGTGCCCGTCGGCTCGATCGTGGCGGCCTCAGTTCTTTCATAAAGTTGTGCGCCATGATCAAGCGCGGCTCGTGCGATTCCCAAAGCGTAGTTGAGGGGGTGAAGATGCCCCGCGCTCCGGTCCAACAGACCACCGAAATAGATCGATGTGTCTATGTGCTCACGCATTGTTGATCGGCTGATCGGGTCACACTCCAAATAGCCATATTTCTGCCTAAGGTGGTCGCAATAGCGGTGCAGATGATCGGCGTGAGAAGGTTTGGAAGCTGCGCTGATATGCCCCCAATTCAGGTCGCACTCAATATCATAGTGTTCCACCAGGTCGCAAAGAAATCGCTTTCCGGCTTGGGCAGCGCTCCAGAGGCGCTTAGCATCGTCGTCACTGACCATGCTTTCGAGTTCGAACATGTCCTTTCTTTGGCCGCTTCCAATCTGTCCTCCATTGCGTCCCGAGGCGCCCCAACCGATGCGTCGAGACTCAACTAGTGCAACCCGGTATCCGGCGCGACTGAGCGTGAGTGCAGCAGCGAGGCCAGTGAACCCGCCACCCACAACACAGACGTCTGCGTCGATCGATTCCTCAAGGGTCGGGCAGTTTGGAAGGGTGTGCGCAGTGGCGGCGTACCACGAGCGAATGTGGTCGGCGTTGGGCTTAGTAGAGCGATTCATTGGTTCGTATTTCGACTCTTGCGTGGCCTCGACGCAAGAGTTGATAATAACCGCTATGCCCTTTTTCGACGAGTCGCCTCAATGAAGGCCTTCCTGGTTAGTGCCAAAGAATTACATGGTCGTAATTTGGACGGATCGGTGCAGATTTTTGATTGTCGTTTTGCCTTGAATGATCCAGATGCCGGTCGGGCTGCGTTTGAGGGCCGAGGTATACCTGGGGCGAATTATGTCGACCTCGAAAAAGACCTTTCAGGAACCATTGGGGCCGATACCGCCCGCCATCCACTTCCATCGCCCAACGCCTGGCTCACAAAGGTGGCTCATCTGGGTTTGAACCCCGACAAGATGGTAGTTGCCTACGACGATGGTCACGGCGTGTTCGCCGCGCGCCTGTGGTGGATGTTGTCCTGGGCAGGCCTTCAGAATATTGGTCTTCTCGATGGGGGATTTGCCGAATGGTCTCGCCTTGGCCTACCCGTTGAGGCCGGCGATGAGTCCGTTGTTGCCGAGCCCGCAGAATTTGTCGGGCTGTTTGATCACAGTCGATATGTGGATGCCGACTATGTCTTTGCCCATCTGGATAGCGAAGAGGCCTTGATTGTTGATGCTCGCGAGCCAGAGCGGTATCGGGGCGAGAAAGAGCCGCTGGATAAAAAGGCCGGTTGCATTCCGGGAGCCATTAACCGACATTTCGTGAAAAACCTGTCGCAGGGACTGTTTAAGTCATCCGATCAACTCGAAACCGAATTCAAACAGCTCTTGGATGGTGTTGAGCCGAGTAGCGTTATTCACAGTTGCGGGTCCGGGGTTACCGCCTGCCACAATCTTTTTGCCATGGAATATTGCGGCCTTGAGGGCTCGCGCCTGTATTCTGGATCCTGGAGTGATTGGATACTGGATCCTAGCCGGCCGATTCAAACCGTGACGACCTAGAGCGCGCTGAGCACCTCGCTTATGCTTTGTTTGGCATCGCCAAAGAGCATCCGCGTGTTTTCCCGGTAGAACAACGGGTTGTCGACCCCGGCATAACCTGTGGCCATGCTTCGTTTAAGCACGATCGTGGTGGCCGCCTTCCAAACCTCCAGAACAGGCATCCCGGCGATTGGACTGTCAGGGACTTCCTGGGCAGCAGGGTTCACAATATCGTTGGCACCGATCACCAACACAACGTCTGTGGTCGGAAGATCTCCATTGATTTCGTCCATTTCCAGGACACTGTCGTAGGGTACTTTGGCCTCAGCCAGAAGGACGTTCATATGGCCGGGCATGCGCCCAGCAACCGGATGAATGGCAAAGCGAGCGGTCACGCCACGGGTTTTGAGTGCGTCTACCAGTTCGGACACCGGATGCTGGGCGTGGGCGACGGCCATCCCGTAGCCGGGCACGATTACGACGGTTTTCGCCGAGGTGAGTAATTCAGCCGTTTCATTGGCTGATACTGCTACCGTCTCTCCACCAGTCTCTATGGTACCGCTGCTTGCTTTGGGCGTTCCAAAACCGCCCAGGATTACTGAAATAAACCGACGGTTCATTGCGCGACACATAATGTAACTTAAGATCGCTCCACTGCTGCCCACCAGGGCGCCGGTGACAATGAGAAGATCATTGGCAAGCATGAACCCGGTCGCGGCTGCAGCCCATCCGGAATAGCTGTTCAGCATCGAGATAACAACGGGCATATCGGCACCACCAATAGCCAGCACCATGTGGATGCCAAAAATCAGCGCCAGAATCGTCATTGCCAGTAGAGGCCAGATTCCACCATTAATTGAGTCCGCGCCAACGAAACAGTACCCCAGCCAAGCGCAGGCTGTCGCAACGGCCAGGTTCAATATATGTCGCCCGGGAATGAGCACCGGTCGACTGGTTAGGATTCCCTGAAGCTTGCCAAATGCCGCGACCGAACCGGTAAGGGTTATCGCGCCGATCAGAATGCCAATAAAGATCTCCACATCGTGAATGGTCTTTTCGGCCCCAATGAAGTGGCCAGCCGGGTCAAGGTAAGAGGCAAAACCTACCAGGACGGCAGCCAGGCCGACAAAGCTATGCAGAATCGCAACCAACTGGGGCATGGCCGTCATTTCTACCCGCGCCGCAACAAACCCTCCGGCCGCACCACCAACAGCCATCAATGCTATTACTAGGGTATAACTAACCGGAGTGCTGCCAATTAGCGTCGCGCCGATCGCAAGAGCCATTCCGGCAATTCCGAAAAGATTGCCACGTTGTGCGCTCTCTTGGTTGCTAAGACCCCCAAGACTCAGGATAAAGAGGATTGAGGCGGCTATGTAGGCCGCAGAAATTATTCCACTTGACATCACGATTCCCGGCGAAACATCCGCAGCATTCGTTGAGTGACCCAAAAGCCGCCGAAAACATTGATGCTGGCCACCAAAAGCGCGAGCGCGGCGAGAAACATGACGATCCGCGAGTCGGAACCCATCTGCAATAAAGCGCCAATAACGATTATTCCACTGATGGCGTTGGTGACACTCATCAATGGGGTGTGCAGTGCCGGCGTCACGTTCCAGACTACCTGCCAACCAACAAATATGGCAAGCACAAAAACAGTGAAATGCCCCATGAACGAGGGTGGGGCAACCACGCCTAGGCCCAGAACAAGCCCGACGACTGCAGCTAATGCGATCAAGGTCTGCGCTGTTGACTTTTTTGGCGCACCTTCAAGATGGGCGGAAGATTCAGCGCCATTCGCCGGTGGCGCTTTTGGCACAGCAGAAACACGCGGAGGTGGGGGCGGCCAGGTAATCTTTGCATCCTTTACCACCGTCATCCCGCGAATAACTTCATCATCCATGTCGACGTTGATCTGGCCGTCTTTTTCCGGGCTCAGATCTGCCAGCAGGTGAGTCACGTTGTTGCCGTAGAGCAGGCTTGACTGTGCCGCCATGCGGCTGGGAAAGTCGGTGTAGCCAATAACTGTAATGCCATCGATCAGCGCCGCTTCGCCCGGTCGAGTCAGTTCACAGTTTCCACCTTGTTCAGCAGCAAGGTCGACAATCACGCTGCCGACCTTCATCGCGCGGGCGGTGTCAGCAACAATTAATTTGGGCGCGGGCTTTCCCGGGATGAGAGCGGTCGTGATAATGATATCAACCTCTCGCGCCTGCTCGGAAAAAAGCTGCATTTCAGCCGCGATAAATTCCTCGCTCATTATCTTGGCATAACCGCCTTGACCGGAGCCGTCTTCCTTAAAATCAAGCATTAGGAACTCCGCTCCCATGCTCTCAACCTGTTCTTTAACCTCTGGACGAGTGTCGAAGGCTCGCACAATCGCACCCATGGCGCTTGCCGCGCCAATCGCCGCAAGCCCTGCAACACCGGCCCCA
>Ga0257117_1001821_pt1 | contig 11972 bp, 12 predicted proteins | sample SI112_135mmetaG_FD_190157 | JGI IMG/M metagenome (GOLD analysis project Ga0257117, IMG submission 190157) | Marine microbial communities from Saanich Inlet, British Columbia, Canada - SI112_135m | ecosystem: Environmental > Aquatic > Marine > Inlet | place: Canada: British Columbia | collected... | reverse complement strand
TTGCGTTCTGAGTATAAAGGCAAAAAACCACTAGCTGGTGCTAAAATAGCGGGTTGCCTTCATATGACCATCCAAACTGCAGTACTTATTGAGACACTTACTGATTTGGGAGCCGAGGTTCGTTGGTCGTCATGTAATATCTTCTCTACTCAAGATCACGCAGCCGCAGCAATTGCAGCAACGGGTGTTCCAGTTTTTGCTTGGAAAGGTGAAACTGAGGAAGAAGCTGATTGGTGTATCGAGCAAACTCTTAAGTGGCCTGACGGCTCAGGACTCAACATGATTCTTGATGACGGCGGGGACTTAACACTTATGGTTCACGAAAGATTTCCTGAGCTTCTTGAAAATATTAAAGGGCTTTCTGAAGAAACGACTACTGGTGTTCACAGACTATATGAGCTGGCCAAAACAGGGGACCTCAAAGTTCCTGCCATCAACGTTAACGATAGTGTAACAAAATCAAAATTTGATAATCTTTATGGATGTCGTGAGTCTCTAGCAGACGGAATCAAAAGAGCAACTGATGTAATGGTCGCTGGAAAGGTTTGTGTTGTTGCAGGCTTTGGTGATGTTGGTAAAGGCTGTGCAGAAGCACTTAAAGGCCTTGGTGGAAGAGTTGTTATCACTGAGATTGATCCAATTTGCGCACTTCAAGCAGCAATGGAAGGTTATCAAGTTGTAGGTATGGATAAAGCAGCTGCAATGGGAGACATCTTTGTTACTTCTACTGGTTGTTGTGATGTCATCGATGGACAACATTTAGATAAAATGAAAGACAACGCCATCGTATGTAATATTGGCCACTTTGATTCAGAAATTAATATTGCTTATTTAAATAATAGAAGTGATGTTAAAAAGGTCGAGATTAAGCCTCAAGTTGATCAGTATATTTACCCAGATAACAAAAAAATAATTGTTCTTGCCGAAGGAAGACTAGTAAACCTTGGCTGTGCAACAGGGCATCCAAGTTTTGTTATGTCTAACTCTTTTACAAACCAAGTTATGGCCCAAATTGAGTTATGGGAAAATTTCAAAAACTACGAAAACCAAGTTTATGTTTTACCTAAGGCACTTGACGAAAAAGTGGCTAAACTACACCTTGGTAAGCTTGGGGTTGAGTTAGAGACTCTGACAAGTAAGCAGTCTGAGTATCTCGGAATTCCAGTTGAAGGACCTTTCAAACCAGAGTTTTATAGATATTAATAAAAACGGGCCGGATTTATCCGGCCTTTTTTTTTGGGTAAAATGGAGACGCTCATGATTGAAAATTTGGCCATTGCTTCAGATCACGCAGCTTTTTTAGAGAAATCAAAATTAATTGATTATTTATCTCAGAATTATCCCCAAATTTCGGTTACCGATCTTGGACCTGATACGGAAGCCAGGTGTAACTACCCAGACTTTGCAAGAGCCGTATCTAAGTCTGTTTCAGAGAGTGAGAATACTTGGGGCATACTGCTGTGTGGATCGGGTATTGGCATGTCTATGGCCGCTAATCGATATAAAAATATACGCGCAGTGTTATGTCGAACAACTGAGGAAGCTGCACTTTCAAGAGCGCACAACAATTCAAATATACTTTGTCTGGGGGCCAGGATTAGCTCATTCGAGACTTTGTGTGAAATAACCCAGAGCTGGCTTTCTGCAGAGTTTGAAGGTGGGCGTCACACTGATAGGGTGGCCTTGTTCAATTCCTTGGGTGAAACTCCCTAGCTTTATGATATTATAATCAAATGGAGTCAACTCATTACCCAAATAGATTAGAAAGTTTATGTCTTGGAAGTATTTTTACTACTCTTGGCATTGGTTTTTATTACGCCACAGTCGATAAAAAAATGTTTGAAGCAGTCTATGTTTTAGAGGATGGCCTCATTGAGTGGGCCACAGTCGGTATTTTGTTTTCTGGCTTTTGCCTGTGTCTGTATAGAGTATTTAATTTGCGAAAAGTTAGAAGACCCTGGTTTCTTTTTTGTACATTACTGCTTGCCTTGATTTTTCTATTTGGGGCCGGCGAGGAGATTTCTTGGGGCCAGAGAATGAGCAGTAATAGAATGGCCTCAGAATTTTTTGTTAAACATAACACTCAGCAAGAGACAACTTTCCACAATTTGGTTGTTGGGGGAGTACGTTTAAATAAAGTAGTCTTTGGAACCGGACTTGGCATATTTATGGGTATTTACCTTCTATTGTTTGGCCTGATGGATCACAAATGGAAAAAATTCCACAAATTTATCTCTAGTTTTGCCATTCCACTTCCTAGGTACCACCACATTTTGGCATTTATTTTGATGTTTATTTTGGTCAACCTGGTTCCTTCTGGGAAAAAAGGTGAGCTAACTGAGTTTGCGGGTTCATTCCTGTTCTTAATGATCGTGCTAAATCCAGTAAACAGTTATCTTTTTTGGAGAGATTCTTCTCCTGCTGCTCCGTGAACTTCCTGGCCAAGGTTAACAAGACTTTGCTATAAGTTGACTCTGTAAAATTTGTTTTATGCGCCCAGTCTTGAGGCGTTTTGATCTAAGGGAGATAAGATGGCATCAGGTAGCCGCCACAGAAGAAAGCACGGTAAGGGCAGAAGAAAAAGAGGAAGCAAGTACAGAAGATCTATGAGACTTCGTCGTAAGAAATAATAAATAGTATCTAAAATATATAGAGGTCAGGTCCATTGGACTTGACCTTTTCATATCTCTAAACTGATCACACTTGAAGTCTAAGCTGGGATCAGTTTAAATTATTTTCTTCTATAAGTTTTTGATCTATTACAATTCTTGCAGCCTGTAAGGCTCGATTTTCTGTAATGATTAACGGCGCTGTAGAAGAAATCCACAACTTTTTCACCCATTTTTGTTTCAAGTAGCCAGGCGTGTTTAGAAATACTTGGAAAGTTTGAAGCAAGGTAAACAACTACTTCACTGCCTTTGTGTATTTTGCCATTTTCATCAATTAGATGAACATATTCCATACACTCTTTGGGGTCTAACTCGGGGAACTGTTCATAAACCTCTTTGCTATTTACAGGTAGATAGCTAACACTTTTTTCAGTGTCTATGCGTTCAAGCGCCATTTTGAATCTATTGCAAAGTTGGCACTCACTATCAAAAAGAAGAATTGGAAGCTTTAAGTTCATAGTACCCATCGATTGTTCGCAAACACTTTTCCACTATAACCTAATTGTGTTGAATAATAAAATTTCTGCTTCACTTGGTGGAATTTTTACCGATATTACTCTGTTCAGAAACCTAGGGGGCTGCAGCTTGTATGGAAATACTTGGCGAGTGATCATCACTTTTATTGCCAGCAGTATATTTTTACTTTTTTCTCTACAAAGAGTGGGTTTCTTTACTTCATTTTAATAGGTTCAATAAATTTCTTGTAATCAATTATTTAAATTTAGTTTTTCCCAGCCACTCATCCTATAGCGATGAGAGAGGATATCGAAGATTTGTTTACTACTATCTTTGTTTATTTGAGCGCTATTATGTGCCTTTTCAGCAAACCTTAGAACAGAGGCTTTGGGTCTTTTTGATTTTTTACCTTTGGCATATTTTTTGGACTTAGATCTTCCTCTTCTGCGATTTGTGCCATAGCGAACTTTTTTAGAACGCTTTTGCCTTTTCATGCGCGAGAGAAGTTTTCGCCCAAAACTGCCTTTACTGTTACTTCTAAAATTCTTAGATCCGGCATTGCTGGGAAGAGAAGCAGCAAAAGCGGCTGAAAGTCTTGGAATGCCAGCATTCATCAAGGCTTCTGCGGCGGGCCCACTACCACCACTAGAATTGAAGGTTGCGAGTGCCTTATTTAGGTCTGGATCTTTAGCTGCCATTTTTCTACTTATGGCCATTAGCTGTCCTGCCAGAGCTTCTCCTGAGGCACCATCGTAGGAGCCTGTAGACAACGCATCGGCGATGGGGCCAGTGGCTCCAGCATAGGCACCACCTAGATCCATTCCACCTAATGTGGAGTTAAAAGCCGTTTTAAAACAGGTATTAGAGGTGGCACAATTACAGCTTGGATCAGCTTGTAAATTACCATCGACACAGGCAACTCCCACTTGTCCCGATGTGATCCTCGCGCCTGCCTCTGTAGGGAGGCAATATTGCGGGTCGTACATATTTGCAGTTTGAGCGCAGTAACACTGAGGATCAGTGGTCGGGGCACATTCTCCAAGGCCTGGCAGCTGAGCTGCTAATTCATTGGCCATGTCTCTGTACTTTCTATGTTTTTCCATTTTGGCAAAATAGTATCCCGCTAGTATTGATGCTGATCCAAACTTGAGTATGAATTGTCCTGCGTTTTGCTTAACAAGACCTTTATTAGTCGCTGCAAGGCCCAGGTAGCATACAGAAGTAGATGAGTAGGTAATGGCCTTAGTAAGGGATGTTTTTCTGTAAGTGTCGTGAGTATTGGCCATGGCAGAAATATATTCTCTTTGACGAGTATCTTCAGAAGCTTCTGCTACATCGTTTTCAATTTTAGATTGCTCTATGGCATTCCAAGCAGCAGCGCCTGCTTCTCCGGCCATAGGAATAAAAGCGCAGAAATCTTGAACTTCTTTTTCATCATCATCTTTTTTTGAGTCAGATTTTTTTGAAGATTCGGAATTTGTTTCCTCCGCTTTACCTTCACCTTTAGCTGTATCAGCTCCTTTAGTTTCGGCTTTGGAGATCTTGAAGCTCCCACCTCCTGTGGCCAGTAGCATTGGCATAAAAGCTGAGTAAGCTTTTGAAGCTGACTCTATCAGCATATCAAATGTAGAATCAGTATTTCCCTCACAAAGTTTGGTGGCCTTTTCGCTTGAAGCACACAATTCATTATATTTATCATCGTGGTACTGTTCGTTGTAATAATCATTCGCCTGTTCAAGTTCTTCTTCTGTGTGGGCACCCTTGACTGTGAAGTCCTGTGCCGCGAGCCCTGCGGTGAAAAATATGCTGATAAATAGAGTTAATAATTTTTTGATTCCCATTTATTCCTCTTCCTATGTCTTTAGAAATTATAGCATTCTCGTAGTGAGGCTTTTAGGCCTGTGCCATTTTTTCCAGGTGAATTTGTCTTATTTCAACAAGTTGGATGGAAGATAACGCAGCTTTTAGTCAACTGACTGGAATTACAGGAGAAATTGACGAAATAACTCCTAATTGTCTATAAAGATGTGAAGCTTTAAATTACCTGGGGGTACAACAATGAGTGGCATTCATCGAAATTCAGAAAATGATCTCTCACATTCAATGGCCCATTACCTTTTGACCGTTCATAAATTAAAAGAGCAAAAAGGTTATGCAAGGGTTACAGATATAGCCAAAGACCTTGGACTTACCAAGGGGAGCGTTTCTACCGCTATAAATAATTTAAAAAAACGCAGCTTAATTGTTGAAGAAGATGAAAGTAAATTTTTGTCCCTTTCGGCACAAGGCCACAATATCGTTCACCATATTCTTTCATCGAGAACTCTTCTATTTTATTTTCTGAGAGATTTTATTGGCGTTGAGGAAGGGGACGCTAAAAGAGATTCCTGTTTGATGGAGCATTTAATAGGTCAGCAAACAAGAGAAAAGCTATTTACCTTTATGAAGGATTTATCCTGCGCATGTGAAGAAAAAGATATCTCTATCCTTGGAAAATTTAACACTTCTTTAAATCTATGTGACTATAAAGATGCTGGAGATTTTATCGAAAGTCAGGAGGGTGACAGCTATCTACAAGACAAAGTGTAGTAAATTATTTTTCACCATGCTTGTCATCTTGGTACCAGGAATTTCCCTTGGCTCTCAAATGGGTTTTTGCTTCCACAGATCTGTTTCTCTTTCAAAAGTACAATCAGAGGTCAGGCCTTTTTTAATTGATGGTGAAAAACTTCATGTCAGATCAAGTCTTCACTGCCTTGAAGGCGATCTTAGAAGTTCAAGGGCCAATTTTCTGAGAAAGTTTTTTTCGCGTAAATATGCTCTTATAAAAACTTATGGAACCGAAGGCGACATAGATGTAAATGCAGCGAGATCAATGTGTCGAATCCAGCTCATTGAGCAGGGTGGGGGCATAAGTAAGACTCGTAGTGTTAATGTCGGTAGGAATTCAAAAGCCAGAGATAGTGAAACAAAAAATTCTGGTGAAAAAATCACAAGACTGACTCTATCAAGTGGTCTTCCTGGCAAGATATCAATTAATGGTGAGCGAGTTACTATTATTTGCCACAAAAAAAGAAGTGACTTACATCAAATTGAGCTAACGAGGATAGGTCCTGATGGAAGTGTTAGCACCTCATTTTATGCACAAAAAGGTCAGAGATTGAATATCGGTAGTTTTTCTGACAATGGGCAGGGAAGTCAAAGGAAGCTAGGTACAAAATCAAGCCTGTCTTATTCCTCAACGCATGGAAAATCTAATAAAACTTACTACATTTTAGTTCAGTAATCTCCTTTGTAACAAGGACCGTACTCGTATAGACTAATGATTATCATTATTTGAAATCTAAGTTTTTAGGAGTACTGAGTTGAATCCATTTTTACAAGAATTTGATACACCTTTTGGTGCGGTGCCTTTTGATAAAATAGAGAATTCCCACTACATGGAGGCTCTTGGGCACTTTATCTTGGGCAGTCACAAGTCCATGGAAGATATCAAGAGTAATGGCGAGGAAGTCACCTTCGAGAATACTATATTGGCACTTGAAAATTTAACTGAGCCTATTGAATTTATAGAGCAGGTATTCACCAATATTTATAGTGCAGAGTCTAATGATGAGGTTCGAGAAATTGCAAAAGATTTCTCTCCCCTTGCTCAGAAATTTACCAATGATATTTTGCTCGATCCAGGTATTTTTGCACGTGTAAAAGAGCTCTATGGAAAACGTAGCGATCTTGGACTAAGTAGTGAGCAGATGACTCTGCTTAATAAATACTATAAAGATTTTACGAGAGGTGGGGCACTTCTTGATGATGAATCAAAAAAGAGAGTCAAAGATATCGATGAGGAGTTGACTAATTTATCTCTTAGTTTTTCTGACAATCTATTGAGTTCAACCAATGAATATTTTCTTGAGATTACTAATGTTAGCGATCTTAAAGGATTACCTCAAACTGCTATTGATGCAGCTAAAGAGGAAGCAGTAAAAAAAGAGCTTCCGAACTCATGGGTTATTAATCTTCAGTTTCCTAGCTTTTTTCCCTTTGTAACTTATGCTGAAAACAGGTCAAAGAGAAAAGAGCTCTATGAAGCCTACGGAAAAAGGGGCTATACCAAAGATAATGACAATAGAGAAAATATATTAAAAATTGCAAAACTTAGATCTGAAAGAGCAAAGCTACTCGATTATGAGACACACTCTCACTATGTATTAGATGATCGAATGGCCAAAACGCCTGAGAAAGTAATGGAGTTTTTAGAATATATTAAAACGAAGGCTTATCCTTTCGCCGACAAGGATTATGAAGAAGTTCAAGAGTTTGCAAAAAAAATGGATGGACTGTCTAAGCTTGAAGCGTGGGATTATAAATACTATTTCGAAAAATTAAAAAAAGAAAAATTTGATATTGATGATGAAGTACTGAGACCATTTTTTAAACTTGAAAATGTTGTTAGCGGTGCATTTCAAGTTGCTGAACTTCTCCATGATCTGGAATTTAATGAAGTAAATAATATTCCCAAGTATCATTCAGATGTAAAAACTTACGAAGTAGTAAACAAAGATACAGGTGATTTTGTTGGCCTTTTTTACACTGACTTCTTTCCACGTGAAGGTAAGAGATCTGGTGCGTGGATGACGGCCTATAGAACACAGGGATTAAATAAGGGAAATGTAGAACGACCTCACGTTTCAATTGTTTGTAATTTTACAAAGCCTACAAAAGACAAACCAAGTCTTTTGAACTTGAATGAGGTTTTGACACTTTTTCATGAATTTGGTCACGCTCTTCACGGCCTTCTGTCTAATGTGACTTTTCGCTCTCTTGCAAGCCCAAATGTTAAATGGGACTTTGTTGAGTTGCCAAGTCAGGTCTTAGAAAATTGGGTGTATGAAAAAGAATGCTTGGATTTATTTGCAAAGCATTTCGAGACGGGTGCACCGATTGAAGCTAAGTATGTTGAAAAAATAAAAGAATCGAGCACCTTCCACGAAGGAATGGCCACAATGAGGCAAGTTAGCTTTGCCATGTTAGACATGGCCTGGCACTTCGATACAGACCCCAACACTATTGATGACGTTGTAAAGTTTGAAAGAAGAGTTATGGATAAGACACGAGTTTTTCCAAGAACTCTCGATAGCATGTCCTCAACAGCCTTTGGGCATATTTTCTCTGGTGGATATTCATCAGGATATTATAGTTATAAATGGGCCGAAGTGCTGGATGCAGACGCCTTTGAACATTTTAAGACCAATGGCATTTTCAACAAAGAGATCTCCAAAAAATTTCGAGAGTGTATTCTTGAAAAGGGAGGGACAGAGGAGCCAATGAAGCTTTACAAGATGTTTAGAGGGAGCGCCCCAGATCCAAGTGCACTTCTTCGTAGGGCCGGATTACTATAGGTTTAATTAGGTGTTTGAGAACTATTTTTCAAAGATTCGAAAAGATCAAAGCTACAGTCTAGGGCTGATATACTTTGCTGCCATTGTGGTTTTATGCCAAATGGCTTGGGTTCCTGGATTTTTTCAAGATGGTCATCTATATGCTGGATTTGCAAAAAATGCTGCGCAGTTTGGCCATTGGCTTATTCCCCGCTTAAGTGAAGATACTTATTCGAGATTTCACCAACATCCTCCCTTTATATTTGCATTGGGAGGAATATTTTTTAAAATTTTTGGGTCATCTGTAACTGCTGCTAGATTATTTGGGGTTTTATTTAGCCTCCTTAGTGTTTTTTTTATAACAAGAGAAGCTAAGAAACAAAATGGGGACTCCCTTGCATTTTATGCAGGTCTTATCTTAATTGCGACACTTCCTTTTATAAAAAAATCTAGATTCCCCAATTTAGATACTCCTCTCATGCTTTTTATTCTGCTAAGTATTCTTAGCTACTATAGGGCCTTTGTTAGCGGTAAATCCATTGGATGGATACTTTCTGGGATCTTTTTCGGGTTTGCTCTTTTATGTAAAGGTCCTCCGGCCTTTGCAATTCCACTAGCTATTTTATTACACCTTGGTCTAACAAAAAATTTGAAAAAACTTATTAAACCACTCCCGTGGATTTCACTTGTTTTAGGAATGATGATTTTTTCAATTTGGCCTTTGATGTTAAAGCTCACTGGAAATTTTGATGTATTTGAAAAATTTATTACTAATATGTCTTTTAACACCAGGGGAAGGGGAGAGTCAGACAATAATATTTTTGAGTATCTCATTTTTCTCTTTAAATATGCGGCTCCATGGTTACTTTTAAGTCTTTATGGGATTTTTCTATCCTACAAAAGAAAGGATCACTTCATTCTTTTGATGGGGTCACTTTTTTTGTCAATTTTGATTCCTTTTAGCTTTATGACATTTAAATTATCTCATTACCTTGTCCCTCTATATCCTGCTATGGCAGTACTTGCGGCTTACCCCATTACCAGCTGGGTAAGTGGAAGACAGGTCTATATTTATGGCTGCTTAAAAGTGCTCATTGTTATAGGAGCGTTAGTGCTCTTAATTTTTCCACTGACAACAAAAACGAGAAGAGATAAAGAGATTTTCAAAGTTTTTGAAGTTGTTGAAAAACTAGAAAATCAACCTAACTCATGGGGGATTATCGATTCTTCTTATGATTTTTTCCGATTGGCCAACCTGTTGGGATTTCACAACTACAACAATGCTTATAAGATCCAAAGAAATGGACTTGAAGCCTTTTTAAAAGGCGAAAAAATGGAGTCTTTTGTTCACCATCATCAGCCTATTGATTTATCGGGAAGGAAGTGGATATTTCTTATAAATCCTGAGCGGGCAAAGCATTTTTCTATTAATTTTCCAGACATCTATAAAGAAAAGCTAGTGCCACTGATATATATCAAAAAATACAATTTACTTGTATTAATTGAGCGAAGGCTTATTAATAGAGGTGAGAAAGCACTCTTCACTATAAAATAGTCCATTTCTCTACAAGGAAGTACCATGAACAAAGTAGCATTGATTACTGGAGCCTCTTCGGGAATTGGAGAATCTCTGGCCTATGAGTATGCCCAGAATGGTTTTAACTTAATTCTTGCAGCAAGAAGGATCGAAAAACTCAATTCATTAAAAGAAGAAATCGAAAAAAAATATGCAGTGAAGGTATTAGTTGGGAAGTGTGATGTAGGTACCAGGCCAGATTTAGACAACCTTGTAAAAAGAGGTGTGGAGGAATTTGGGCGAATTGATACAGTCATAGCAAATGCTGGCTTTGGCGTTTTAGGCTTGTTTGAAAGCTTAACAACAGAAGATTTTAAGAGGCAATTTGATACAAATGTATATGGAGTACTCAACACAATTTATTCATCTCTTGAAGAGCTTAAAAAGACTAAGGGGAAAATATGTCTCATAGGGAGTACATTTTCTTATATTACCTCTCCAACTTCGAGTGCCTACAGTATGAGTAAATACGCTATTAGGGCGTTGGCTGAAACTATTTGGGCTGAGTTTATTCCACTTGGAATTTCAGTAACTCTTATTTGCCCGGGGTTTATAAGAACAGAAATAAGGAAAATAAGTAATAGCAATGAAGTGACTGTGGGGGCCAAGGACCCTGTTCCTGAGTGGATGATGATGAGCTCTGTTGTGGCCGCTAGGAAGATAAGGAAGGCCGTGGAGAAGAGAAAGAAACAAAAAATCCTGACAGTTCACAGTGCCCTTGGGATATATGCCGGTAAATATTTTCAATGGTTATTAGATTTCTTTTTTTGGATTGGCGCCAAGTTAGGCTTAGGAATGCCAGAGGCAGAGTTTAATCAATAAATTTTATTTGAATTGATCGTTTTGCCAATTTTATTTGCCCCTATTCCAGAGGCTGATTTTCCAAGTGTTTAATTTATCGTTTAAAAATAAACAAATTCATTTCCTATGCTAGGAGGTTTCTGGTTATTGGGGGGATCGCCTATAATTTTTCTACGGGATTAGATTTAGATTGGATTCTTTTTTATAACCCACAATTTGTAGTTAGGAGGGACGTAGGATGAAAACTTGGGTTCTAGTAATTGGATTATCACTTGTAATGGGATCATTACATGCAAAAAAAGTTAAAGCTCTTTATTTAAAAGGGGAGTTGGGTCAGAGGATTGCAAAGTCAAAAGGTGAAAGTGAGTGCGGGAACTACGGCTCAAGCCTTGCCTCTTATAGTGCAAATAGCAAAGGTGCTTTTAGCGTAAAATGTAAAGATGGTACTGAGGTTGATACGCCTATCACTCATATCAGATACAGAAAGCTAGGAAGACTTGCTTGTAGAAATAGAAATATGAGATTTGCAGGTCTTAGGTATTCTTTCAATAGCAAGAGTAATTTGGCCGGTCATAAAGTGAAGGTCTACTGTAGAGAAGGTGCTGAAAGATACAGAAATATTGCATCATTTGATGAATAATAAATAACATTAGGCGTTTACCTGACATCTTCTGTATGTCATGTAAGCGCATTTATTCCCTCCTTGACTCTCCGCATTAAAACTCTGTTAATCTAATATCATGTACAAGATTTTCATATTGGTTTTTTTAACTCTCTCTTTTTCAAGTCATGCCACTTTTAAGTGTCCTCGGCTGACTAATCATACAAAAGCAATCTGTGATTGTTACAAAACGATGATGGTGTTTTCAGGTGAGCTATTTCTCTGTGAAAAGGATAGTCAGTGTGCCCCAGTTATTGATGAATGTGGTGGGTGGACAATTATTAATGAGAAGTACTTAACACGTATCGGGCGGGTATGGGATCAAACGACACTTGAAATAAAAATTGAGAAAAAACCGACTCCTAAATGCTACTTTGGGCGGTGTTCAGCCGGCCCCCGATCGTAATATATTCCACGATAAATTCATGAAT
>Ga0257117_1001816_pt1 | contig 11989 bp, 10 predicted proteins | sample SI112_135mmetaG_FD_190157 | JGI IMG/M metagenome (GOLD analysis project Ga0257117, IMG submission 190157) | Marine microbial communities from Saanich Inlet, British Columbia, Canada - SI112_135m | ecosystem: Environmental > Aquatic > Marine > Inlet | place: Canada: British Columbia | collected... | reverse complement strand
TGAAACCATTCTTAATGATTTAGTACTAAGAGGTATTCACAAAACAGTTTCAAAAATTAAAACTGCAAAGATGTTAAAGTTTACAATTAAAGAAAAAGACAAGAAAACCGCTCAATTAAAGGTACAAGAAATTTGTGATGATTTGAGAATTTACAATCCTATGGTTAGTATAGTAACTGTTGATGTTTTTGATGCCTGAGCGATCATAATATTATATTTTAGAAATCCCATTTGTCTCAATTCAAATTAAATATCTCTGAATCTAAAAATAACTGTGAAAGTTGGAGTTGTGGTTTTTCCTGGTAGTAACTGTGATCGCGATATGTATCATGTTTTATCTGATGTGTTTAATCTTGACACTCAATACTTTTGGCATGACAAGGGATTGCCAAAAAATATCGATGCTGTAATTTTACCTGGTGGTTTCTCTTATGGTGATAGGTTGCGAGCTGGTGTGATTGCAGCTCATAGCCCAATTATTAAAGACGTTCAAAAGATGGCAGAAAAAGGAGTTCCTGTTTTGGGGGTATGTAATGGATTCCAAATTTTGGTTGAATCTGGATTACTTCCAGGAGTTTTACTAAAAAATGATTCACTTAATTTTATGTGTGAATGGACTAATTTGATTGTGGAAAACAACAAAACTCCATTTACAAACAAACTCAAACTACATCAAAAAATACCAATACCAATTGCAAACGGTGAGGGAAAATATTATGCAGATGATGAAACTTTGAAAAAATTAAAGAAAAAAAATCAAATTGTGTTTAGATATAGTGACGTTGTAAATGGTTCTGCAAACAGAATTGCAGGAGTTTGTAATGAGGATGGAAATGTTGTTGGAATGATGCCACATCCAGAGAGGGCAGTAGAATCTGAAATTAATCCTCTTGATAACAAACCATCATCTCTTATCTTTGAATCACTATTAACACAAATGGGGGTAAAGAATTGAGTTTAGAATCTGAAGAACTATCTGATCTTAAATCCAAGATTGGTAGAGATCCTACATCTACTGAATTACAAATTGTAGCTGCTGAATGGTCTGAACACTGTTCTTACAAATCATCTAAAAGACATCTCAAAATGTTGCCTATGAAAGGGCCTCTTGTAATTAACGAGAAAGGATATGATTCAGGTGTACTGGATGTAGGTGGCGGTTATGTTGTAACTGCTCACATTGAAAGTCATAATCATCCATCTGCTGTTGAACCGTATGGTGGTGCTGCAACTGGTGTTGGTGGTGTGGTACGTGATATTTTATCAGCTGGAACTAGACCTATTGCAATTTTTGATGGATTGCGATTTGGGAATATAGAAAAAGACAAACAAGCACGATGGTTATTTAAAAATGCAGTTTTGGGAGTTGCTGATTATGGAAACTGTTTAGGAATCCCGACTATTGGTGGAGAAGTTGAATTTGATGAGTGTTATGAGAATTATGCACTAGTTGATGTTGCATGTGTAGGGCTTGGCAAAAAAGAAAATTTAATCAAAAACCATGCAAAGAAAGGAGATATTGTAGTATTGATGGGCGGCTCTACAGGACGTGATGGTATTGGGGGTTCTCAATTTGCATCTGATTCTTTGGAATCTGAAGACCGTTCTGCTGTGCAAATACCTGACCCGTTTATTGAAAAATTAATCATAGAAGCAATACTTGAGGCAAGAAATCAAAAATTAATTCATGCTATGAAAGATTTAGGTGGCGGGGGATTATCTTGTGCAATTTCTGAAACTGCAGATGCACTAGACATTGGAATTGAGATGGATGTTGATAAAGTTCACACTAGAGAAAATGATATGCATCCAGATGAGATCATGATATCTGAATCTCAAGAGAGAATGCTAATTGTAACTAATAAAACAAAATTGAAAAAACTACAAAATATCTGCGATAAATTTCGTATTGGTTGTTCAGTTATTGGTAGTGTGAAATTTGATAATAATGTACATATTAAAAAAGGCAAAAAAACATTTGCTAATTTATCTGCAGATATTGTTGCAAACGCTACTTTGCTTGATTTACCCTCAAAAAAGCCAGCATATTTGGAAACTATTACACAAGAAAAGAAACTCAAATCGATAACTGATTATTCTAAAATCATGATGAAATTACTTGCGTCACCAAATATTGCAAGTAAGATTTGGGTGTATAGTCAATATGATCATGAGGTTGGAATTCGAACTGTGATTAAACCTGGTGCTGATGCATCTGTATTGAGGTTAGATAATGGGAAATTTCTTTCAGTAAAAATTGATGGAAATCCAAAACAATGCTACATTAATCCTCGAGAAGGTGCTATTGGTTGTTTTGAGGAAGCATGTCGAAATGTTGTTTGTACTGGAGCAAAACCAATTGGAATGCTTGATCATTTACAATTTGGCAGTCCAAAAGATCCTGAAATATTTTGGACATTTTTAGAATCACTAAAGGGCTTGACTGATTTTGCAAATGAATTCAAAATTCCATGCATTGGAGGTAAAGTGAGTTTGTATAACGAAACTCCTTCAGGCCCAATAAAACCAACTCCTCTAATCGGTGTTTTAGGATTAATTGATAAAAAACCGCTTGTTTCACAAAAAATTCAATCTGGAGATCATCTTGTAATTATTGGTGATACCAAAGATGAACTTGGTGGCTCTGAATATTTTGAATACATTCACAAGTTTATTGGAGGCAATTGTCCGACAGTTGATTTTAAAGAATCAAAGAAAAATATGAAATCTGTTCTTGATTCTATAAAACAACAGATTCCAAAATCTGCACATGATTGCTCAAAAGGAGGATTGGCAGTTGCAGTAGCAGAACTGTGTATGACTAATCAAATAGGATGTAAAGTTTCATTGAATACAGTTCCTGGAGAAAAATTAACTGATGATCGAATTTTATTTTCTGAAAGTCATTCTAGATATCTTTTAACAATAGATGAAAAAAATATTAAAAAATTAGAAAATATTCTCAAAAAGAACAAAGTCACATTTCAAATCATTGGTAAATTTGGTGGTAAAAAAATTCACTTTGCTAATAGCACAAAATCTATTATTACTTTGGATGTAGACAAGGCACAAAAAACTTGGTTGACTTCATTAAAAAATTTAGTACTTCATAGTTGATTATTAAATCTCATCATTGAGAATTACAGATGTGGGTAAAAATGAAGAAAACTATATTATTCTTAATTTGATGTTTAAAGTTCTGAAAAATCAAATAATTACATATCATTTGTGGGGGGATCTCTTTGAAATTATATAAAAAAATACTGGTAATTTTTATTATTTTGAATGTTGGCATTATTGGCTCTGTTTCATTATTTTTAATGACTGGATTCCAAGATGTTATAATTGATCATGAGATTGAGTCAAGAACTTTAGAAATTACTGAGAAAAAACAAAAAATTGAAAATTTTGTAGAATCAAAGTCAGAAAAAATAAAATTAATTTCCACACTTCCTGAAATTCAGGGCTTTTTGAAATTCAATGAATATGGTAAATTAGAAAATGTTGGATATTCAGAGCAAGAGTGGTCTGGCCTTCTTCAGAATCAATTTAGAAATATCTCAAACACTGACGCTGATTTACAACAAGTTAGAATGTTTGATAGAGATGGTATAGAATTATTAAAATTAAATATTCTTGATGGAGAGTTTTTTACAACTTTTAAATCTGAGAAATTAGATGGCGATCAAAAATATTATTTTGAAGATACTTTGTTCGATGATTCTGTATCTGTTTCAAACATTGCACTACACACTGAAAATGGGAATCTAATCTTACCTCATACTCCGATAATGACATTCATTACTCCTGTTACGGATGGCAGTGATGAACAAATGGGATTGTTAGTTTTATCCTATGATGTAACTAGTTTACTATCTTCTGTTGAGGAATCCCCTGTTGGAAATATGGTGATGATTGATCAAGATGGTTTTGTTATTCAAGACAATGACAAAAGTAAAATTTTTGGAAAACAGCTTGGAACTGGACATAATTATTTTACAAATTTTGATGACTTAAAAAATTCCAGCATTCTTCATGATTCTGGATTTATTGTAGATGATGATTCTTTGTATAAAGTTTGGAACAAAGTCCCACACCCTTCAAACATTGAAAATTATTGGATTTTAATTTATGAAATTAAAGATACAGAACTGTATGCTCCTATCACATCAATAATGATCAATTCATTATACATAATTGGTATAATCATGGCTGTTACTGTTGTCATCACATTAATTGTATCAAAACATGTTTCAAAACCCCTAAAATTACTCACAGAGAGAATCAATAAAGCAGAAAAGGGAGAATTAGATACTGATATCCCAATTACAGGTAATGATGAAATTGCAAAAATCAATTTAGCATTTAATGACTTAACCACCACTTTACGTGATTCAAAAAATACTGTGGAAGGGCAACAAGTAAAATTAGAACAGCAATTAAATGATTTGAAATTTTTCAAAAAAGCATTAAATGAATCTACTTATTTTGCCACTTCTGATTTGAATGCAAATTTTACATTTGTTAATGATAAATTTTGTCAAAACACACAATACACAAAAGAAGAATTAATTGGAAAGAATCCTAGGATTCTAAAATCTGGAGAACATGATCAAGCATTTTACAAAAGTATGTGGGACCATTTGTTAAGTGGACGAGTTTGGATTGGAGATATCAAAAATAAGAGAAAAGATGGTTCAACATATTGGGTAAAAGAAATTTTGATTCCAAAACAAAATGTTGATGGAAAAGTTATAGAATTTATTATCATTCAGACTGATATTACAATTCAAAAAGACAGTGAATCAGAATTATCTGCTTCTTTGGATCATCTCACAAAATCTCAACAACTACAAAATGAATTTTTAGAGACATTTTCAAAGGAATTACCCATCCCAATTAATTCCATCCAAAAACTTTGTAGAGTTTTAAAGTATGATGAACTGGGTGTTAAATTAACTGAAGAACAACGCCAAAATGTAGATACAATTTATGCTAATACTAAAAAACTTGATTATATTTTAGATGAATTTCTAAGCATGTTTAGACCTGATTACAAAAAAGAAATTTCTGAAAATTAGAACATTGATTTCATTAGTATTGGCTTGATTTTGATCGCAAACACTGATCAGGATTTTTATTCTTCAAACTATGTTCTAAATCAGGTTGGATTGCTTTATTCAAGCTAATACTTTGAGATTAATTCTTCATGCCCAATTTGGAGGTCAAATTTAACATGGTTAAGGAAAATTGTGGAGTTGTTGGAATTTACAGTCTTAGTGGAACTAATGTAGTTCCAATGGTCTTTGATGCTTTACGAGCTTTACAACATAGAGGACAAGAGGCATGGGGATTTGCAGTTCCAAACAAGGCTCCGTTTAAACGAGTAGGATTGGTTTCACACTCTTCATCTGAATTTAAAAAAATTGCCAAAGAATACGAGTCTTCATGTGTTATTGGGCATGTGAGGTATTCTACAATGGGTACTAGCACACTAGATAATGCACAACCATTGAAAGTAAAAGATCTGTGTATTGCACATAATGGAACAATTGCTAATGCCCAGGAACTATCTAATTTGGTTGGCGGATGTTCTTTTACTCCACAAAATGCAAGTGACACTTTGGTTGCCGCACAAAGACTTGTTTCACTAATTTCTGAAAATGGTGATATGGGAAAAGCACTTTCAATTTTAAAAAATGAAATGGTTGGCTCTTATTGCTTTACATTTATCTCTGACGATAACTCTGTTTATGCTGCACGTGATCCTAAAGGATTTCGTCCTATGGTTTTAGGCCATAAAAAATCTGATGATACATACATTGTAACTTCTGAATCAGCTGCAATCACTGCAGTTGGTGCGACTCTTCAAAGAGATGTGGTTCCTGGGGAATTAATTAAATTAAGTAAAACTGGTTTAGAAACTGAACTATTTTCAACTGATTCTTCTCGTGCACATTGCTCTTTTGAATTTACTTACTTTGCACATCCTTCAAGTAACATGGAAGGACACAACATTTACGTTTCAAGAAAAAAAATTGGACAATTTATGGCAAAGAAATTTCCAATCAAAGATGCAGATTTGGTAATTCCAGTACCTGACTCTGCAAGACCTGCAGCATTAGGCTATGCTCAAGAACTAGGTGTTTCTTTTGATGAAGGGTTACTCAAAGACAGATACAGTAAGAAAGGTCCATTGCGAAGTTTCATTGAACCCCATCAAAGTGATAGAGTTGAAATCAATCGTTGGATTATCCCCATTAGTGAAATAATTAGAGACAAACATGTGGTGGTAATTGATGACAGTCTAGTTAGAGGTACAAGTTCAAAGGCTATAATCAAGGCACTTCGTCGTGCAGGTGCTAAGAAAATCAGCATGCTAATCACATATCCTCAAATCAACTATCCTTGTTATGCAGGAATTGATTTTCCTTCTCAAGAAGAACTAGCAACTTTCACTAATGGAAAAAATATGACTAGTGATGAGATTACTGAGATGGTTAGACAAAGCATTGATGTTGACTTTTTGGGATACAATGATGCTGAGAATCTAGCTAATGCAGTTGGGATCCCTAAAGATTCAATGTGCTTTACTTGTTCTTCTGGAAACTATGACTCTCTTGGAATACAACCTGATTTTACTAAACGTGAACAAGTAAAAGCAACAATTTAGTATTCTCAATTGAGGGATTTAATTAAATACGGTTCCTAATTGACATGTAATATTATGCAAGCAATATGGAACGGGGTAGTAATTGCAGAAAGTGATAATACTATAGTAGTTGAAGGCAATCATTATTTTCCATTTGATTCAATTAATGAGGAATATTATTCCAAAACTGATATGACTACTGTTTGTGGTTGGAAAGGAATGGCTAATTATTATTCTGTAACAGTTGATGGAAAAACCAACAAAGACTGTGCCTGGTATTATTCAGAGCCAAATGATGCGGCATCCAAAATTAAAGGTATGATTGCATTTTGGAATGGTGTAGATATAAAATAGATCGATGTCATTTTTTTAATTTCTATCATATTTGTAAATGAAATTATGGTATACAATTGATCACATTGTATACCTCTTTTTTAATAGTACGTTATCTTTTTAATCAGTATGATGTCGAAATTCTATATGCGTGTAACTCAATCTAAGATTTACTTTATTATTTTAACTGGCTTAATTATTGGCGGAATGCCTGGTGCAGTAATTCAAGAAGCACAAGCACAAGTTAATTCAGTTGTAATAGACAATATTGCTGATAATAATAGAGTGAGTGCTGATTTTACAATCCAAACTACCATTGGGGATGCTGGAGGTAATACTGCTTCTGCTGGTACAATAACATTTACTCGAACTAGTGGAACCGCTGATGCCAATTCTCCCCACACTTACAATATGGCTGCTGGAGAATATGGTACAAGTGCACAATTTACTAAAACTAGGGCACAATTAGAAACAGGATTCGGTAACACACTTGTGTCTGGTACAACTTATACTGTTGTTTCATCAGTAACTGACACTGTCACTACTACAGACACACAGACTGGGGTCGTATATGATACCACTAGACCTACAATGTCATCTGCAGTAACTACCTCCACAACTACTATTGATGTTACATTTAGTGAGGATATTTTGGATGCAGAAGCCGCTGACTTTACATTATCTGATGGATTAACTGTCGCATCCGTCACTGAAACTGGTGGTGTAGTTACCATTACCACAAATGAAGAAATGAGTGAAGATGCAACCCCTACAATTACTTTGGGAAATGATTTTGTTACTGATGTTATTAATGTAGGTACTGTAAATACTGCAGTTGGTGCAAGTATTGTTGTCACTGATGGACTAGCAAATGCAAAAAATAGCAGTGGCTGTAGTGATTGTGAAGCCCCAACGTTAGGATTAAATTCTGATTTCAAAAGAATTGTAGAAAATGGATTTACATACAATGGCAAACCAGCTGATGCTGAGAGATTTTTTACACCATATCCCTTAATCACTGCTACAGTAGGTAAACAAAACACCGCAGTATTCAAAATATATGAAGATAGAGGTCCTGAATATGTCAAACATTTCTCGTTTGCATTTGGATTAGACAAGGGACAATCTATTGGTGAAAGTAAAGCAATGATCGAACTAGACATTGATCATGAGGGAACTGAAACTGTGACTGTTACTGATCCTGAAAATGCTTTAGATAACATCAAAGTCTCTACAAATATTGCAAATTGTAATGATAATAATTCCCAAATTCAATGCCTCATAGTCACCATTGATCATAGATTCCGGGCACCACTTGATTTCAATATTGTTGGAACTGATGTGTGGGATATGAAAAGAAATGCTTGGCAAAATTATTTCAATCACGGAATTGAGATTACTGGCGAATCACTAAATCCTGCAAATGAATATGATGGTGTTTCTACAGGTCATATTTACCATTTGACTGAAACTGGAAAAACTACTGCCATTGATGAATTCGGTGACACATGGTCATTCCAATATGGTAAATGGATGAAAGATTATGTACAAAATGAAAGAATTCAAGATACCACTTCTGTATTTAATAGAAATCATTCAGACTTTGTAGATTACAAAGAACAACAAGCTCAAAATGCTATACCGCAATTATTGCAATATTGCCCATCATGTTTGACATCCCATGAAGATTTCAAGGATTCATTTGGATATGAGTATCCTGAAACTATTGACAAACTAGATAATCCTGAAATTTTACAAAAGATGATTTTAGAAAATGAAAAAGCTCAAGTGATTATGGATTATCTACTTGATCCTGTATCTTATAGAAGATAAAACCGGAATACAATTCTTTTTAAATTTTCAGTTAGTGTATTTACATTTCATATAAAACCACACAGAAATCTCAATTCGTTTCCAAACTCCTATTGGATAATTTTTGTACAAAATTGACATCTTAAATTTTTGATTACTCTTTGTCACTATGATTCATGGGAACATGCACAAAAAGCAATGAAGCACCTTTGATTCATCTACATCATGGTGAATCAGAAGAATCATGTGGAGTCAGAAGATACGAAAGACAAAAAGAATGATAAATGATATTGTATTTTTAAATGTCTTTTGAATTATCAAATATCGAAATAATCAATTTAGAATATTATCATCAAAGTATAATGCAATATGTTTTGGATTGATTTTCTTTGATGACTTTACATATTCTTCAGTTTTTGATAACTCTGCACCCACATCATCATTGATTGACTTCATAACTGGCAACAGAATATGATTTGAAAAATATGTGTTGACTGAATTACCATTACTTTGATCGATACAATTTTTGACCTTTCTTTTTGAATCCTATCTCAACACACTGTGTATATGAAAAGAATACTTGATGTATTGGGTTCTAAAGATTTAATTCCTAAAAACAAGGCTCGATATTACTCATTTAGTAAACCTGGATGGATAATCCAAATGTCCACTTCCTGATCCTATTATTTCCTATTCCTCATCAAAGTCATAGTTATAACATTCAATGAAATCAAAATCATATAATTTCATCATATCTATATTTTCTGATTTAACTTATACCTTAAGTATATGAATACTGTTTTTTACTATATCTATATAGTTAATACTCGAATAATTAACTACTAGCAGTTAAATTCCATCAAAATCATACGTAATTGTTTGAAATTTCTCTCTAGTGGCAAGGTAAAGGATCTTTATGATGTAGATGAGAGTACCATCCTTTTCAAATTCTCCGACAGGGTGTCTGCATTTGATGTAAAATTTAACCAAGACATCCCAAAAAAAGGAGAAGTTTTGTGTAAATTTGCTGAATTTTGGTTTAATGAATTGGATGTTCCAAATCATTTCATAAAAAGAGAGTCAGACACTGAGATTTTGGTAAAAAAGATGGAGATGCTTCCAATAGAGTGTGTAGTTAGAGGCTATTTTTATGGCAGCCTAATTAGTAGATGGAAAAAAGGTGAAGTCACAGTTCCAGATGGCACTGATACTACAATGGCTGCAAGACTACCTGTACCAATATTTGATCCTACTACAAAGTCTGAACATGATATCCCAATCAACAAATCAAAAGCACTGGAGATGAATTTAGTTACAGAAGAACAATTTGATTGGTTAGAAAAAACATCTGTTGATATTTACAAAAAAATGGCAGAAGTTGCAGATAATGTTGGGTTTATCCTAGCTGATTTGAAATTAGAATTTGGATTGTTAAATGGAAAAATAACTTTGGGTGATTCTATTGGTCCTGATGAGTATAGACTATGGCCCAAAGACTCCTTTGAGGTTGGGAAAATTCAAGAAGCATATGACAAACAACTCTTACGTGATTGGTTAACTGTAAATGGATATCAAAAACAATTCGATGATGCCCGTGATGAGGGAAAAGAACCAACAGCTCCCCAAATACCACAAGAGATTATTTCAAAAATGACCCAACGTTATGTTGCAGCTTTTGAAAAACTCTCAAAAACATCTCTTTAACTCTGTTATTGATTCATTGTTGACTAGAAGTTAACTTTCAACTCGAATTAGTTTTTTGATGATACGTAATATTTCACCTTGATGGCTATTTGCAGACATATCTTTTCAGAATTTGCTTTTTTTGATATTTTACAATATTTTTAGAACCACTATAATAATTACTGTGCCAATACAATTAAGATGATAGTGGTATTATAATTACTGGCGCAATTACAATATTTTTAGTAGTATAAGATATATTTTTAGTACCGGTTACACTATTTTTGTAACAATCCCATAATTATAAAAGTTAAAAAAAATTGATGCGATTAGACAAAAAAATATGATACAAGGATCTTTTAGATCAGTTTTATACCTAAAATTAACATGTCAACGTTACTAGAAAAGCAAATCAAAGTTAATCGTATTGTTACGACAAATATTGGACACGCACGAGCAATTGACGACCCTGCACGTGCAAAAATTATAGAGATTTTATATCATCAAGCATTGTCTGCTGATCAAATCTGCACATCTCTAAAAAAATCTGGATTCAAAAAAGCACTAACTACGGTCCGTCATCATTTGGATATTCTAAAAGAATCGGGCCTAATTGAAATTAGTAGAATTGAAGAATCTCGTGGTGCTATAACAAAATTCTACAGTACATCTACAAAACTGTTAGATTTTCAAACACCTGATGATTTTGATTCTACATATTCCAAAGTCATTGACAACACATCTGAAAAAATTGAGAAAATCCTCAAGGCAATAACCCCAAAGACTAACAAAACAAAGGGAAAAAAATCTGAAGGGTATTCACAATACTTGGTAATGGAGATTATGAATCGTGCCATGACCAATGTACTTGAAAATGGCAAAAAATAATGGATGATAAAGTAATTCAATTATTTTCTGCAAAAAACCTGGTCTTCATTGCAACAGTGATGAAAGATGGTTCTCCTCAGGTGTCTCCTGTTTGGGCAAACTTTGAGGATGGATATGTGTTGGTAAATACTGCAGAAGGGAGAATCAAACACAAAAATGTTTTACGTGATCCTCGTGTTGCAGTATCTGTTGTATCAAAAGACAATCCGCTTGACATGACAACAATCCGTGGAGTTGTAACAGAACTAATTCCAGATTATGATTATTCTCATGCAGACAAATTAACACAACAATACATGAATCGTCCACATTATCCATTCAAACGTGATGATGAAAAAAGAGTCATCCTAAAAATAAAACCTGACAAAGTTTTTGTCTTGCCTGAATTAAAGATGCAAGAGTAATGATTTAGAATGTTTCTAAATTCGAATTTAGAAATATAATACTTTCAGTAGGGTGAATTTGAAAAAAGGATGTATAGACAGGCTTAACGGCGACGTTTAGCTGCTGCCTTTCTCTTTGGAGCGGCTTTGCGTTTTGGTGCTGCCTTTCTCTTTGGAGCTGCTTTTCTTTTAGCTGCAGTTTTTCTCTTTGGAGCTGCCTTTCTCTTTGGAGCGGCTT
>Ga0257117_1001808_pt1 | contig 12037 bp, 11 predicted proteins | sample SI112_135mmetaG_FD_190157 | JGI IMG/M metagenome (GOLD analysis project Ga0257117, IMG submission 190157) | Marine microbial communities from Saanich Inlet, British Columbia, Canada - SI112_135m | ecosystem: Environmental > Aquatic > Marine > Inlet | place: Canada: British Columbia | collected... | reverse complement strand
TCTCTACTCTAAGTATTTCCCCCTAAAAATATCATACTTTTGAAGGGCATCAGGACACTGCTCAAATCCTAAAAATAGATCCATACATTCATTTTTGTTGTAAAGATATATTAACGGATTTTTAACCTGTCCATGAACTGCTTTGAGTTTTTAGCTCCTTTTTAAGATAGTACTTAGCAATATCTCTTTTTCTGAATAACCATCGTACTCCAACACATATGTTTACAAATTTTCCAAGTATGTTTTTTCCTACTCATTAAACTTGTACTTTGTTTGATTTCTTAAACCTGACTTTTCAAGGATCTTGCGGTCTCCGCCCACTTTTAAATCACGACTGGCAGTAGATGAAGAAATATTTTTGAAAAAGGTCATATACTCTTTCCTTGAAAATAAATTATCTTCAAAATGATTCCGGGCCTGTTTTAGTCTCCCGAAACTATCTAGAGTTACGCCCTTAATTCCAACGCTAAACTCTTTCAATGAATTCAACACAAGATCTAAAATGAACTCAATAAAAATGGTACTCTCACCTAATTTATCACTTCGCTCTAATACTTGATAATATTTTTTTTGATTTTCTTTTATCAATGACTCTATTGGGATATAGAGGAAGATAGACTCAAACTTAGAAAGTAAAACACTTTGCCAAAATCTCCCCATCCGCCCATTGCCATCTTCAAAGGGGTGGATAAACTCAATTTCATAATGAAAAATACAAGATTTTATTAATGGGTGAAGTTCCTTTTCAGACTTGGCCCAGTTAAAAAGCTTTTCGATTAACTCTGGTACCAAGCTTGGTTTTGGAGCAACATGAGAAACCTTGCTCCCTTTAAGAACCCCTACGTTTTTGCTCCGAAAACTTCCTGCTGATGCAACTAGTGATGCCATCAATAATTTATGGGCCTTTAAAAAATCTTTGACTGCGAAAGGTTTAAACGATTGTATTCTGTCATATAACTTTATCGCATTTTGAACTTCTACAATTTCTTTTTGGGGACCTAAAACCTTTTTACCTTCGAGAACTGCTGTCATTTGATCTAATGATAAAGTATTACCTTCAATCGAAAGAGTTGCTTGTATCGTCTTTATGCGATTTTGCTTTCTAAGTTGAGGGTCTGGGGTACCTAATTGGCAAGCTTCAATTTTCCCAAGCTCTCTTACAATCTGAGACACGAGATTAATAATTTTGTTTGAAATAGTAAAAGGAGGACTCATTACTTGATGGTATCATATGATACTACCAAGATCTATCCCTTACCCAACAAAAATGTTATTATACGCCATCCTTTTAAAGAGGATAGGTACTAAACAAATTTTATTTAACTGAGGGAAAGAAAAGAACCCTTGCTCAGTTTTGAGCAAGGGTGCGTGGGTATAAAATTGGTTTATCCTAGTAGTTTTAGAGCCATACCTGGCTTCTGATTAGCTTGACCTAATATCGACACACCGGCCTCCATAAGAATGTTATTCTTTGTGAAGTGAGCCGTTTCTGAAGCGACGTCCACATCTCTAATCCGCGAGTTCGCAGCAGAGAGGTTTTCATCAACCACCGATAAGTTGTTAACAGTGGATGCCAGTCTGTTTTGAATTGCACCCAAATTTGCTCTAATTCCTGAAATCTTAACAAGAGCATTATCGAGTGTTCCAAGTGCCTGTTGTGCACCCAACTTTGTCGAAACAGTGTGTACTGGCAAGGCCAAGTTTTCAAGCGTAGCATCGTTTTCCGTTGTATCGAACTGAAATCTATCCAGTATGGGGTCATTATAGAGTCCAACTTGAAAATCAAGTGTACCTCCTGTCCCATCCAAAAGTTTGACGTCGTTAAACTGAGTGCTTTTTGAAATTCGATCAATCTCATCTTTGAGATTTTGAAATTCAATGTCCGAAAAGGCACGCTCCTGATCTGATAACGTATCGTTGGCAGATTGGATGGACAGTTCTCTGAGTCTAATAATAATACTAGAAATCTCTGAGAGTGAACCTTCTGCAACCTGTATAAGCGATGTCGCATCACCTGCATTCCTTTTTGCTTGTCTAGCACTCCTGATCTGACTTTTTAGTTTTTCACTAATGGCCAAACCAGCGGCGTCATCTGCTGCGCGCGTAACACGCTCACCGGAAGATAGCTTTCTCATATTGTCTTCAAGTCTACGTCTTGTTTGTCCTAACGACCGTTGAGCCGATAGACTTTGTACGTTTGTATTTATTCGTAATCCCATAATTTAGTCTCCGTCTAGCATAAATAAACCTCCATGTTTAATGTAATAGCGGACCTACTGTCCTTTGGTTAATAATAAACTCTTTACACAAGCTGACGGATAAACCATTAGTCAGCCCCACGTCTAATCAGCACCAAGTACCTAAGTACTCAACTGCTGTTGCAGGATAATTTTTTACTCTAGTCCGACCCACTTATGGGTTAGATCGAACAACTTAATGCTTAAAAGTAATCGCTTACTTTATTAAGCGGTACTAGCAGCATCAATGAGTTTCAGAGCACTCATGGTCGACTGGTTCGCTTGCGCAAGGACCGAGGTACCTGCATTCATGAGTATGTTGTTCTTTGTCAGCTCTGCTGTGGCCGCGGCAATGTCAGTGTCCCTGACTCTTGAATTGGCGGATGACAAGTTTTCAACGCTCACTGCGATGTTGTTAATAGTCGACTGCAATCGATTTTGGAGGGCACCAAAATCTGCTCTGATGGCAGACACCGAAATAATGGCCTGATCAATGGCGGATAAGGAGTTCTGTGCAGAAATCTTATCGGCAACTGAAGCAAGGTTTAACCCTAATGCGGCCACATTCACGTCTGCACTTGAAGCGTCAAACGTTAAACGGTCACTAATAGGATCGTTTCTCGTACCAATTTGGATGTCGAAGACAGCACCAGTACCATTTAATAGTGGCACTCTGTTGAATTCGGTGGATCCGGCGATACGGTCAATTTCTGAAGTCTGTTGCTCAAATTCAACATTGAGGAACTTTCGTTCAGTTGGCCCGATAGTGTCTGAGGCAGCTTGCACTGCTAGTTCTCTAAGTCTAATAAGAATGTTAGAGATTTCAGATAAACCACCTTCAGCAATTTGAACCAGTGAAACACCATCTTGTGCATTTCGTTCTGCTTGATTCAAACCCCTGACCTGGGCCTTAAGGTTTTCCGAGATTGCGAGACCTGCGGCGTCATCTCCTGCTCGGTTGATCCGTTGTCCTGACGACAACTTCTCAAGTGTTTTGTCCATCGATACACGCGTCAGTCGCAAATTCCTCTGAGCGTTAATCGAGGCGACGTTCGTATTAATACGAAGTCCCATAAGTTTCCTCCTTGATTTAGGACCTGTTATCACTTCCTGTGAAGACAGGGAGGCCCAACCCAATAGAAATGACTATTGGGTAAGCTCCTTCATAAACCTATTCGACCTAGTGTTAAAAAACTTTACGATTACTGCTTAAAAGTTTTACAGTTTTCAAAAAAATTCCTAACTAACTGAAAACTAATTAAACAGCTAGGCTACAATTTCCTGACGGCAAATTTTACCTACCCATATTTGACCTACTTTATAGATCTCCAATTAATCATTAATATAGATAGTGATGACCAAGGCAAAAGTAGTTGAACCATTCACAATCACCACCCTTTTACACCGGCCAGAACTGGTGGAAGATGCTCTATCACTGATCGAGAAGTCTTTTCATTACACAGACAAATACTCATATAAGATTGATTTTCTGCCACTTGTGCACAAGTCAAATCTTCACAATTGCCAAATTTTAATTAAAGATGACAAGCTCATAGGACATATTGGGTTCTTACCTAAAAAAATGATCTTTAAAGAAAAATCTTATCCCATTATATTTTTAGGTGGAATTGCTCTTGATGAAGAATATAGAGGCAGAGGCCTATTTAAAGTCTTTTTTCAAAATGTACTCGAAAAATATCATTCTAAATTTGGGCTTTTCTTTTTGTGGTCTGATCTCTTTGATATGTACGAAAAATTTGATTTTCATTTAAGCTTTGGCCAAATGGAAAGCCTTGGTATATGGCAAAACATCGAAGAAGAAGCCTATAGACTAGGTTTCAGAAAACATAGCCTTAAAAAGCTAGATGAAAAAAATAAAGATATTTTAAAAGGTATTTATCATAAGCACTCAGACCATTTATTCACTATCGATCGTGATGAAAAAGATTGGGAGCTAATTGAGTCAATTACTTCAACAGACCTCTTCATAAAAAAAGATCCTGAAGGTGATCTTAGAGATTACTTCTTTTTAGGCAAAGGCCAAGACCTTGACGGAATTATCCATGAGGTAGGAAGTGTTGATAATGAAAGTGATTTAATAAAAACGCTTGAAAATGCAAAAGTTTGGCATCATGAAACAAGCAATGTTCCAGATAATTGGACTCTTAAATATATGGGCCTGACCCGAATCGGAAATCCAGATATTTTCAAAGAAATAGTTAGCACATTTTCTGAGGGACAAATTGAAATTATAGGAGTTACAGACGAGCAGGTAGCCGCTCATTTCAATAGAAAGGTTTATTACTTCAAACCTAAAGAGTTCTTACAATATCTCTTCGGCCCAGAACCAGCAAAAGAGTTCAAAGATTTTTGGAAACCACTCTATATTCCAGGTCTCGATTCTGTCTAACTAAATCACAACCTATTAGAACTACCTACAGCTCTACAAGGCTCTTATCATTAAAACATATTATTTGTTCTTGAGTGTTTTCTTTTGAAGTTTTGAGTGCATTAGTATTTTTGTAATCAAAACTCCTTGTTGGTTCAGTGAGCTCTTCGTCAGGACAGACTACTTCCCGATCACAACATGTTGAAGTTCCACAATAATCCAAACAAGCTGTATAACATTTAGCTGAGCTTACATTACAAAAAATAGAAAATACTAGTAGTGCTAAAAAATTATATTTCATTAAAACTCCCAAATATTGCTGTTCTTATTTTTAAGAATTATCCAATATTTTTAATAAAGTAAAGTTTGCTTTTTGAATCAATTGGTAATTGTAAAATTTCCATTTTTCATCAGACGTGAAACTATTCACAATTAAATTTCTGATTTATCACAGTGTCGAACAATGAGAGCATCATTACTAGGGACTTCAAAACATGTATAATATCCACGCTTATTTTTCTTTCCAAGACTTGAATTGTTTATCACAAGGTTATTCGAATCATTTATTATCCCATCAATTTTACAAAACGACTTAGTTTTTGAAGCCCTTTCATCGAGGCAATACTTTATTTTAGGCGCTCTAGAGTCAGAGTCCTCTCCCATATTTAAAATAACAGCACCGTTTTCAAAGTACCTAACCCATCTCTCATACTCACTTGATTTAATAACAAGACTATCTCTTTTAATTTCAAAAGATCCAACACTCTCCCCAGACTCGATATGAAATGATCTAAGGCTTGTGTTTCCGATAGTAAAATCAAATCTAAATTGGTGCCACTTGCCATCAATTGGTACAGCCGCCATGAAATCTGAGTAGTGAGTTTTATTTAGAGGAACTACCACTTTAAATTTTCTCATCAACCTTGCAGGAGATTTTACATTTTTAATATGCTTTGCTCTCACTTCGAATATTAGAGTTCTTTTACAATTTTTACTTTTACATCTTAACTTCTCAAAATTTGCGACGATTCTGGCAGATGAGATATGAGGGTATGCACGAGACAATATAAAGCTGGGCAGAGGCATTTTACCAATAACAATACTGTTTCCCCATGCTGACTTTGGAGCTTTGGGGAAAATAGAATTAAAGTAATTACTCGAAATGTAATCACCATCTGCCTTTATATACTCAACTTTCCATTGCTTGCCGACAACTTTGTTTTTATTATACTTTAATTTTTCAATTCTTTTTGGATGACGGTTTCTGGGGTGAGGGAGTCCTAACCACTCCCAATCATTTTTTCCCCTTGGTGTTTTACTAGAAAGATTACCCCCGCTATACTCTTCCCAATCAAAAAATAGTGATCCCTCTTCAACAGGCATTCTCGTTTCATCTGACTCGTCTTCTGCAAAGTTCAAGCAGACTTGGTCTAGATCTTCATTTAAGAATGATGATATATAAGCATGGTATTGATCAAATAAGAGAGCACTAGATACTCCAATTCGAAAAGCTGAATTATCATAGTGATAAAACTGTCCAAGAGATTTTTTTGATAAGTTCTCATTATCAAAATCATTACATGGGTACCAAGGCGTTGCCTCACTGGACATAACTGTTTTCAAATGACCGGTTTGAGATTTATTTAAGCTAGATCCAACTTCTAGGTAATTTCTAAAACTTGCAAATTCTTCAATATAGCTCTCATCTGCTGGACTAAAGAGCATGGAACCTGAGGCCCCTTTAAAGGACATTAAATGATGGTCTAAGTTTTCTGACTCAACTAATAAATTAATATCTTCTCCGCAACTCTTCTTATCTAGGCTGGTATCAAGCCTGGCCAAGAAATTCCGCACTCCTGACTCAAAGGTGCTACCAATTTTTGATTTAAAAAATCCATTATCAAATTTCGTATCATTATTTAAATCAAAGGACCTTTCAGCACTAGTGATAATGTGGGATAAGTTTGGATAAAACTTTGAAAATGAAAATCCATCAATTAATTTACCAAGTCCCCCCTTTGAAGGGCTTCTCTCCCAAAGACTCTCTAAGTACTGTTGATAGTATTTATTTGGTGATATAAGACCAGGAACTCTTTCCTTATAACTTTCGGACAAATTTAAATGCCAAAAGCTGCTCCCATTAGTTGAATAAATTGGAGCAATATAAGGTTTCCTATCTACAAACTCTTTCCACCCCTTTTTTGGAATAACCGTATTTTTTAGTTTGCCGTGTCCCATTTTTCTTCTCACGACTAACTCATGATTTTTCATGTTCACATAAAGGACTTGAACATACTCAACCCTTCTCCATAAATTTCCAATATGTGCACGAAAGCGAATTTGAGCAAAATCTCCCCTCATGAATCTTTCTGGATGGAGAACTTTAATCACCTGACTTTCGTCATCTGTTAAACTATTTGCTAAGTAAGAGCCAGCTCGAAAGAGCCAATAAGAAGGATGAATGGACAAGGCCTCAGTTGACTCGTAATGATACCTATTCCAGTCGACTTGAAAGAGAGTTTTTACACAACTTCTCCATTCAGATTTCTCAATGCCCACCACGGCCTTATTTCTATCCACCAGAACGTCATAGCCCTCACCATCACCGCCCACAGCGTATTCTTCAATTTCAGCAGAACCAAGAGCGGCTATGGAGTTTTCTTTTTCATCCACTGCCCTTTCGTAATTATTACTAAAGGGTCTATAGGAAACCAAGTTTGGAAGCTTTCTTTTAGGACATGCTACTTTTTTAGGAAGGCCCGCTAGCTCACAACTGCCGGAAAGTCCTAAACTTGGAAGTAAAAGCAATATAATCGCATACGCAGTGGAAAAGTGCATTTAGATATATCTCAGCATATAGTGTTACCCAACTATTATAACACTGATATTAGGACTGAGAACGCTATAGATACTTTAAGATTTCAGAAATCCGAGAAACATGCTCAAATTCATCAGAATTTCCGCTTTTGTTCCTGCAATTAAGCCCATTTTGATCACATGTATTCACTTTTAAGCAACTTGATTCATCGCTTGGATCACTCAGTACATAGTCTTGTCTTCCCCTCACTAAAATCCCTTCAACCTCATCTGTCTTAATATTAAATACGGCAGAACCACTATTTCCACCAAAGGTATCTAGATTTGCCTCAAAGTAATAAGGATTCGAATTTTTTCGTACAGTTGATCCAGTTGCCAGCTTTTGAGGAAGACCCGAGGGTGTTCCGATAACATAAAGTGGTTCAGTAATATCAACTATTCCACTTGTTCTGATATCAAGTGGGTCTCTATCCACGACCTTTCTATCCAATTGAATAACAGCAAAATCTCTAAGGTTATCTTCATTCATTTCCGCCACAATAACTTTTTTGCACTTATAAATATCATCTGCACTAACTCGAATGCCCAGATCTTCACTATTTTTAATATTTAGGCCAAAAACCCATGAAGCTTCTTTGCACATATCTTCATCAAATAATTTAAAGCAGTGTCCTGCTGTTACAATTTTGTCTGGGGACACAAGAAAGCCACTACAAAAAGTAAGTACTGGCTGGTTGATAAATTTCTCATCTTTGCACAAGTTATATACATCTTTAATTGAGCCTGGAGATTGAACCTGAAAACTTCCATCATCTTTTTTTTGAATTTGAAGATTATAGACCATTCCAGCAGTTGAGCGCATTTGCTCTTGTTTTTTAGAGTCACCTACTTCAAAAAAATCTAACCGATTATCATCGCCGTAGACAATATCTGGATCTACTCTTCCATAAATTGAGCTAGAAGCTACAGTAATGGCTATAAGAAAATGATAAATTTTCATAGGAAACTCCAATCTAATAGTAGATTAAATAATGACGCATAGAACAACTAATCAAAAGGGGGTAATTTAGTACTTTGAAAACTTCCTAAACAAAAAACTTGTTCGAAGAAATAAGGCCAGTGATAAACCCCAAAAAAGATAGGACAAGATTGGAATTTGATCATATTCAGTAATTTCAATATCACGCAAAATAATTGTTCCGCTAAAAAACATTACACTGCTAAGAAAAAGCATCCCTATACAATATAAATTATTTGAAAGGCGATTAATGGCATCTTCGTATCCAGTATTTTTAACTTGAACGGTGTAATTATTTTTTGAAAATTCTTTTAGAAACCATTTCAAATGTCTGGGAAATGCCCTTGAAGAGGAAATTAAATCTCTTCCGATCCAAACAGCTTCTTCAATTACTTGCTCTTTACTAAATGCCTCTTTAATTATTCCTTTGATATCGTCTTCAACGAGCCCAAATATATCAAAGTCCATATCGAGAGACTTACCAACCCCGTCCATGGTGATCAAGGCCCTGAATACTACAAACCATTCCCTTGGTAAATATATTCTATGTTTAGACAGCGTCTCTAGAATTGATCTAAACAATTGAGTAGCATTAGTCTGTTGAACAGTAAGACCAATATGAGGTGATAATGCATCTTTAAGATCTCTAATTAATGTATCAACTTCAGGGATACGATCATACTCTGCAACATCCAAAAACTCATAAACAAGGTTCTCATAATTATGGTTCACAATTGAGTACATAATTGCAACCAGATTTGTTCTTCCCTTTTTACTCAGGGTTCCTACGAGACCAAAATCTATAATACCAATTCTGTGATCTTCTAATAAAAAGAAGTTTCCTCCATGCAAATCAGCATGAAAAAATCCATCTGCTAGAATTGTATGAATAAATATCTTGAGGCCTTTATTAAGCTTCTCTTGAATGATGGATTTTACTTCATTAACTCTAACTGAATCTGTAAACGGAATACCCTTGAGACATTCCATCACAAGAACTTCTTCTTTTGTAAACTCTGTATAAATCTTGGGTACGTAGAAGATCCCATCTGGATCAAGCTTCGCAATATTCTCCTTCATCCTCTGGCAATTAAGAGCTTCAATCCGAAAGTCTAATTCAGAATGAAGAGTTACCCCAAAATCTCTGATTGCTTTTGATATTCCTAAAAATTTAATATCTTCTGAGACTTTTTCGATTTGAACTACAAGGTATTCAAGAATTTCAAAATCTGTTTGAATAGATTTAGCAATATTTGGTCTTCTTACTTTTACAACGACATCAGTGCCGTCTTTTAATATGCCTTTATAAACAACTCCAATGGAAGCAGTTCCAATGGGGTCTGGATCAATGGATTCAAATACATCCTCTATTTTTTGCCCGAGCTGTCTTTCAATGACTTCTCTAGCTTCCTCGAATGGAATTCCTTTAACCTGGTCCCTTAATTTTTTCATTTCATCGATAAAGTCGACATCAAAAATATCATCTCTTGTACTTGCAAGCTGACCAATTTTCACAAAGCCAGGACCAAGTTCTTCAAAAGATTTTCTAAGCCTAAATCCTACTAGGTAGGGAAGACTCTCTGATTCTTTTTCTTTAATGGCATCTTTGTATCTTGACTTGGGTAGGACGAAATCAGGTAATAAATTTACAAGCCCCGATTTGATAATCAGCTCATCAAAACCATTTCTTGCAAGCACGGTTACAATCTCACGAAATCTCGTAGCATTTTTAATTGTGCGGGTTATCCCCAAACCTGTTTTAAGTAAATCAACCATTTCGTTTCTTTCAAAGCCTTTAGCGTTATACTAGCTGCGTAATTTTAGTCTTATTTTTTATGTTATGCTAAACTGTAAACCTTTGATAACCTGAAATTAATGCCCTATGACAAAAAATGGCCTAAGAATTTTATCAACTTTTTTCATTATTCTTGTAATGACGTCTGCAAGGGGCGATGAAATTTGCAGTAGAGTAGCTGAGATAAATTATCAAGAAGTCCTAGTCGATACTATTTCTACAAAAAAGGCTGAAGGACTCAGGTATTATCTAGATAAAGACCCAAAAACCAAATCAATGTTGAATATTTACCAAGATAGGAGCAAGCCTGCTTGGCAACATGCTGCTTTAGGCACGCTGGGCTCACTATTAATATTGGGTGGAGTTTTTCAGGTTGGCAGTGAAAATAGTCAGTTTTTTAATAGAAACACACTCTTTCTCACGGGTGGGTCGCTACTGATTATTAACTATTTAATATACAACACCGTGCAACAGGAAAACGAAAAGCTACTAGGTCAGGCCATCATTGAATATAACAGACGAAATTTGCCAAAAATTTACTTCTCGCCCTTTCAAACTGGTAATTCTCAAAGTAAAAAAGAATCTCCCCGCCTTGGCGTACTAGGCGGTATTACAAAGGGATTCTAGTGGGCGCTGCATGTTATCATTGCAATGGTGAATTGCAATTACTGAAGATCGGTTCAAATATTTCAAGAAAAGAGGATTGTCCTAGTTGCGGACGAGACCTACATGTATGTAAAATGTGCGTTTACTATGATACTCGCAGCTATAATGAGTGCAAAGAACCCGTTGCTCAAAGAATCGTAGATAAAGAAAAATCAAATTTTTGTGACAACTATCGACTGACAGATAAAGTATCTGACGCTTATGAAAAAGATAATGTTCTCTCAGCTGCAGATGCATTATTTAAAAAATAAAAGGTTTTAAAATGAGTCAAGAATTTCCAATGACACCTGAAGGAAAAAAAGCTCTCGAAGAAGAACTAGATCACCTAATTAAAGTAGAGAGAGAAGATCTAAAAGTAGCGATTGCTGAAGCCAGAGCTTTAGGTGATCTTAAAGAAAATGCTGAATACCATGCTGCTAAAGAAAAGCAATCTCATATTGAAGGTCGAATTATGGAGCTTCAAAGTAAAGTCGGTAGGGCAAAAGTTGTAGATATTACAAAAATAACAGTATCAACTATTGTTTTTGGCGCCACAGTTAAGCTCATTAACGCTGAAACCGAACAAGAAAAAACCTATAAGATAGTCGGTGAAGAAGAAGCTGATTCAAAACTCGGAAAAATTTCATACTCAAGCCCCATTGCAAGGGCCCTTATTGGTAAGGGAGAGGGTGATGAAGTTATCGTAAAAGCACCAAAGGGTGATATTGAATATGAAGTAGTGACTGTTCAATATATCTAAAGAGGACCTATGGCCAAAGAGACAACAAAATTAAGTTGGCTATCTCCACTAGAGGATCTCTATAAAACTAAGAAAACACCCAAGTCCCTTGATAAATTAAAATCTGCTGGAATTTCCACCTTAAATGATCTTCTATGGAGCGGACCACTTTCTATCGATATCATTCCTGGAATTACACCCTTCCACGTTGCCGATGAAAACGAATACCTCCAGGCTGAAGGTGAAGTCGTTCACGTCATAGCAAGGCCTAGTTTTAGATCGAAAGGATTTAAAAGAGCTCCACTAATGCAGGTTACTGCAGTAGTAAAAGACCTTCATGGTCCCAGTGAGTTAAAATTAACGTGGTTTAATTGTTACCCAAATATTATAAAAAAAA
>Ga0257117_1001801_pt1 | contig 12057 bp, 11 predicted proteins | sample SI112_135mmetaG_FD_190157 | JGI IMG/M metagenome (GOLD analysis project Ga0257117, IMG submission 190157) | Marine microbial communities from Saanich Inlet, British Columbia, Canada - SI112_135m | ecosystem: Environmental > Aquatic > Marine > Inlet | place: Canada: British Columbia | collected... | reverse complement strand
TATTCCCCTTGGTACTTCTCTTTGTATTTATCAGAAATCTCACTTTGAACACTGTCTTCAACCCAAGTTTCAAATTCACTATAAGGATTTTGGTGCTCGGCCATATACTTCTTTGTATGCCATACAGGGTTTCTTGGTGAAACATCTAGTTCTGAGATTTGCTCATAACTCATTTGAGAAATCTGGTCGAATGAAATGGGACCAAAAGTCTCTGGGTCTTTTAAATAGCCAGCTTCTTTTAAGGCCTGTTCTTTATCAATAATTGAATGAATATCTTCAGGGTTTATATAGTCAACATAGGTTTCAAACTGATGAAAAAGAGAGAAGATTATTTTAAAAAATGGAAATGAACTAATTGTCTCTTCAGAAATAAGACCATAGAGAAGTCTTTTTTGAATAACAAAAACCTCTTCTAGAGCAACTTGCTCACTAAATTGAATCATGGACTCAAGACTTTGCCCTCCACCTAGAAGCTCATGTCTTTGTCTTTCAAGACTTTCAATTTCTTGTTTATAGACCTTTTGTTTTTTCTTTCTTTGGATAATGGCCTTTTTATATTTCTTTTTGAGCTCAGATAGTTGATCTTCTATTTCATAAATTCTTTGGGAGTTTAATCTTCCGCCAATGGGGTCAACTGACTTCATGGCCATAATGGCATATTGATAAAATAGTTTTACTTCTTCTAAGTCCTCAATCTTGTCTTCATATTTATCAATATCTTTTTTTGCTTTTTTGATGGCAATTTTTACTTCTTTTTTCTTAGCCTCTTCTAGCTTTCTCTCAGCCTTTTTAAGAGCTTTGTTTTCCGTCCCAATATCATCATTGGTTTTAGTAAGCCTCTTACCAAACTCTTTTTCCAAATTTTTGAAAGACTGATAGCTGTATTCAACACCTACACCAAAACTTTTGAATAGCTTGTCGACTTTTCTTACGGGGATATTTCCTGCAGAACTAAAGGCCAATTGAGTTGAAATGAGTAGTGATATCATGAAAAATAGCACTTTCTTTGCCCACTGATTGTGTGAGATATGCATGCTTAGACCCCCGTATAGTCATTATAAATTTGAAGGGATCATACAACAACAACAACCTGCGTCATAATGGTTTTAAAATCCTTGCAGTTATTACAGGTTCACAGTTTGATAACACTCTAAGCACTTGAAATTAGAGTCAATACTTATTTAAAAGGGGACAGCTGGCACCATAGGGCTTGCGAGCATAAAAGCTCTTAGCATGGGCCACAATCAGCGCGTGGTACTCTTGAAAAAGCTCCACGTCAGATCCTAACTGGTCCATGAAGTAGCTTTGAAGTCGACTGTAGTTGAAAGACCCTTGTACGAAGCCTAAGTGGGAGAAAATTCGTTGTGTATAGGCATCAACAACAAAAATCGGAACCTCATAAGCATAAAGAAGTATGGAGTCTGCCGTTTCAGGACCAATGCCCCAGAGCCCACAAAGTTGTTCGCGCGAAGGGGTTTCTTGTTTAAGACTGATGAAAAATTCTGAAAAAATAAGAAGCTTCTTAAATTTTTGATTAAAATAACCAGAAGGTCTAATTGACTCTATAACAAGCTGAGAACTTGCCTTTAGAAGACTACTGGGATCACAAATACCGTTTTGATGGAGTAAGGCCAAACATTTTTCAACATTTTTAAATGTGGTATTTTGAGTTAAAATAGCGCCGACACAAACCTCAAATTTTTCACTTTCATTTCGAGGATAGCTATAATCACCGATATGATAACCACCATCTTTTTCAAGATGAAACAGAGGCCACCATCCCTGTGGCCCATGCAGTTTTAATAACTTCTGATAAACCTCTTTAGCACTACAGTGCAAATTATCTAAGAACGCTTAACTTGTTAATAACAACATCTTCAGCTGGCCTATCTTGAAAACCTGTTTGGACGACTCCAATAGCTCTCACAACATCCATCCCCTTAACAACTTTTCCAAATACGGTATGTCTATTATTTAAATGGGGGGTTGGAGCAAGAGTAATAAAAAACTGTGAGCCATTTGTCCCCGGCCCTGCATTGGCCATAGAAAATATTCCTTCACAGTCATGAATTAACTCAGGGTGAAACTCATCTTCAAAGCGATAATCTGGACCGCCCATACCAGTTCCATCTGGACATCCGCCTTGGATCATAAAACCTTCAATAACACGATGAAAAATCAGGCCATCATAATAATTGCCTTCTCTTTTACTTTCTTGTCTTCCTTCTGCCAGGTTAATAAAATTCCAAACTGTTTCGGGGCATTCTTTGGCATATAACTCAGCTTCAAACTCTCCCAGACTTGTTTCAAATTTTACATTTACTCGGTCTAGTTCCTCTTTGTAATCACATTTCATTCTAACCTCCATTATACTGAAGTGATTTAGGCTTTCCAGTGGCGTATTCCTCGTCGGAGTGTACTACACGCCTTCCTCGTCATCCACTCACTGGAAAACCTAAATCACTTCAGTATACTAATTATTTTATTTTTTTGATACTTTCTATTCCACCAACTTCAAACGGAAACTCTCCTCCACTCGAATAAAAAACCAATTTCTGTTTTTTATTAAAAAATGTATCGAGTTTCAAATAAAATCCAGGGATTCTATTTCCTTTAAAATCAAAAGGAGTAAACATATCATTTCCAATTACTCTAATATTAAGATCATCAATTTTTTTCACCACTAGAAATTTTTCAACTTCAACTGAGTCGTGACAAAGAGATAAAAATACGGGGTGGCCTCCTACATTGGAACCTCTTTCTAAAAACCGTCGAAGCTTTGTAGCCTTCCAGTTCCAAATGGAATCGATCCAATAGATATGAACCTTTTTGTATGTAGGGGCCATAAAGCCATCTAAACGACTTTCAACCTTTTCTACAGCATTATAAAAGAGCAACTCCTCTTCTTTTAGAGAAAGATAATGCATCCCAGCTTTAGTGGTCGAAGACCGCAGCAGCTTGTGGTAAACGCTTTGAAATTGAATCGACTGCTGATAGGACAGATTAAAACTATGCTGAAGTTTTGGAAGATCAACATATCTGACAGGGTTTTTTATGAAGCAAGACCCTGAGGTTGAAAAGTTTGCCCATTTGGGAACAGGCCCCAAAAAATACTGAGAGATACCCACTGATGAAAAGACCTCTCCAATTTTTTTCCGCTTTGAGTTTTTAACAGAAGGTGAAGTACAGCCAAATAATACCATGAAGGCCAAAACAGAAATTACCTTCTTCAAGCTTCCACCTTTTTAAAATATGTCATCATATCTTCCATTGTTTTTTCTAAAACGTTTTCAATTCCATCAATATTCAAATTTTGCTCTCCCAAGATATACCATCCTGGCTCTTCACTACCACTCATTCCATGATAGAGCTGATCGCGCTCCGCAGACACTGGATCCCCAATAAATAAATGGTCCACAGCAATTGTCTTCAGTTCTTCACTTCCCCTAAAAGATGGTTTTTCAAGAGTTAGATAAGCTTTTTCTCTATCCGTTAAATAATCGACACTGCTGATATTATATCCCCAGAATCCTTGTAATTTTGAGTGTGGTGACACCGGAGTCGTCACGCCCTGCTTTTCGTTAGGCTCCAAACTTCTGTATTCAAAAAGAGCTCTTTCATACTCTCTTTTCCCATTCTCGAAAAGCTCATGGTTTTCAAGTCGCACTTTCTCCACTGCATCTTTAAGAAAAGGTGCAACTTTTGAAAATGGACTTTGACACTCAGAAACCAAAATTAATTTTGAGTCTCTAGGTTTTAAAACTTTTTCCCAGAGCAGTGGAATGATAGTGGCGCTAAGAGAGGAATCTCCATAAACAAATATATTTTCACCATCAGAAACTTGAAGTGAGGCCACTGCTTCTTCTAAATTCTCTCCCCAATATGGGTCAAGGTGCTCCATACTCTGGTCTTCACCAAGTGCAGGGAAACACCCTCCTAAAAAACTTCTTTTGAAAAAGCTCCCTCTGGCATCAACAATAAAATCATAATCTTTAAATAACTCAACCGCTGTTGAAAGGTGAGTTACAATATTTCTATCAATAGCTTCAATATTAGAAACTTCATCACTTGTTAAAGAACTCGGTCTTGATTCATAGACCACTCTAAATAAATCAATCATCCTACTAGAGCTCTGAGGAGTCTCATAGTTTCTTAAATGTCTTTTATGGATTCTTTTAATATCATTGGTGATAAAGCAATCTGCTTTCCCCAAAACGGCAATGGCATTTTCAACCATATTTGCCCAGGTGGCGACTGGAGTATGAGTGCGCTCAAAAAAAACAGAAGCACAAGGCCTATCACTACCAAAGACCGAAACGCTTGCGCCCACTTCAAGAAGTCTTGCGCCCAAAATTAACCCATAGGGATGTCCACCAATGATGGCAACCTTCACAGCTATTCCTAGTTTTAAAACAATAAAAAGAGGGGAGGCTAATGCCTCCCCTCATCATTTTAGGAATATCAATATAACAAAATTATTCTAGAAGAAATAGACTTTGGAGTCCCCTTTATCTTCAACAGAGTGCTCTGCAAACTTAGTAATGAAGTTTACAAAGCATAAAAGGGCCTCATAACTCACTGTGTCCTGGTCAAACTCCGCCCCGTAGCGCAAAAATTTCTGTCCCCGCTCATCTGTCCACTCGCCTTCATGCCGAACCTGGATGACTGCAGGAATATATGAGGTTTGGGTGAAGTAGATCCGAATCCCCAGCTCCTCTCCAATAGTAAACTTTTCTTTCTCACTGTTTTTTCCATTCCAAGGGACTTGAAACTGAATTCCTTCTGCAGAAATATCCACAAGTGAGATTTCAAAAATAGTTCCATTGTCATCAATGACTGAGTAACAACCCAAGAAGTTTTCAAACATAATACGTTCGAAGTTCCTTCTTTTTTGTTCAATTAACTTTTCTCTTTTTTCAACAAAATTGATGATTTTAAGTTCTTCTGCCATGAGCTTAACTCTCCTACCTTAAAGGATTTGCTCCATATATTTCGGCTGTTTACCTCTCTATCATTAGCCCGCAGGACCCAGGTGGAAAAATATGCTTACAGACAACTACTTAATATCGCTTTGTGCCCATCTTCTTTGTTCAACTATTTCGTTGAAATTGAAATCCCAGTAAGGGACAATCCACCTATTGAAAGACTTATTATGAATGCCTGAACCAAAAGCTAGGTTTTATATGAAAACAATATTTTTAATTATCATGATACTTCTCCAAAGCTCTATCGGATTTTCACGGGACACTCTTGCCCAAATTCAAAAAGACAAAGTCCTAAGAATAGGAATAGATGTGGGCTATATGCCTTTTGAGATGAAAACAAAGAAAGGGCAAATTATTGGTTTTGATATAGATTTGGCAAAATTAATGGCGAAGGAGATGGGAGTAAAATTAAAAATTGTTAATACTTCGTGGGACGGAATAATCCCAGCTCTTTTGACAAATAAGTTTGATCTAATCTTAGGAGGAATGTCCATTACACCTAAGAGAAATCTCAAAGTGAATTTTACAACTCCATATTTTGAGGCCGGGCAATCAATTATCATAGCGGGAAAACACAGAGTAAAGGTAAAAAGCTACAAAGACTTAAACCATAAGAAATTTGTAATAGCTTCTAGGTTTGGCACCACGGGCGAACTTGCTATCAAGAAATATCTACCAAGAGCAACTCTCAAAACCTATGAAGACAGAGAAACAGGCATGCTCGATGTTGCTTTTTCTCGGGTTGATGCTTTTGTCTACGATTTCCCTGCAAACCATGTGTTCTCCATAACAAAGGGAGTAAGTAAAGTTGTCCATATTGCAAAACCTTTTACTAAAGAGCCTGTAGGTATTGCCATCAGGCAAGATGATTTTAATTTTCTAAATTGGTTAAATAATTTTCTTCTGGTCATTAAAAGTGATGGTCGTTATAAGAAAATTCATGATAGTTGGTTTGTGAAGACCAATTGGCTAGCGAAAGTTAGCCAATAAGTAGTTCTTCAAGAAATGGAAAAAACTTTTTAAAGACCCCTTTGCAAAAACCTTCATCTTCAAGTTTGGTTAAAAACTCATCTGCTGAAAGCTCTTCAAGCTTGTATACCTTATTAAATAAAAGATATTCAGCTACAACTCCTGAAAGGATTACTATTGCTCCTAGAGGAGAGATGTAAGCAAAATCCTTTCCTGTAGGAAAACCTTCTCCAAGGGGAGTTTCATGGTGTTCTAGTATAAGTGTATCTAGATCAATAGGCATTTTGGTTAAATTACCTATCATCTGTGCACTTTTTAAACTGTGTTCTCGGTATCTTTTTACCGTTCGTTTATCAGCTGTATTTTGCTGAATATCAAATATCTTAATTTCATCATTTAGATCCATTTGAATTAGAGAAATATTTTGAAACAATAAGGCCATGGAAACTTTGACAAGTGATAACTCAGAATCCCAAGTCATTTTCCTAGCAAGAAAGACCCCAATATACTGGCTCACACTGGCATGCTTACAAATATAACTTCTTTTATCACCCATCAACTGCATTAAAATATCTTCTACACCTTCATATTTAGTGGCAACCTCTAACATCAATTTATTAAACTCAGTAACATAGCGATGAAAGAGTGGATCCTCAGGAAAAAGGGAGAACCCTTCAACAAGTGTTTCCTGGAATGCGATAATATTGTCTGGTTTCAGAGCACCTTTTTTCTCTCGATTGAAAAAATTTGCAAAGATTTTTTCCATTGCTCCCGTTAATAGTCTTATGTCACAGTTTTCAATATAAACATCGTGAACATTTTTTGATCTATATCTAACGAGATGTCCTCCAGAAAGGATATCTCCGGCCCTAATAACTTTTAGAAATTTCCCATCTCTAATTTTTAAATAAATATCCACAGGGAGTGCGCCCATTTTATAAATAATTTCAATGGGCACCGGAGAAAATTCAACAACGAGATCCCCTTCTTCTACTCTGACATCACTTGGTTCATCTTTTAATTTTTTAATTAATTTTGTAATCCCCTCAGCAATTTGTGGTTTTTGAATCTGAAAAAATAGAGGGTTAGTTGTAAAATAGGGGACATGCTCCCACTCCTCTGTTGTCGCTAATACAAAAGGGAGGTTTATTGAATTATTGTTAATATACTGAAAGACTTCATTTCCATTTTTCTCAGGCATATTTTGATCACAAATAATAAGATCAAACTGCTCATTTGATATGGCATCGATGGCCTCTTTGCCATTAAAAACAATATCAACTTGACAAGGAAAGTCAGCTAAAAACAATAGCTTTATTAAGTGACAAATTTCAATTTCATCATCTACTACAAGTATTTTCATGGCCCGCCATAATCAGTAATGATACTGAATGTATTCTACATTACAGGCGTGAGAGTTAGGCCTAAAATATCTTCATGAAAAATAAAATAATCTTAACTTCTTATAAGACAAGCTTGGATATTAAAGATGAGTTTCAATTTCTTCAATAGACAATTTAATTTCATCTCTAACGCGACGGTAAACGGAAAGAATTTTCTCCTCATCTTCCATATTCTTAGTTAGCTGAGGCGGATCATCAAACCCAATATGTATGACTTTTCCTCCTGGAAAATAAGGACAGTTTTCATTAGCATGACCACAGACAGTAAATACATAATCGAATTCAACATCTTCAATTTCATCTACAGTTTTTGAATAATGATCGGATATATTAACACCCGCTTCTTCCATCACTTTTACTGCTCTTGGATTTAGACCATGCTTTTTGGTACCAGCCGAATAAACATTGTATTTATGGGACAGGTAGTGCTTGCACCATCCCTCTGCCATTTGTGAACGGCATGAGTTACCAGTACATAAAAAAAGAATATTTTTCATCATGACCTACCTTTTGAAGCTGGCCATGGCTTCACAAACTTGGTCTTGAACCCTTCTCATTTTAGAAGAAGAGGAAGAGCCATTATTAGTCAGCATTGAAAATACCAAAAGTTCCCCATCAGCCGTTTCAACGTAACCCGATAGTGATGAGGACCTAGTGACGGTTCCAGTTTTGGCCCAAACCTTACCCTTTGCACTACCAGATCTCATTCTCTTGTAAAGAGTACCATCAACGCCTGCGATAGGTAGAGTCTTTTTAAAAGCTTCAAATCTTTTAGCATTTTGATGATTAAATTTAAGCACGCTAAGAAGATCATGGGGCCTTAAGTAATTGTAGTGAGATGCTCCAGAGCCATCTGCGATTGCAACTCCCCCAGTATCTATTCCAACCTCATTTCTCAAAAATCTTTTTAAGTTTGAAATGGCTCCCCCAATAGTTCCAAATGGAGTTGCTCTCAATAAAAATGATTCCGCATATTGATTATTGCTATTTTTCATTAAAACTTTGGCCAAAGTGCCCAGCCTTACAGACTGATAATCTCCGACTAATTCTATTGCTTTAGTGCTGGCACTCTTTTCGAGAACTGAAAATTCAACAGTTGCCTCAATTTCTGGAAGTTCAGTTCTTGATTTTTTCCTAATTGCACTAGCGCTTAGATCGCCAAAATAAAGAGTCGAGTCAGGAATCGCTAGCTTTGTTTGGAATTTGTGATTAAGAGGAATTCTTCCCCTAAATAGCACTTCATTTCCCCATGGGTTTACATGATATCCAATATCTAATGATCCATTTTGAGGTTTTATATTGTTGGTGATTGCTACGCTAGAGCTAAGTGAATTTTGAGTCTTAATCACCACAGGATCACTTGAAGTCTTTGAGGTTATAGTAAAATTCTCACACGACCTTCCAATCTGAAGACCAGATATAGGAGCTCCATAACAATAAGAAAAATCGTGGTAGGTCCATTCTGTATTAAACTTTTTGGCCGCAAATATCCAGGGGTCCAGCTGTATTTTGATATTGATTTTATCTTTCGATATCCCAAGCCCTGCTAGTTTTTCTACCACTGCATCAGATAGAAAATTTAAAAACTTAGTTTGATTTGAAGGATGCTCTCTATAGTGATTATTAATTGAAGGATCTCCACTACCTTGAACTGTAAAGTAGTAGTCATCGCCAAGGGCCCGATCAAAGAAAATAGAGGTTTTAAATTTAAAATCAGTACCAAGCTTTTCAAGAGTGTAGCTGGTAGTGAGAATTTTCATATTGGACGCTGGCCTAAAAAACTTGCGCCCTTGGTGATTATAAATAACCTCACCTGTCTTTAAGGATTCAACTCTGAGACCCCAAAAACTATCTGAAATGTCTGAAGCACCATGAATATCTGAAATCTTTTTTTGGAGAATATCTAAACTAGAGACTGCTTGGAATTCTGGATCCCCTGTAATCTCAATATGATCGAGAGATAGATCTTTTAGCTTATCACTATCACTGTGGTAGTAACTTCCCTCATCGCCGAAGGGACCTTTGGCGCAACTCACGCTCAAAATTATAAATGAAAGCAGTACAAAGAGTTTTCTCAAAACTTTTCTCCAGATAATTAAAAATGTTTAGAATTTATGCGTAGCACGCCGTGTCTTTCAACTCACGACGCACATGGCAAAGAGGTGGAATTACAAAAATAGATCTTGTTGTAGCTTCGAGCCAGGGAAGCACGAGTATTTTTCAAAACTTGCGGAGCCTGCGATCTTCAAAACCTCATCATCTATGAAAAAATTACCCGTACAAGTCTTTGCTGACCTGGTAACAATTTCATAGGCAGCGTCGGCCATTATCTGGGGCTTTCTGGATCTCTTCTCCATTAATTTGCCCCCATCCATATTCAGCACTGCTGCTGTAGCGATAGTTGTTCTAGGCCATAGGGAGTTTGAAGCAATACCGTGTACTCTTAGCTCTTCTGCAAACGTCTTTGCCATCAAGGACATGGCATATTTAGAAGAAGTGTATGCACCGTAGGCACTAAACCATTTGGGATCCATATTTATAGGTGGACTAAGAGTAAGAATGTGTGGATTTTTTGATTTCAACAAATGGGGAACAGCAAATTTCGTAAGTACAAAACTCCCTCTCACATTGATATCAAACATCAAATCAAATTTTTTCACGGGAGTATTTTGAGATGTCCCTAAAGAGATGGCACTTGCATTATTAATGATAATATCGAGTCCACCAAGTTCGCGCACAGCTTCTGCAACAGCGTCCTCTACGACTTTTTCATCGCGAATATCTACAACTAAGGGAATTGCCCTGCCGCCAGCTTTTTCGATTTCATCAGCTGCTGTATAAATAGTGCCTGGAAGTTTAGGGTGGGCCTTAGTTGTTTTGGCCGCCACAACAATATTAGCACCATCTCTTGCGAATCGTTTGGCGATTTCAAGTCCAATCCCCCTTGAGCCCCCGGAAATAAAAACATTGGCCCCCTCTAAATTCCCTACCTTTTGTCCCAACTCTTTATCAGTAGTAAATTGATGGTTTTCATCAATGGATTTTCCTAGAAGTGTCTGTAAGGCCACTTCTATTTGACCAAGTGATTTACTAAATTCTCTTATAAGATATTTAACATTCATAACTACCCTGTCTCCACTGTCCGTAAACCATTTTTAATCACTGTAGAAATTCATTATTCCCTCGCATTGTGCTAATGCTTAAAGTTTGGCGGTCTCTTTTCCATAAACGCCCTCACCCCTTCTTTTGCATCTTCTAGTGTAATCATCTCGCTCAAGGCACCGGACAACTCTATGACGGCCTGATCAAAAGGAAGTCCAGCTACCTTTGCCATAGAAGATTTACCAAAAGAAATAATTTGAGAGCTTTTCTTAGATAACTCAGTAATATACTTTTCCACTTCACTCTCAAAATCATCTGAGGGGTATATCTGACTTAGTAAGCCATATTCATATGCCTGAACCCCACTAATTCTTCTTCCCGACAATATCATATCATTAGCGATTTTTTTGCTCTTCACATTTTCAAATATTAAAGAAGAAATCATAAGTGGAAAAACCCCAATATTGACCTCTGGAGTGCAAAAGATACATGCATGGTGAGATAGAGAGATATCACAGGCCAACATCAGACCAATTCCTCCTCCCATGCAAAGCCCGTTCACTCTTGACAGTGTCGCTTTTGGGTAAGTTGTCAGCCGTGTTAAAAGTCTTGCAAACTTCTTATTAACCTTAGCGATGTCTTTAGGGTTTTTAAAGCCACTAATGTCTGCACCAGAGCAAAAGGCCTTTTCTCCTGCTCCAGTGATCACAATGACTCTTACCTTAGAGCTATTTTCAAACTCATCAAGCGAGCAAGACAATAGATCGAGAACCTCTTCTGACAAGGAGTTCTGTTTTTTTTCACGATTAATCGTAAGAGTGGCAATTTTATTTTCTACTTTTACTAAAAGTTCTGCATCCATGGTTTTCTCACTATTTAATTAGCCCATAATATCTTTTTGTATCTTCAATAGAGGCAACCTCTCTCCCCGAATCTCTCACAATATCTGCAAGGGCTTCGACTAGCTTACCATTTGAAGAAGTTTTTTCTCCATCTGGTAGATAGAATGTGTCCTCCACTCCTGTTCTTAGATGTCCTCCAAGCTCAGCTGTTTTCTTGTGAAGATTCCAGACTTCTTCTCTACCAATGCCAATAACTTGCCAATGTGTTCCAGGAGGGAGCTCTTCAACAATTAACGGCAGCCACGATGCTTTTGCTGGCATTCCACTGGCCACTCCCATGACAAGAGAAACACTCATAGGATCTTTTAACAAACCAACTCGTTTAAACATCGAAATTGATCTAACGATTCCGGTATCAAAGCATTCGCACTCAGCAACGATTCCATTTTGATTCATTACATCCGCAAACTTTTTAATTTTTTCAACGGTGTTATCGAATAAAATTGGAGGCCATGCCCACGTGTCATCTTTTTTTACTTTTAAATAATTAAGAGAGCCAGCATTAAGGGCCGCCATTTCGGGCTTAACTTTTTCAAGACAAGCAATTGGCCCTGTTACATCATCACCAATTACACCTGTAGACATATTAATCAAAACCTCGGGCACCTGGTTTCTGATCTCCCCACAAATTTCTGCGACAACTTCTGGATCCCATGTTGGATAAGCTCCCCTACCCTCTCTTTGATCTCTAAAATG
>Ga0257117_1001795_pt1 | contig 12083 bp, 8 predicted proteins | sample SI112_135mmetaG_FD_190157 | JGI IMG/M metagenome (GOLD analysis project Ga0257117, IMG submission 190157) | Marine microbial communities from Saanich Inlet, British Columbia, Canada - SI112_135m | ecosystem: Environmental > Aquatic > Marine > Inlet | place: Canada: British Columbia | collected... | reverse complement strand
TCAGAATAAGTTAAAACAACAGTGTTCTCACTCGCTTGTGCATTTGATAGTATTTGAATAAATAAAAAGCTCACTACTGCCAAAGTAATATTTCTCATCACCATAATCCCTTTTTTGAGTTTGAATCCAGCTCTAACAATCACTGCCTCTAAAGTCTTATGATTCACAGGGGTGTGAACTTTTTCTATGCCTTGTTAACTTTGCGCATTACAATCTACGCAAAGCGTATGGGAAGTTTTTTCATCTCCTTTGAAATTTCAAACACTTTTCATTAAATCTTTATGAATCATATCCTGGGGGGGATTTTGTGCTTAAATCATTTTTGGTCATGTGGTTGTGCCTATATTCAGTTTCTGTCAGTGCTTCACTGACAAGTGGCTCAGAGTATTCTATTAAGTTCATCACAAAAAATGGTATATCGACCGCTGAGTTTCCTGGCATCAGTGCCTTTAGGGAGGGCACTTATATTTCTATAATTGTCGATAAACCTAGAGAGTCGATTTTCATAGGCCTTCAGGGTAATTGGAATGGGGGAAAAATTCCCACAACCCTAAAAGATGGCAGGGAAACCTTCTTGGAGGAGGAGTATTACTTGGCAGCGATGAAAGATATCTATTAAGGACAAGAACTAGAGGTATAAATGGTGTGAGAATTGAAAGATCAAGCGAAGTACTCTTTTTAAGAGATGCCGTAATATCCAATAGAATGAATCCCATCAGAAATAAAAATGGATATTTGGGGCCCAAAAAAGCAGTAGAGTTAGGAGAAATTTTATCAGATACCTTCGGACTTGAGCTAAGGCTTCATTTAACAATAGAAACTAACTACAAAAACGATGACGTACTTATCAAAGAGCTGAAGCAGCTGGCCTCTAGAAGGCAAAAATCTCAATCTCTCCCCGCCCGTGAAAGATTTTTCCACCATATCATCCCAGCAGGTCCTAGATTTGTGAGAAAGAGCGCGGGCCCGAGTGCTTGCGCTACAGTGTTACAACTTGCAGATTTAGCCACTCCTTAAGCACCCTGCACAGCGAATCAACTAGTTATTTCAAGATCTTTCAATATATCAAAGCTCATATTTTGACATGGCCATTTAACTTTTGGACAATGGTCTCCAAATCAAACTGGAGACGAAAATGAAATGGATTTCATCATTTTTGCTTATACTGATAATTCTTACAAGCTCAGCTTTTGCATCAAGTAGAACCATTGTCTTTGCCCATGGTATGGGAGTTCCTACCGGAATTTACTCACTCAATAAAAGATTAACTAAATTTTTTAAAAGCGAAGGTTACAGGCTTCTAATAGCCAAGATACCTGCACAGGGCACTATTGAAAAAAGAGCGGCCAAACTTAATAAAGAGATTAGAAGGCTCGTACCATTTGGGAATTTTCATCTTATTGGCCATAGTATGGGTGGACTCGATGCAAGGCTTGCACTCAACAAAGGCACCTTTGCAAAAAGATGCCTAAGCTTAACAACTATGGCAACACCACACTTGGGCTCAAAGGTTGCCGACTATGTAGCAGAACTTTCAGATGGAAAGAAAAAAATTCCCGCGTTGTTAATATTAATGATTAACAAAATTTTCGGTGGAAAAATTGAAAATATAAGAAATCTTACGACCACATACATGAGAGATAAATTCAACTTTCAAGTGAGTAACCTTCCCCGTGTTGATTACTACAGCACCGGCTACTTTATAGAAACTCCAGTGATGAAAAGTACCCCTATCCCTTGGGCCTGGCTCACACATAAAATTAATGTAGATGCAGGTGATAAACACAATGACGGTCTTGTTTCCACTGATCGTGCCAAATGGGGAACTTATCTTGGATCATTTCCAGGAGACCACTGGGCACAAACAGCACCTATCCCCTACAAGGGGAAAATTATCTACAAAGATGTTTTTAAGAAAGTTATTGATAATTTGAAAAGTAATTATCCTTAGGGCGTGTCTTCAAAAACAGAATCGATAAAACCTTTTATTTTTGTTTTAAATATATCTTTTGAAAAACACTCAGCGCGATCAAAAAGAATTTTTCTCTCAAAATCTTTTTGATCGTACTCTCTGACTGCCTCTATGAGAGATTCCACTGTGGGCTCATTAAAAAATTTTGCGACATTATCATTTAAGGTCTCGAGAACACCACCAGCACGATAGGCTATAAGAGGTGTACCTGCAGCTAGTACCTCAAGTGGTGTTATGCCAAAGTCTTCTACTCCTGGAAAAATAAATCCCTTGGCGCGCGCCATTAAACTGACAATCTCTTCTCTGGAAATTCTCCCAAGAAATTCAATATTAGACTTGGCCATTTTTTTTAGTTTGTCTTCATCTTGACCAGAACCCACAATTTTTAATTTTTTCCCTAGAATATTAAAAGCACCCACTGCTAAATCAATTTTTTTATTGGGAGCAAAGGCGCCTACACTTAAGTAAAAATCTTCTCTTTCGGGAGGACTTTTTTGAACTTCTCTAAATGAATCTAGATCTACAAAGGGATTAATAACAGTCGCAGGTCTGTGATAAAAAAATTCAATTCTTTTTTTTACAAATTCAGAGTTAGAAATAAAGTGATCAACATTTTGGTTGGAAATATAGTCCCATGTTTGCAAATAGGGACGACATATATGCCCGCTCGCTCTCACGATAGGATTTGTGCCCTTACCAAAATAATTTCCAAATTGGTCATATATATATCTCATTGGGCTATGAATATAGCTTATATGTTTTGATCCAGAGGGTTTGAGTAGACCCTTGATTACACAGTGGCTGCTACTAAGTACTAAATCGGCATCTTCGACTATTTTCATCCTCCCTATGGCGGATGGAAAAAGGGGAAGAAACTTTCTGTAGTTTTCAAAGATTCCGGGTATATTTTGAAGAAAGGAAGTTCTAATTTCCCTATTTTCAATGGCCGGGGATAGCTTTCCCTTGTCGTAAATGAGTGTATAAAGAGGGGCATCTGGAAACATTTCGCAAAATGCCTCTAAAATCCATTCCCCTCCCCTAAAACCGGTTAACCAGTCATGAAGAAGTACTACTTTCATGCATAGAGTCTATCAAATCCGCATTGCCTATTAAAGCCAATTGTGACATTTTTATAACCTCTGGAGAATCATCATGATTGAAGTATTTCGCTCGCTAAAAGAAGTTATGGCACTAGAAAATAAAATCAAAAGACATATGGATGTTATTGATGAAGAGAAAAAGAGAATTTCCTTTATAGAAAACCAAAGAAAATTAAAACAAGATAAGTTAGAAGAGCAAAATAAATTGACCTCTTCAGTAAGAGCAAAATCTACAAGTGATGAAAACGAACTTGAAAAAATTGACTCCCAAATTGAAAGAGTTAAACAAAGAATCCCACTTTTAAAAACTGACACCCAAATAAAAGCGACTGAACAAGAAGCTGCTAGTCTCGATGAAAAAAAAGACCAACTAGAAACAACGCTTCTGGAAGAAATTGAACAGCTTGAACAACTCAGTGATAGCATAAAAGAGCATGAAAATTTTCTAAAGGGATCTATCCAAACACTTGCTGATATAAATAAAGAAGTTGATGAAAAAACTGCCAAAGAAAATAAGGAAATTAATAACCTTCAAACAAGAGTGAGTGCTCTACTAGAAGATATCCCCTTACAATACCGGAATAAATACCACGATGTTAATAAGAGATACTTATTCAACAATCCTTTAACCTCAGAAGAAAATGGCATTTGCGAAATATGCCAAATGCAAATTACATCCCTTCAACACATGGCCATTGAGAAAATGGCAACTTTTGAAGCCTGTTCAGGCTGCAACCGAATTTTCCTTCCCCATAAAGTCGCCCACAACCTATGACGGTTGTGAAAATGTATCACTTGGTGGAATGATTTCTCTTTCGCCCCTACTGGAATCCCGATTACTTTTATAGTTCTTGTACTTCCTAAGTAAATCAAAATAAATGTAGCAAAGACAAGGCACAAAAATTAGCGTTAAGGCCGTAGAAAAAATAAGACCGTAGGCAAAACTTAAGGCCATCGGTTTTAAAAATGGGTCCCCACCCGGCGAGTGAGCAATGGGAAGAAGACCTGCAACTGTGGTGAAAGTCGTAAGGATAACGGGTCTAAACCTAGACTTAGCAGCCTGTCTAATAGCTTCTTTTACATTATCTAGTTCTGCCATTTTTATATTTATAAAATTAACGAGAACAATTGAATCATTAACAACAACTCCCACGAGTCCAATGACACCAAGTAATGCCATGAAACTGATGGCCTTTCCCATAACAAAGAAGGTTATGACAACACCTATTAATCCAAGGGGAATAGCAGACATAATGATCAATGGCTGGATGAGACTAGTAAACATGGCAACTAAAATGGTAAAAATGATAAAAAGAGCAATGATTGCGGCCCTAGAAAGTCTCATCATAGATTCCTGAGTATCTTTATTTTCACCACCAAACTCGAAGTTTAATTTTGGGTATTGTAATAATAGATTTGTCACATATGGCTTCATAGTTTTAGCTGCTCCCACTGGAGTCGTAATGCTTTTATTTAACTCAGCTGTTATAGAGATTGTTCTCTTTCGATTAAATCTTCGTATTACAAATGCTCCAGGTTTTTCACTAGCGGTAGCAACTTTTGAAAGCTTTATTCTTCTGCCTTGATTATTTAAAACATAGATCTGATCCAGCGACTCGAGACTGCTTTTGGCCTGGTCATTAACTTGGACGACAATATCTATATCCTCATCGCTTTCTCTAATCTGTGTAACCTCATCTTCTGAAAAGGCCATACGAAGCTCCAATGCCACTTTTCTTGCTGTTAAGCCAAGCCTTAGAGCTTCTGATTCATTGATTGAATATACTATTTGCTTTTTGCCTTCTTCATAATCTACTTCGGTACTGACCACTCCTTCAACAGAAGAAAGCTTCTCTTCAATGGTTCTCGCTACCGATTTCATAAGATTTAAGTCTTCACCCCTGAGCTGGATATCCACAGGCTTGCCTTTAGGTGGTCCCCCTTGCGCTTTTTTCGTCAGCACTTCAAACCCCTCTAAAACCCCTTTAGTTTTAGAAATAAGATCAGCTACGATTTCATCTGTCCCTCTATTTCTCATATCAGGTGAAGTTAAATAAATGGAAAATGTTCCATAGTGAGTTCCAGAGCGATTTCCATGATCTCCTCTTAAAAGTCCAACTTGTGATCTCAGTCCTTCAAACTCATCTTTTGTAACATTTTTAAGAATGATTTTTTCCGCACTTTTCATGGCTTCATCTGTAACCCTAAGAGGTGTTCCCACAGGTCCTTTCAAGTGCATAAAAACTATCCGGACATCATCTCCCGGAAATAATTCAAACTTCATCTGCTTCGCCAAAAGAAGGGATCCCACAAACATAATAAGAAAGAAGCTCACTACTGATTTTGGAAACTTCAAAGCAAAATTCAAACTCATAGAATAAGATTTTGACAGTGGTTCGTACCATCTTTTCTTATTCTTTTTCACTTTTTTAACTTTTACAAATTCAGCTAAGTGAGAAGGAAGAATAAAGAAACATTCAAACCAAGAGGCCAGTAAACAAATGATAACAACAGCTGGGACAGGCCATAAAAACTTGCCCATTATGCCGCCCATAAATAAGAGGGCCCCAAATGCTGCAATTGTCGTTAAAACCGTGGCCAAAACTGGTTTTTGAGTTTGCACAGCGGCCTTAATAGCAGCCTCTTTAGGCTTCATTCCCGCTTCAATATATTGATAGAATTGTTCAGCAACAATTATGGAATCATCAACTAACATCCCCAAAACAAGTATCAGTCCAAACATGGAGATAAGATTTATATTCATTCCCACCATGTCCATCGCGGAAAAGGAAACCAAGAAAGCCAGTGGTGCTCCCAATGAGGTTACTAGAGAGGTCCTGAAATTTAAAAAGAGCATCAAGCAAAGAAAAACAAGAAATATCCCTTGCATGCCATTTTTTGTTAAAACTCCAAGTCTTCTTTTTACATAAAAACTTAAATCATCCATTAGTGTGTAAGAGAAATCACTATATCTCTCTTCTTTAAAGAATTCCTCAATAACGCGCTTCACTTTTTTTGTGGATCTAATATTATCGGCAGACTCTTTTTTTCTTATATTTAAAATGACTGCTGGTTTTCCAGAAGCCCGCTCCAGCACACTCGACTCTTTAAGTTGCTCTTCAACTATCGCCACATCAGAGACCCTGACCTTAAAGCCCATGGAGTTTGACCTAATAATGACCTCTTCGACATCCTTAGCATCAACAAACTCAGATATGGTCCTGACCATAATGTCTTCGGCACCAAGCTTGATATTACCGGCCGATAAATTTATGTTTCGAGATTTAATGGCCCCTGCTACTTCAGACATTGTTAGGTCATAGGAATTCAATTTCTCTAAATCAACTGCCACTTTAATAATTTTTTCTCTATCACCACTTAAATCAACAAGAGCAATATCTTGTATATCTTCAATTGAATTTTGAAGGCTCTTTGCCACTCTCCGACGATCCCATACCTCGCCACCTGTGACTGCTACTTTTATAATTGATCGTCTGGTATTTTTAATATTGGTAACAGTAGGTTTTTCAACTTCATCCGGGAGATCACTCACTGTGTCTATAGCATTTTTTATATCGTCCAGTACCAACTGAGTGTCTGCATCAGCTTCTAGAGTGCCATAAAGAATTGATCTGCCCTCTGCTGAAATAGCATTTAGCTCTTTTAAACCTTCTGTCCCTTTAATGGCCCTCTCAAGAGGTATAGTCACAAGTTTTTCTACATCCTCACTACTTGAACCAGGATAACTTGCACTGACAATGACAACTCCAAAATCCACATTGGGAAACATATCTTTTTGCAGCATGAAAGCAGAAAATGCTCCCGCAACTAAAATGGCGACTGAGACAAGATTGACTAGAAGGGAGCGCTCAACGCAAAACTTAATTAATTTTTCCATATTGTTTTTTCCCAATACATTAAAAATTCAACTAAATTATTAGAGTAATAAACTTTCTTGGCCTGGAGTATTTCCCATTTGGCGAGATGGGCCGCAAAGGATTTTTCAGTACTAATCAAATCCTCTTCAGCTCGAATGACTCGGTCTAAGTCTGCTCTACCAAGATTGTACAGCCGATTAGTTTCTGACAGAGCTTTTTTACTAAGAAACCTTCTGGTTTCAGCTGACTTAACATTTTTTCTCACCTGACCAAGCTCCAGCTTAAGACTCTCAAAAGCAATTTTAATTGATTTCTTTGCTTTGCCCAAGTTTGATCCAGCCTGCTGTTTTTCTAAGACCACTTCAGACTTCTGAACATTTGCGGATTCATTACCAAGTGGGTAAGAAACAGTTAAGCCAACTGACCACTCTCTATTTTTCCCGCCAAGCTTTCCGGTATTAAAAGAATCGGAAAAACTTTTATCGTAATCGTTAGTTTGATAGCTTGTGGCAAGAGATACTGTTGGCCAGTAATCAAGCCTAACCTCATTTTCCTTTTCATTTAAGTAGGACAACTTCTGCTCAAGAGATTTAATTTCAATATGCTGATCCAACTTGGCCGCAACACTTGATTCAAGTAAATTGTTACTATCTAGGACAAATTCCTTAATTTCAGAATCTGTGATACTTCGATTAACTGACTCAGAAAGAGTTCCAAGAGATGAGTAAAAATCTTTCCTTGCTTCCTCGTAACTTTCCAGTTGAAACTGCTGAGATATTTGAGATTGATAGAGGTCTACTTTTTCTTTTAGACCATCGTTCACCTTTCTCTGAACATCTTTTTGGCGCCTTTTTGATCTCTGATATGCCATCTGTTGTAGATTAATAATCGTTTTATTCAACCTAGCTGACACATAGGCACTATAAAAAGTTAAAAGAGCTTTTTGATCTACAAGATCAAGTGCCGACTTATTATAAGTTTCACTTAATCTGGCCATTTCCATTTGCTTATTAAATTCCCTTCCAAAAAAATTCTTGCCTAGGTCTTGTGAAACACTAAGCGTTTGGGAAAAGACATAGGGCTTTTTGGGAAGAGTTCCAATAGTAGCTGCTGGCCACTTGCTTCTATTATATTTTGTTAGAGCGTTTGTCAGACTCAAACTAGTTCCAAAACCAAAGGACTTTGAGACACCTAGGCTTGAATAGGTGTAATCAGTTTCAAGTGGACTGGTATTAGAAGTTGAAGTCTCAAGCCTGCTTGAGTTCTCACTTAAACTCCCGTCAATGGACCAAGACTTAGTTGCACTCAAAGCAGCTTGTTCGAGCTCTGCAATCTTGCTTGAGTAAAAGTTTTCTTTAATAGAGCTATTTTCTTTCAAAAATTCCCCGATTAAAGATGCCGAGTAGACAGAAGTGACGCTGCAACTATAGATAATCACTAAAAAATACACTTTACTCATATGATATTCCTCACAAAAATTTGCCAAAAATATACCAATTTTTTCACCAGATGATGACCGCAAAATGTAAACAGTAAAACCCTTTAAAATCAAATGGTTAGATTATATTGTGGTGTCTATTCGTGAACCACCAATGAAAAAGTTACAAGAATTTAGTAAATGACTGTGTCTTACGCACTGCGCTATGTACAATCACTCAGTCTACTACTCACCAAATATGAAGTTTAACGGAGTTCGAAGTCTGCCTTTGAGGGTTCGATTTATGTATCTGTGGAGGATATTAAAATGAAGCACAAATTTTTTAAACTACTTATGATTATGGCCATGGCCCCATCGGCATTGGCATCACACAGAGACAGTGTCATTTCAGGCTTTGAAGGCCCCGCTGATCCACCTGCCAACGTGCAAGGAACAATTTGTAGAGAATATATTAATGATGGTGATGAACATAGCGCCACTGTATGTAACTCTGGAGTTGCCTCAGCTGATAAATTGGCCCAAAAATATGCAAAAGCAGCCGGTGGCTACTTAGGTTGCATCATTGGTTACTCTGATGGAATTCAAAATGGTTATGATAGAGGTGATGGAATTTCTCAAGGTATGCTTCAACAAGCAACCGCTGAATACGCTCATGCAGAATTTACGACAGCTATATCAAGAGCTGGCGATAAGGCCATAAGAGAAGGTAGAACTGAATCAGCCTCTCAAATTATAAGTGGCTATAGGTCTGTTCTTGGACTCAATCCTTCGCTTCAAGAAAAAAATTAAGAGATGAAGTTAAGGTTTATAAGTACCCTCGAATTACATTTTCAGGCTTTGACGGTGGATATGCCAACGACATTGATCAAAAAGTGGTTACAGATGTAGACTTCTCTGATGTTTATAGAGCTAGATGGGTTAAATCATCAGACTCTTTTGATGAAAAATTAATGGCCCACTACCTTTATAAAGAAGAAAGAAAAGAAGGTGCTCAAATTTGTAAAATTGCTAATTCAGTATTTGAAGGACATGGTTTTCCAACACTTACATTTTGGGACTACTGGAGAGCTGAAGAACAAATCGATTTTGCAAAATATGGTTGGAATAACGCCGATTGGGCGTGGAAAATCTTTGACCGTGTTGAAAATAATATGGATGAGTTTGAAAACTATATGGGTATTGCCGCAAATTATAAAAGGCATTACACAGAAGAATACATTGTGGCAGAAGCCACTTACGAGCTAGATGAAAGACTCAAACTAGATCAATTCGAAAATCCCATTCCTGTAATGGTTACTAATCCAGATGGAACCCAGTCTCAACAAGTTGATGGACAAGGCCGACTGGTATTTGAAAAAGAAACTTACATGAAAGAAAAAACCCCTACAATCATGGGATCACGACCAGCCACAAGAGATCTCACTGGAGCGGAAGTAAGAGAATACAAGGCCATCTACAGAAGAGGATTCAAGGAATCATACCAAAGACATTGGGCAAAAGCTTATGCTCAAAATGAATTTGATACTCAAAAAGCAGTTATGACTGCAGTCGGTGATCGAGTCGGCTACGAGGTAGGCCAAAAAGCTGGTGATCAATTGGCAAGAAGACAAGCTTACAATGCTCAATACAAAGCAATTTCTGCCAGAGAATATGGTAAGGTGGCTAAGCTTAAGTACGAAAAAAGCTTTGATACATTAATCGAAATTTTTGAAAATAATGCTGTTGTTGAACTAGATCAAGCAACCTTTTCCGGCTCTACAGATGATTCAATCTGGAGAAATGGTGAAGGAATCTTTGTAAGTTTTGATATTACAAACTTAGGTGAAAGAGGCGGTGATTTATCTCTGGCCCTTTCCCAAACAAATGATATTGAAGCCGGAAATCCTTTTGTTTTTAGACCAAATGCACTTAGTAGATTTTCTGCTGATTCTGATCAACTAGGAATTATTTCTGAAGGACATTTGGCAGGAAGTACTGCTCAAATTAGAATGCATCTAAATAATCCAGGGGATCTTGGATCCTCCATTGGAGCAGAGCTCAACCAAACAAAAAATGAACCTATTGAAATAACAGATTATGCTGAATTAGAATCGGTTAATGGTTCAGTTGATATGCTTTCGGGAACAGTAACAGTTAATATTGACGTTCATAATCCAGCGATAGATTATGAGCATCTCTTCAAAACTGATGTGGTAGTATCACTTGATGGCGTTAATAAAAGCAAAAAGAAACCCATCCCTGCTGTAAAGCCTGAAAGAACTGCTGAGCATGCAATTACAATAAGTGGTTTTGATACAATGGATCTTATCGAAAGAGGATCTCTCACAGGTACTGTAAAAACTTATGTTGCCGGAAAACTTGCCGACCAAAAGAAATTTACCGCTGATCTTGAAGGTAATGAAAAAGAAAACTTTGTTGCTTATTTCAAAGCACTGATTGATCAAGGTACTGAGAAGGCTAGAATTAAAGAAGTTATCAAAAAGTTAGATGGATTTCTTAAGCGAGATCTTCATTTTACAAGTAGTAGCAATAAAATCAAATGGAATAAACCCCAAAAGGTTCAGCGCTCTATTGTTGGAAAGATTATTACTCAGTATCGTCATGACCTAGATAGCCTAAATGCTAAAGAGAAGAAATTCTACTTAGACCTGGCTAACACTATGGCCTTACATGTTCAAACTAAAGGCAAGTACAGAGTAAGGGCAGGACTTTTCTTTCCCAAGAAAAAATTCTTAAAACAACTTGCAATTTTTGGTGGAAGTGACTTTCTTGTAGATGTTAAACACCATAAAAATAGATAAGATTTCTAACTCCTAAATTGAATACGGCCACTCTCACGAGTGGCCTTTTTTATTGGGAATTGGTCTAATTACCTGATATTACAACAAGCAAGTTGAAATCTAGCCATTAAAATTATTCTCACTTTCTTGCCATATTCCTTCTCTTTATATAATTAACATCACAGGTATTGAGCAGTTGAGACTATCGTCGGTCACCCTATTTACTAGGATGACGGGAGGAAAGTCCGGACTCCACAAGGCAGCCTAGCGGGTAACGCCCGTCCACCGTAAGGTGAGGACAAGTGCAACAGAAAGTATGTACAGGTTATGCTGTAGTGAAACCAGGTAAACTCTAGGCGGAGCAAGCTCAAATAGGCCAGCGATTAAGGGGAGCCTCTCCAAGTTGGCGGGTTGAGTGCATGAGGTTAAAGGCAACTTTAATCCTAGATAAATGATAGTCCTCGACAGGATCCGGCTTACACGACTGCTCAATACCTTTTTTCCAAAAAAATCCTGAATTTATTCCAAGGAACACTGTTTCATTCTCATGAAATTCAAAATCTCTGATAGGTTTAGAAAAATAATTGAACTGGGGGGTTCTTCTATGAAAGCAGCAGTACTGCTGATTAGCGCTTTGATTTCATTTTCTAGTTTTTCAATTACTCTTGGCCATAAGATTGAATACAATGAGGCTCCTGCAGTTGGACAATTGCTCATTGGGAATGGGACATGCACAGCTACAGTTATTTCAGAAAGGGCAATTTTAACAGCTTCTCACTGCTATGACGATTCCGTTAGAACAGCAAAGATAACAGGCTCCAGCCATCTCAGCCTATTTTTTCTCCCAGCAGTTCGTGAATTTTATCGAGTCGTTCATGTTTATAGGAATGTAGATCATACAGCTGATATGGCGAT
>Ga0257117_1001784_pt1 | contig 12136 bp, 13 predicted proteins | sample SI112_135mmetaG_FD_190157 | JGI IMG/M metagenome (GOLD analysis project Ga0257117, IMG submission 190157) | Marine microbial communities from Saanich Inlet, British Columbia, Canada - SI112_135m | ecosystem: Environmental > Aquatic > Marine > Inlet | place: Canada: British Columbia | collected... | reverse complement strand
ATGCTGCTCAATTCGCAATTGATATCCTTGCTACATGAGTAGATGTCCATACCATACTGGTAGCAGTAACTGATCGCTTGATCATTTTGAACATCTTGCATCGACCCACCATTGCGTGCGGGCCGACAAAGGGAAACCTTTCCTAGCTCAACACAGCCTTTAATCGATTGAAGGTTTCGATCCCAGGGTCTGGGCCTACAAACATGCTTGCAGCGTTCGTAGTCTCTGACAAAGGGTTGGGTGTATCGTTTATCAGTCCATAAACTCCAGGACCTTTGACAGGGATTAGCGCCCCAAAGAAGAGTCGTGGCCTCTGATTTGGGGTGAGTGCCATCGAGAGTCTTTTCTAAAAGATCTCTCGCAACTCCTACTTCCTCCAAATATGTGGAGCGGTCACAGCCACAGCCACTTTTTTCCACTTTTGGGAAGTCACACATATCCTGTGCGTAAGTGGGGCCAAATAAAAAAAATAGAGTCGTAATTAAAAATATATGTCTCATCTCTACAAAAATTATCGGACACTATATTTGAATACTTTATGTTCAAATACCATTACTGAGCTAAAGAATTTAACCAACTTGTGTCACTACCTAACTCACGAAATAGAACTGTATTCATAAATGAGGCACTATCATCAATAACGAGTTTTGCCTCTAAAGCCTGAAAGGCCTTAGTCGCGATTTCGCGACTTGGCCATTTTTGGTATGCTATTTCTACACTGCCTGTGTTTAGTACAAGATATCCTTCAAGTCCGTGAGACTTAAAGCTCTCTTTTACTAACTCAATGTGGTCACTAAGCCGGTCGTTGAAACACTCTTCACTTGTATCAGCAGATTCTTTCCCCGAGAGTCCAAGCACTTAAAAAATTAGTAATTGATTCGGTTTAATATTGATCGCTGGATCCCAATACCAACTGACTAAAATCACTATATGTACACACACACACTTTTTCTCCGTTGATAACAATCATTCACTAATACTATCTTTGGCCGTAATCCAATAGACAAAATAATTTGCAAGGAGGAATTTGCTTATGAAAATGTTAACTACATTCATGTTCTTGATTAGCTCTACTGTTTTTGCTGGTACGGTGACCCTGAAGGGCGTCTCTGAAATTAGTGAAGGCCCTGATTATGTGGCACTATCTATAAAGGTTCAGACGAAATGCTATTCCACTGCAATCCAATCCAATCAGGATATAGTCAAGCTATCAATGGGACTGCAAAACATTATCAAACAGCACTTATCGTTTGAAAAGGGTGATGAAATGTTTGTTAGAGCGGGTCTAACTACTAGGCGTAGAGAAACCACTGTGACCTATGATGAATTGACAAGAAGAAGTCATACTAAGGTACTTTGTGAAAAGGGCTGGACAAGTTCTCGGACCATTGATCTCAAATTTGGCAATATGTATTTATGGAATACACTAAACCCGGCCCTATTAGAGCACATCGACGCTTTAGAAAAAAATAGTACGCCTGACCAGAAGGCCTTTGTAAAGGCCACTATTTTTGAGCCAAGACCCAGGCTCAATAGGGATACTGAAATGATGATGAAGGAGCAGGCGCTTGGGGAAGCTTTATCAGATGCCTCCAACAAATTTCAGATTATCAAAAGGCTATGTAAGCTTGAAAATGCCAAAATTACTGCACTTTCGGAAAATTCGAGAGTAATTCTCACAAGAGGTGGCAAGAGAGTTGATTATTCGACCACAGAGGTGCTGATTTTTGATGATCTCAAGGTTCATCTCTCTTGGAGTGTGACCTGGGAATTCGAAAACAGTAGCGGAAAGTGTGACAATTTCATTGCTGATCTTATACAAAAAATAAAGTCGAGATAAAAACTAAGGCACAAATGCTGCGCTTAGTTGGTCCGTGACCGGTTTCACTTGGCAATAAGCGTCTGTTTAGCTAAGTTCGGCCATAATTCAAATTATTTAACTATTCTGTAGGGGAAATTATGGACACGGATCAGCAAAAAGTAAGTTATATCATCGGTCGCCAGATTGGTGGAGATTTTAGAAATCAGGGCATTGAAATAAATTTTGATGATTTCTCTCAAGGCGTTCGTTCAGCATTTCTTGCAGAAGCAAGTGAAGTTGATGAAGCAGAGACTGCAAGAGTTATGAATGCTTTTCAACAAAAAATGCAGGCCAAGGCTCAAGAAATGGCAAGTAAAATGGGTGATAAAAATAGGACTCTAGGTGAAACATTTCTTGCAGAGAACAAAACTAAAGAAGGTGTTTTAGTAACAGCTTCTGGTCTTCAGTATCGTGTTCTTGAAACAGGTTCAGGAAAATCTGCAGAGCTTACTTCAACTGTCGAAACTCATTATGAAGGAGCTTTGATAGATGGAACTGTTTTTGATTCATCTTACAAAAGAGGCGAAACAACTTCTTTTCCAGTTAATGGAGTTATTCCAGGTTGGACCGAAGCTCTTCAACTTATGAAAGAAGGAGATATTTGGGAACTCGTTATACCTTCTGATTTGGCCTATGGAGCTCAAGGAGCTGGTCAGGCCATTGAACCACACTCAACATTAAAATTTAAAGTAGAATTGATTACAGTTAAATAATACAATCTTTCAGGCAGGCCGCCATGTAATGGCGAAGCCTGCCTTTCACACTTTAAAAAAGGTGTCCCCATTAAAATAAAAAATTTAAATCCTGGTCTTTGCAAGCTAGAGGTAGATCATTTTCACCACTTAGGGATTAATTCTAATGAGAAAATAGTTGAGAGCTTTAGGGATGTGAAATTTGTTTGTATGGGGGGAAGTGCAAGAAGAGCACTCACATTTGCAAAGCTTTTAGCAAGAGAATTTGGGTATGATGATCGAGAGGTGTTAGCTTATGGGGATACCGAGAGATACTCTCTTTATAAAGTTGGACCAGTTATTTCTGTCTCCCATGGTATTGGGATCCCTTCGTTATCTATATTATTAAATGAAATGACGAAATTGTTAATTTCTGCAAAAGCTCAGAATCCTGTATATATTAGAATGGGAACTTCTGGAGGAATTGGGGTTGAGCCTGGTACTGTTGTTCTAACGACAGAGAGTATTTCACCGAAACTTACGCCAGTTTTTGAGCAAACTGTAATGGGGGAGACAAGGTACTATCCTACACTTCTTACACAAAATTTAAATGATGAAATTTACCAACTTAGAAACCAGCTCCCAGTCACCATGGGAAAAACTTTTTCAACTAATAGTTTTTATGAAGAGCAAATGAGAAGCGATGGCCTATTTAATCCAAGCTTTTCAAACTCAGAAAAATTAGAGTTTCTTCACAAGCTATATGAAATGGGCGTTCGAAATATTGAGATGGAGTCACTCGCGTTATCAGCATTTTGCTTGCAAGCTGAAATTCCTGTAGCGGTGGCCTGTGTGACACTACTTGATCGATTGAAAGGTGACCAGGTTCTCGCTAGTAAAGAAGAGCTTCTCGACTACTCAAATCGCTCACATCAATTGATACTCTCTTACATTAAATCAAAAATAGAAAATGGTGCCATGTAATTATAATCGACTATAGTAATGGACACTACCCTTAAGCTTACTTTGAAACTCATCATAAAATATTCGCTCATCTTTTGAATGGGCAAAACCAATGGCTTTCATTTGTTTTTTGAACTCTTTTTGATTTCCCCTATTGGGATCAACAATAATGACTTCACATTTTTGGCGAGAATGCAGGTTAATAAAGTTGGAAAGATCAGCTGAGTCGTCTCGCTGATAGAGAACATCGCTGCCAATAATTAAATCAAATTGTTCACGCTCCGGTAATTCATGACCGTTTTCCCAATCTGCATGAATAAACGGTATAGGCTCACATTGATTAATTCTAATATTCTCGGTAAGAAAGGTTGCTACTGAAGGATGATTATCAGTTACTTTTATACTTGCTCCGCGCAGGCTAAGTAAAATACTGGGTAGCGCCAAACCACAACCCACTTCCAGTATATTTAAATTCTTGATTTTTCTGGTTAGCATCACTTCCGCTAGAATTAAACTCGATGGCCACAAGACACCAAATAGAGGAAATTGAGTATCACAGATGTCTGCATCCTGGGCCATGCTACTTTCATGGTGAAAATCCAGTATATCCCTAAGCGAGCGAATATGGATTTCCATATCGCCGATCTCAACAGTCTGGTAGCGGTATCTAAGAGGATCTATCATGCTTTTATCCTTGCACCTTTTATCGAGAGTTAGCAAGACAATTGCACAAAGCATTTAGAGAAATTTACAAATTCTTTCAAAAAGGGGAAAATTAGATTTATGAAGTTGAAAAAAGAGTGCAAAATTAAATTCTATGGTTTTACCATAGAGCCTATTATTCTCACTATCCTTACATTAGTTTATCTTTGGCCAGAGGGAAGAATTCCTAATATTGGAGTTCTCATTGCATTTTTTAGTTTATTTTCAATCTACTTGGTAGTTTTTTTTACTTTGATAAAAATGGAGCTAGATTCTCAGAAAAATATCATCAACAACAATAAATTTATTGAAGCTACTTTTTTAGAATATAAAGAAGTTTGTGGTCCTGAAGAAAGTACTACTGAACATTATCTTTTTTTTGGAAAGGAAGACCAAGAGAGGCATGTTTATAGCTTGGTTGGAATGACTATGAGAAAATGGCTTGCTTCAGAATATATATATTCCGTTGGTGAAACTGATAAACTTTATATTGATCCTTATAATCAAAAAAGATTTTGACTAGAAAACTTTCTATTTACCAAGAATGAGGTTAAGGTTTTTTTTAAAAGAACTTATTTGCAGTCTAGTTTTATTACTTCGACAGGATCTCCATCAGCAGCGGTTTTATCTGGGCCATGCTTTTTTTCTGAAGTATAAAAAAGTGACCCTCCATCAGAAGAGTAGGTGATGGCCTCTTGCTGTTCGAGAACAGGTGCCACAGTACTTGGGATGTAATTAAATAAATCTGATGATATTTTCATTTTCTTGTCTAGAACTTTAGAGTCAAACTCAACAATTCCACCAAGACCAATAACCGCAAATTTTTCTCCATCAGGAGAAAAGTCAGCATCAGTGACAAGATATTTTTTCAATTGCTTTCTAATCTTTTTACTCTTTTTACTCTTTTTGCTTTTTTTAGTTTTAGTTATTTCTTTGAATACTGCTTTGATCTTAATAGTCCTAACGTGTTTGAAGACAACGTCAACCTCACCACTACTTTGTTCGTAGTGTTTTCTTTTTAATCTATAAATTCTAGGGTTGATATCACCATCTACTGCTTTGTCAGGATCAGGATTTGTCCGTTTTGTGATGAGATAGATATCACCCGTTACAGGATGAACCATCATGGCCTCAGCATTATGGTCAACCTCATCTTTATCATCTGGACCGTAAGAAAAGTTAATTGTGAGTTTATCTTTTACCAGGTTTTTATACTCTTTTTTCTCGGCAACAATAAATATTTTTAAGTTGGCACGGTTTAGTGTGTTGTTTCCAATATCACCTAAGAAAATGCAGCCCTCAGGTTTTTCATCTACGCTTATTTCTTTGGGAAGGCATGGTCCCACATTGATCGCCTCGACATCTTCAGCGCTGCCTCTTTCAATTTGGACTGACTCTGGTAAACGGATGCCATTTTCATCATTGGCCTTACCAATTTGTCTATCTCCAATGAATTCAATGCCTGAATTGAAAAAGACATGAAATGTGGCCCCTGAGCCTGAATCATTAATATGATATTGTCTTTTTGATGGAAAATCGTATGAAGATGAAATGCCAGAGCTCTCAAAGACGATATTGGAATCAATATTAGCGCTATAATCCATGTCTCGTTGGTAGTTTTTACATAGGATGGCAAAGGCGCTCGGTACTATTAGAAATGTGATGAAAATATTTCTTAATATTACCAAAATTCCCTCCATATAGTGGTGATATTTAAAGAAATATATATACCAAAAGGCCGTGTGATCAAAGCGAGTTGAATTTTATTCAAGGAAGTATTGGTCTTACACCTTGGATTTAGGTAGGATGGCCGATCAAGAATTTAAGGTTTTCTTTGTATGAGCAGAAAAATTGAATTATTAGCGCCTGGTGGTGATATCGAAGCGGTCAAAGCGGCCGTTGTGGCTGGGGCCAATGCTGTCTATTGCGGCCTCGATGCTTTCAATGCCAGAAACCGTGCCTCTAATCTCTCTCTTGATGAACTCAGGGGCGCCATCCGCCTTGCTCATGAATATAGCTGTGAAATTTTTCTGACCCTTAATGTGGTGATACTAGAACACGAAATCCCAGTGCTTGTAAGGCTACTTAATCAAATTGTGAATAGTGGAGTTGACGGTATTATAGTGCAGGATTTGGGCGTCTTCAATATTGTGAAAAAGCATTTTCCGACACTTAATATTCATGCATCCACCCAGATGACAACGCATAATGAAGGGCAAATTCTATTTTTAAGTAAAATAGGTGCCACTAGGGTCAACCTAGCAAGAGAGTTAAATTTATCAGAGATAAAAAGTTTAACAGCGCGAGCTCATGAGCACGACATGTTAACAGAAGTGTTTGTACATGGGGCCTTGTGTATAGCCTTCTCGGGTCAGTGTTATTCTAGCTCAGTAAGCGTGGGCAACTCTGGTAATCGCGGCCGCTGTAGCCAGGCATGCCGTGATGAATACGAGGAAACGGCAGCTGGTAACAAGTACCCACTTAATCTTAAAGATAACTCTGCTTATTTTGACCTGCCTGAATTAGTGGATGCACAAGTTGACTCACTGAAAGTTGAAGGTCGTATTAAAGGCGCTCACTATGTTTATACAGTCATTGATACTTGGCGAAGGCAAATCAATAGTTTTATTGATTCGGGGAAACTAGTAGGAGATGACTCTAATTTACACAAAGTATTTAACCGTAGCTTTACCAACTCTTTTTTGAAGGGAGAGCTGTCAAAAGATATGTTCATAGATAGTCCACGAGACTACAGTGCAAAACATGCCATAGATTCAAAAGGTGCAACTACTGAAGCTCAGATTGATGATGTTCGACAAGAGCTTCACCATGAGAGAAAAGCACTGGGAGCAACTCTCGCAGATAAAATTAAAGATCTGAATACCGATAAAGTAGAGCTCGCGCTTTCTTTTACTGCCCAATTGGGTGAACCGTTAATGATCACAGCAATCACAAAGGATTGTACTTCAGTGGTACGCTCATCAGTTAATTTAGCACCAGCTGGCGGTGCCTCTATTACTAAACAAGTTTTAGAAACGCGCTTTAAAAGCTTTAATAATGGAAACTATGCACTTACTGCTTTTGACTTTTCTCAGTTTAATGAGCTTTTAAGTGTGCCATTCAAAGAGTTAACAGCAATGAAAAAGCAGTTAGCATTTTTATTAAATGGTAGCGCTCTCGTGCTACCACAAGTTGAAGTACCTAAGCTGCCTAGAAATAAAAAGATAGAAGTAACGCCAAAACTGTCGCTTCTAATCAGTGATGAAAAAGATGCGCAGCTTTGCCATACCACTGATGCTGATATCTATTTTAAATTACCTGAAAGTTTTAAAAAAGGTTGTACTAAGTACAGTGACATTTTACTGCGTAACCCACATCTAATTCCTTGGTTTCCAGCAGTATTAATTGGAAAAGATTACCTTGAAGCAATTAATATTTTAGAAGTTGTTAAGCCGGCAGTAATTGTCTCGAATAATACTGGCGTGGCCTATAAAGCATTTGAAATGGGCATTGATTGGATCGCAGGTCCACTGCTCAATACAACCAACTCTCATGCCCTTGTGACCCTAAAAGAAGAGTTAAACTGCGCTGGTGCGTTTATTTCTAATGAGATCAATCAGGGGCAAATTAAAAATATTAAACGTCCTGACGACTTTAAACTGATGTACAGTATTTATCACCCCATATTACTGATGACCAGTCGCCAGTGCTTCTTCCAACGTACAGTGGGCTGCAGTAAACCCAGCATTGATGAAAACTGCATGTTGACGTGTGAAAAGGCTACCACAATTACTAACATGAAAGGGATTTCCTTTGCGATAGATAAGCAAAAGGGTGGTTACCCCAGTATCTACAACGATGAGCAATTCTTAAATCTTGATGTGGTAAGAGACTTCTCCGGATTATTTGATGAGTTCTTTGTCGATCTTACCGACATCGGTTCTGGTTCCAAAGAAAAATTAGACAAGATTGCCTTAATTGGTGAGTTTGAAAAGTTCTTAACTGATGTGGAACAATCAAAAAATACATTAGATCAGATGGTAGCTATTTCAACCCATGCACAATATCAGCAGGGTTTATAACGTTTTATCTAATTCCAATTCATTAAAAAATCATATTGATAAATGTAATATCGACAAAGATCATTGTCGATATCAACATTTTTTTCTATTTCAATGCTTAAGTATTTTTCTCTAAAGGAGCCCATTTTGAAAATTTTATTAAGTTTATCCATTTTATTAAGCTTAAATCTCTATGCCGATGTTTCAGGGCCAGCTGTCAATATTGAGCAAACAAAAGATAGTGTTACAATTTCTTATACAGCAATGGGAACCAATACCTGTTTTAATTTAAAACCTGCTCGATTATTAGTTAGTAGCATGTTCGTAAAGTCATTTGGAGTGAGCAATATAGAAGTTGAATTTTTGGATTCATCTGATCCACAAGCAATGTGTGGTGCCGCAATGACTCGTTCAACAGGAACACTCGTCTTAGAGCGAGGTGATTCTCTACCTAAAATTGCTGACGGTCGGTACCGCCTACTTGTTAACGGCGAAGAGCAAATGATTGAGATTAAATAACAAAACAATGAATTTGATGTCCAACTTTATGAGTTAGTTTAAGGAGCACTCACTGGGCCCATCTACTTCCAAAACCAGTTGAGGCAAATTTGCGCCTAAACTCTCTAGGGTTGGATAGATTTGTTGCTAACTCCAAACTAGCCACTCGGGCCGAAAGATCAACATCAGACCTAAAATAGCAATGACAATTCCACTTAAGAGTTTGAGGTATCTTCCTGAGGATTCTTGTAATTTTTTATGAGAGAGGGTTGTAATTGCAATGCCCACCATTAAGGAGTCATCCAACATATAAAAGACGTTGTATAGCGCGATATATCCATAATAAGAAGATTTGCTCAGGGAGTAGTTTGATAATACCTGGGTGTAGATAGCTGGAAGACCGGCCGTGCAGAGAAGTTCTACTAAGTTTACAGATATGGCCAAAGCAATAGAGAGTGAGAGCGCTAACCACAAGCTATTTGCCTGTACAATTTTCCTCGCACGTATAGCGATTTTTTTCTTACTTTCAGAAGAGATGCTAAGAGTGACCCCTTTTCCAAAATTAAAAAAATCTTTAATTTGAAGTCCTGCCAGTATCAATGCGATTAATCCCAAGGAAATCTGTACCCAGCGGGCCATACCTAAAAATTGATACAGATTAAACCAGGCACTCATGAAGAAGAAGTAAACGACTCCACTGGTAATGACAAAGGTACCAGAAATAAGAATCATTTTTTTTCGATCTTTGAGATAGACCAAAATTGAAAGTAAAAAGAGTAACACCCACATAGCGCAGGGGTTGAATCCATCGATGAGCCCAATCATTGCGGTGAAAGTGAAAAGGCCAACTTTTTTTACATCCACATCTCCGAATATTGGAAGGGCGATGTAGCGAGTGGGCAAATCGTCTTCGCTCGATAAAAAAGCAATTATTTTTTTTCCAGTACTTTGAGAATCACTGAAGCCAATAAAAAAATGACGATTATTTATGTGAAAAGCGGGAACTCCAGGATGATCAATATGGTATTTTTTATTAAGAAGCTTTAACTCATTTAAATATTGGGGATCTTTTGTCACATCTTTGAACTCAATCACTACTTTTGGGTGTTTTTGATGATATTTTTGTAAAAACTCTTTGGCCCGAAAGCAGTGGGGACATCCTTTTCGAACGTAAGCTGTTATTGATTTTGCAGCCAGGCAATCGTTGGAAATAAAAAGAAAGATAAAAGAAAACACTTTTACAATAGAAAGTGTCATTTTTAACTTGATATCAGTCCTCTTTTGTTGATATTTTCTCACTAGAGCATTATAACGCCACAAATGTAATCTATAAACCTCTGCTAAAAAATCTTTGAATACTTTTAATATTTTTATCTCTTGATCTGTCAGTTGAATTTCATCCAGAATGGAGCACTCCATAACGAGGATTTCTAAGACCTTTACCGGTGAAATCGCTTTAGAGAAGACTATGTTTACTTTTTCTTTGAACCTAAGTCATTTTTACTGCCTCCGGAGTTAAACTCTTGAAAATAGAGGAATACCTTTCAAATTTTATTTGACGCGACGAGTCGCTGGGGGGGGGTAGGCTAATCTTGCACTTTTTTGGAGGTTTCGTAGAGCTGGTTGGGGCTTATGAGTTTGAAAGTAATCCTCTAACTGCTCTTGAATCTGCCTATATCCCTAATGGGCTTGTTTGGATTGGAGGCCAATTGGGAGTAGGGGGGGCTCGCTTGAAGATTCAGATGGCGTGAATACAGCGGCCTTAGTAGATGTCAATTTTGTGCTAGGTTTTGGACACCCAGATTACACAATCATGTTTTACCAAATGATTATAGACATTGAAGGCTACCCTGCAGGCAATCTGTCATCATCACAACTGCGTGCTGATTGGGATGCCTCTCATGCATATCTTGAGTTTAAGGCCGGGCTAAATATACCAAAAACACCACTACAAATTTCTGCAAATTGGGAAATTGGTAGAGAGGGTTATGCTTTTAGGTCTTATGTGGGAGCAGAGCTGACAGTTAAAGGCAAAATCTTTGAAAAGAAAACTCTAGATCAAAAACTTCAACATAATAAAAAAAGGAAGAAATAACTAAGAATGCCTTTATTGACCTTCGACATTCTTCCTTTCTGGGAAGTAAAATCAAAGCATGATAGATATCATGAAAGATCCTAATGAGCTTGGATTTCTTACAATCAATTCAAGAATGTAGTTAATTTAACCAAGAAAATATTACAAGTTGAACCCGATAAATAACTAAGAATGGTAGTGTATTGATGCACAAAAATTAAACAATTTCGACTTGGGGGTCCTCATGGCAATCAACAAAGCCTTTATCGTTTTTACTTTATCTATTTTTTCATTTAGCGCATTTTCGAACTGGCAGATTGACTGTAGAGGCATTTACCAGAAGGTGGCACAAAACAAATATCAAAAAAGGAAACATGCATTTACGATAGGCTCAGTAACTGCTGCTGCTTTGGTCGTCACTGGGGTAGGTGTGGGTGCTAAACTCATGGATAATAACAATTCTGGACCCTCTGATGGTCTTGAGGGAATTCAAAACTCTATTGATGAAATGGGTAAGGACGCCGCCATCGGAATGGGAATTTCTTTTGGAGGGGGAACAGCGGCATTAGCTGCAGGGGCCTTGGCCACAAGTTTGCTCAGCAAAGAGGAAAAGCTCCTTCAGGCCGAAATGAGTGCGAGTCCCCGTGCTTTTTTTCGAAGAGTTATTAAAGTAGCCGAAAAAAATGGAATTTCTCTTACGGAAGAGCACATTAAAGAGACAGTAAGTGAAGGTTTTTCGAGTGGGAAATTTTGTGAGAACTTTCCTAGGTTAATGAATATGCGACAGGCTCAAAAATATATTTTGGAAAATGGCCATAACAAAAGCAAATAATTAGTCCGGTTTGCAAGGAGTCGCCTTTCATTTAGTTGGGCCACGGGATCGTCAATGACTAGGCTTCTTCTTATGGCCCTTTTAAGTTCTTTTAAGCTTCTGCACGTATCCATAGCTGGCGCGCTAGGGATATAAAAATGAAATTTAATAAGACCAGTACAAAACTAATCTGTGTGTAAATGGTCTTTCTTTTCATGATATTTTACTGCTTTTGTAAAAATGTTTTCTTAGACCTATGAATATTAATGTTGATTTCCGAGTGGGGGTGAATATTTTCTATGGTGTTATTTAATAATGTTGTTCCAAGTTGTGTATATTCAGAGTTTGATAGAGAAGATATGACTGACTGATGAAATACTAGAGCTAAAATTAATCCCAAGAAAGTAGAAATTCTTCGCGGCATTCTAACCACAATGGATACTTACGCATGGCTTTGGTAAATAGCAGACTTTGCAACATACTTTCTAACCATCT
>Ga0257117_1001782_pt1 | contig 12145 bp, 10 predicted proteins | sample SI112_135mmetaG_FD_190157 | JGI IMG/M metagenome (GOLD analysis project Ga0257117, IMG submission 190157) | Marine microbial communities from Saanich Inlet, British Columbia, Canada - SI112_135m | ecosystem: Environmental > Aquatic > Marine > Inlet | place: Canada: British Columbia | collected... | reverse complement strand
TTTTCATAACCGTAACCTTTCAGATATACCACTTTTCCATCGTGAACAAGGCCAATACCAAGGCCCACTAATTTGGCCGTTTTCATATGGTCCCTGACAACCTTGTCTATTTCTGCATCCCCGAAGGAACAAGAAATAGAATGGATAAAAAGTAGAACTAATAAAGACTTCATTATGGCTCCTAGAATTTTTTACTCAGTAATACCCAAAAATACAGTATGAGAAAGCCGAACCCGAACCAAGACGCAGCACATTAACCATGAAATATAAACACCATTTCCCCATAGATACCAGATCTCCCCCCTTATCATATCCCCTCTTTTTTACTAAGATGGCCTTTATGAATTTTGTAGTAGGTCAAAGAGTTATGAGTCAGGGTGAGCCAGAGCTAGGCCTTGGCCTGATATCAGCAACAGATAAAAGAACCGTCACCGTCGCCTTTCCAGGCCAGGAAAGTATTAGAACTTATGGCCTAAAATCGGCGCCACTAAAGCGAATGATATTCAGTATTGGAGATGAAATAAGCTCTCGCGAGGGTGTGAGCCTAATTGTCGAAGAGCTTATTGAAGACGAGGGCATTTTAATCTATGTAGGCCAGGGAAAGGTCATCGAAGAAACAAAAATCAGTGATGATCTCAATCTTACAAAACCCGAAGAAAAGTTTTTTTCAGGTCTATTTGAAAGCAGCCAGCTCTACAATATAAGAGTAGACACTCTTAGACAGAAAAAGAATATGGCCCAGTGTTCAGTCAAAGGGCTGATGGGTGGAAGGATGCAGTTAGTTCCTCACCAACTTTTTGTGGCCTCACAAATATCAAAACGAGATTTTCCACGTGCCCTTTTGGCAGATGAGGTGGGGCTTGGAAAAACAATTGAAGCTGGGCTGATTTTGCACAACCTCATTGTCTCTCATAAAATCCATAGCGCCTTAATCATTGTACCAAATTCACTGATGATTCAGTGGTTTGTGGAAATGAGAAAGAAGTTTAGTTTGGGTTTTAATATAGTGGGAGAGCAGACCCTTGAAGATGAGCTAAACCCATTTGATGCCAGCTCATACATTATTACTGGCTATGAGTTTTTACTCAACAATGAACATATTTATGACATGGTCATGGAAAAAGACTTTGATATGGTCGTTGTTGATGAGGCCCATAGGGTTAAATGGGAAAGTGTTGGTGATAACCGTGGACCGCTCCTGCTTGAAAAATTATCAAAGAGCTCGCAAGGCCTTTTACTCCTATCTGCCACGCCTGAATCCCTTGGCCAGGAATCTCACTTTAATCGCCTGAAGCTTTTGGATCCCCATAAATTTCAAGATTTCACAAAATATAGTGAAGAGTCCAAGAAATTTTATAGATGGGGCCAAATGGCCTATAAAATTCAAAATGAAACCAGCTTAACTAACTCAGAAATAAAAGAGCTCACCGACTTTGGCATCGATCCCAACTCAGAAAAAGAGCATGTTCTAAGAAGCCTCAGTGATCACCATGGGACGGGACGGGTTTATTTTAGAAATACTCGCGCCAGTGTAGACACTGACAATTTATATTTCCCAACAAGAGTCTATCACCCACATCGTCTTGATTGCAGTGATGCTAGAAAAATGGCCAAGCTTTCATTTTCTGATCAAAAATACCAAAGTGTTTCTTTTAAATTAAAGCTAGACTGGCTCATTGTTGATTTTTTGAATTCTCTGAATGGACAAAAAGTACTACTTATTTGCCATTCTAGAAAATCTATTTTGATGATTGAAAAAGCTTTTATAAGAAATACCAATGCCAAAATAACAACTTTTCATAGTGGGCTTTCTCTAACAGAAAGAGATAGGCAAGCTGCCTATTTTGCAGACCCCGAAGGTGCTCAATTTCTTCTTTGTACGGAAATTGGATCTGAGGGAAGAAATTTTGAATTTGCCCACAATTTAGTGATGTTTGATGTTCCTACTAGTATTTCTCAACTTGAGCAGCGAATAGGAAGGCTTGACCGCATTGGCCAAAAAAATGAAGTGAAAATTCACCTCCCCTATATTGATGGAGGCCCAGAGCAATGCCTAATTGATTTTTACCATAGCGTACTTGGTGCTTTCGATAAACCATGTGCTGGAGGAGAGAAACTCCTCGAATTGTTTGATGAGCAGTTAGCTAATTTTTCTGAAAATCCTGTAAGTTACCTGGCAGAAGGTGCAGAATTTAGAAACAAGGCTTGCGGCGAGTTTAAAAAAATACAATCAGAAATCGAAGGCGGTCGAGATATTTTAGTCGAGCTCAATAGTTACCACCATCAAATCTCCTCTCAAATTGTTAAAGATATCACCGAGCGGGAAAATAACACTCTTCTCAAAGAATATATGGAGTCTGTATTTGAAGCACTAGGAGTTGAAAGTGATCCACTTGATGACTCGAGCTATTTCATTCACCCCAGTGACAATATGTACGTCCCCCATTTTCCTGAACTTCCGAGCGTTGGAACCAGTATCACCTACAACAGACAAAAAGCTCTTCAAAGAGAAGACTTGACCTTTTTGTCTTGGGACCACCCTATGGTGCTGGGGACTATCGAGTTTATCGAGTCCTCTTTAATAGGCCAAGTGAGCGCCTCAAAATGGGTTGATGAAACGAGAGATGATCTCTATTTTGAGCTAATCTTCACACTAGAGTGTCTGGCCCCTAAGAAATTTGGTCCTGACAGGTATTTCGCTCCAGAGATTATGAGAGTTTTGATTGATCATCAGGGAAAAGACATCACCAGGTCTCTTCAAAAGATTAAACTTGACCAGTTGGTGGGCCCAGCAAATCAGTCTCAGACTGAAAGTCTTTCGAACCTGCCTAAAGATGCACTCAATGCACTTCTTAAAATGGGTAAATCCATCGCAGAAAAAAAGGCCAAGCAAATCAGGTCACACTTTTACAAAGAAGTTCAAAAAAGTATCCACCTTGAAAAAGATCGCCTAGAAGGTCTTCTAAAAAAAGGAGCTGCAATTAGTGAGAAAGAGATTTCTTTTACTAAAGAAAAAGAGAAGGTACTTCTCAGCTCCATTGACTCAAGTATAGTTAAACTTGATGCCATCAGGGTCATTTTTTAATTTGCATTCGCACCGGCCGTGTATAAAATAAACTGTGATTACATTTCTTAAAAATTTTCTCATTGCTCTGACAATGGTTGTCCTCCTGCTTATTGGTTGGTTTTTCATACATATTTTGCAACTCCTCTCCCTAACAACTGGTATTTTGGGAAAAAATACTTATAGAAAAATCAACCGTACACTTACTTCATGGTGGTGGGAGCTTCCTCTATTTTGTGTCATTAACCTGAGAGGCCTAGAATTTGAAATTTCAGGGGATACAATTGGAGAAGATGAAAAAATCATTGGCATTTGCAACCATCAGTGTGGAGCAGATATCCCACTTCTTCTCATATTAGCAAAGAAATCTAAAAGACTTGGTGATATTAAGTGGTTTATAAAAAATATTCTCAAATTCATTCCCATTATTGGCTGGGGACTAACCTTTCTAGATTGTCTCTTTGTAAAAAGAAATTGGAATAGTGATAAAAGTTTAATATTAAAAACCTTTAGAAAATTAAAGGTCTATCCTTTTCCATTTTGGCTCTTCTTCTTTCCCGAAGGCACAAGGGTAACGCCTAAAAAATTAAAACAATCCCAAGCCTATGCAGTTGAGAACTCACTACCGAGTCTTGACCATGTACTTCTTCCCAAGAGCAAGGGTTTTAGTTCATCTGTTTTATCACTCTACGATCATATTGATGCCATAGTGGACTGTACTATTGTTTTCAAACCTGGACCCCCTAGCCTTGCTCAGCTTTTTTTAGGAAAGTGTGATGGAGCTGTGATTATTGTAAAAAGGTACCCCATCAAAGAGCTGCCAAAAGATGAACAACTTCTTGGTAAGTGGCTCGTAAGTAAATTTGTGGAAAAAGATGAATTGATTAAAAAAATAAAAAATTACCACAGAGATAGATATACTGATCCCTGTTTGGATTTCAAGTGTGTGGATGACGAAGAAGGCGTGTAGCACACGAAGGTGAGGAATACGCCACTTGAAATCCAAACTGGGATCAGTATAAGGCAGGTTACCTCTGCGGCCTTCTTAATTAGGGTTGCACGCAAAGACACTTAAATTTTATTTTACGGTGAACCTGTCCATTAGGTGTTGAAACCATGCATACCTTATTTCTTGCAGCTGAGCTAAAGTTATTTCCATACAACTCGCCTTTTGCGAGAGGTACAGAACTCACCTCTTTAGCTTTACAGACATAGGTGTACTTGTTTCCCAGTGCCGGCATTTTAAATTTTTCAAACTCAGAGGTTCCCCCATGGGCCCTTCGACATACAACGCTACAAGGCGTCGCATTTGACTTAAACCACCCAACTTTTTTACCTTGATAAAAACCATCTTGAATGGGATTGGCAAAGACCTGTGAGCTTAAAGCAAAAACTAGACCTGGGAGCATTAGATTTCTTACGTTTTTCATTTCTTCTCTCCTTAGTATGAAATTCATTTTCAATCTGTGGAAAGTTAAAATGCATAATACATGCCAATAATCATTTTTAAAGACAGATCCTCAAGACCCCATTAATAAAGTTAATAGATGAAAAATTGCTTATTGGTTTAATAGTACTTTAAAGCACCTTGCAAATAGTCATTAGTCAAAATGACACTTACAGTGGCGCTTTGCAGCAATGGAATTATAGATAGTTTTTCTTATGAATCGATTCCTAGAAGCAATTTTCTTCCCGAATCCATCAGCTCCCTTATTGTTTGTTTAAGGGCCCTTTTTACTCCACGTTCATAACTTTCAAAATCACCACTTTTTTCAATGAATAAAAAGGCCTGCCTTTCCATCATTTCCAATAGGTCAGAGCGCTCTGCTTGTGAAGACATCATCACCACAGGAATTCTAATGCCTAGGTTATTCAAATAGTCTAGCAGCTGAATTCCATTATCCTCAGGCATCCGAAGATCACATAAAATGGCATGTACTTCATTGGTCTTTAATATATTCATGGCATCATCAACACTTCCTACACCGTGAATATTATAGTTGGAACGAAAATGTAAGCTGAGGGCCTTTACCATGACCTCATCATCATCGACGATCAAAAGGGAAGCCTTTGAAGGTGATAGTATTCTCTTTTTTTCACTCGGCTCACTCTGCTCATTCTGCTCATTCTGCTCATTCTGCTCACTCTGCTCATTCTGCTCACTCGTAGAGGCTGGCGTTTTCACTATATCAGCAGCTGAATTGAGAAAGTTCCGAACACTATCAAGACTCCCTAAAAAATCTTCCGCTTCAGCAGATGCCATAGACTCACTTTCTTGAAAAGTTTTAAATTTGTCTTCCAGCCGGTGGATCTCTTTTACAGCCTCAGAATAGCCAAACATCCCAAGTGAACCTTTAAGTGAGTGAAGCGAGTTAAAAATCTGCTGCTGAACTTCAACAAATTTGTCACAATCACCTTCAATTTGAAGTAATAATTTTTCTGCAATATCAATTAATTCATTGGCATCACATATAAATTCTTCCAAAAACTCATCTGTTTGCATCCTATTCCTTTTTAGAATTTAATGGTGAAATTGGTATGGAAATGGTAAAGCTGGCTCCCTCGCCTAGGGTAGACTCGACACTTAGTTTCCCTCCACTATTTTCAATTGCATCCTTGGAAAGTGATAGTCCAAACCCCGAACCTTCATCACTGTCCTCAGTATCAATTGTGTAAAATGGGCAAAAAATATCTTCTAGCTCTTCTTGACTAATACCACACCCATTATCCGAAATACTTATATTTAAATTCGTTTCACTCTTTGACAAGTCAATGGATAGTATTCCTTTAACTTTTTTAGCTTTCTTGATGGCCTTAAGAGCATTGTGAACAATATTTAAAATGGCCGTCTCAAGAGTTTCCTGAGAAAAGCTAACGAAAGCCTCGTTAAGTCCAGTATCATTTGTGAAGATAATCTTGGTTTTCTCAGAGTTAACTTCACTCGCAATTATTTCTAGTAACTCATTAATAATTTTTAAGACATCAATATCAATCACCAACTGGGAGTTTTCAATTCTATACATTCTATAGATATTTCTTACCACTCTCGAAATACCATCGATATTTGTTTCGATACTATCAAACAAATCCGCTAAATCTTCATTATTCTTTACTTCTTCCCGCTCCTTTAGAACAGTCACCATCAAACCTAGACTTGCTAGAGGGCCTTTAACATCGTGAGCAATTGAAGTTGAAAGAGAGTTGAGCCTATTAATTTTAGATAAGTGAGTAAGTCTTTTTTGAACGGCCTTGAGGTTTCGATCACTTTGAGATTTTTGCTCCTGGCTTAGCTCCATTTCCTCTATTAAGTGATTTATATTTTGCCCAATTGAAAAAAAAGAAATGGGCCTGCCCTTTCCATCAAGCAGTGGAATGATTGTCATAAAGCTCCAGTAAAAGGAATGGTCTTTTCGCTTATTTTTTAATTCCCCCTGCCATACACCGCCTCTCAAAACGGTGCTCCATAGATCTTTAAAAACACTTTTTGGGTGATGCCCTGAATTCAAAATCCGAAGATTTTGACCTAACACTTCTTCCTTTTTATAAAATGTTTCATCTAAAAAGGTCTGGTTGGCAAAAATAATGTCACCTTTAATATCGGTAACTGAGACCATAAAATAGCTATCAACAGAATTTCTGTAGTAATCAATTCTATTATCTCTATAGATGCCTCCACTCATAGATTTAGTAGAGGATATATTTTCTTTGGCATGCTTACGGCTCATAATAGAATTAAGTGTCACTAAGAATTGATTTTTATTTATAGGTTTAAGTAAAAATGCGCTGGCACCTACTTTCCCTATGTTTTTGCAAATTTTTTCATCTGAATAAGCTGTGACAAATACAATATCTATATCTAGTACCTTGTTTATATAATTTGCTAAATCTATACCCGTCTTTTCTCCGCCCAGTTTGATATCCAGAACTGCAATATCAAAAATAGAATGTTCAAGAATTTGTTTAGCCGTTTCATAGTCCTTAGCGTGAACAACAGTAGAGTCGATGAATTCTTGTTTTATATCTTTAGTTAAGTCTGCAAGGACAATTGGATCATCCTCTACAATAAGCAAGTTCATCAATTACTCTCTTTTTACCTGCACAAAGTTCTTAATTTTCTTTCACCTTTATTCGTCAAAACTAAGGCTTATCTCAATAAGGTTAAGATTTTTTAAGCTCTTCCTAGAAGCAACAGAGCTGTCTAAGAAAACTTTTTGTATCTCACAATTTAGTAATGATAGAGGCACTTTAGCAAGATTTGAACCCAACTTCTGACAAAAGAGTTCAACCACCTTATATCCAAAACCATTCGATTTACTTGACCTAGCTGCTTTTCTAAAAAAAGGCCCTGTACCCAGCGATAATATATTTATGATATTTAACAAAACTAGAGTTTGCCATAATCTGATTGCTTTAAATGAGGTTTCAATTAAGATCTCCTGAAGTTATTGTCATAAAATTAAGAATAGTTCGCAAAAGCTAATTTGGGTCACAGTATTTACGGTGTGCGGTGCACAATGGGCCATCCACTAAATGTAATATATACAAATTTATTCTGCCCCAGTGACAGATAGATCGAGCATGGTAGAGCTAAAAAATCTAGGAGAATATATGAAAACCCAATTGGCCTTAAATGTAGTATTGGCCCTTTTAATCTTATCAATTAGTGTAAGCGCATTTTCTTGTGATCAAAATGAACTTTTGGTTTATTCAGGAGCTGTAGAACCCGTTAGCAAAGCTGATTGCACAGTTAAATTGAAAAGCGTTTCCAGAGCAAGTCACAGTATGGTGTGTCCGCTTTTTTTGGAAATTGCTTTTATCAGCACTATCAAATTAAATAAAACTCAATGTGCTGAAGTCTATGAATCTATGGAAATTTATGGAATTTTAATTCAAAAAGATGAAAGTAGAATAATTACTCTTGAGCAGTAGTAACCATTTGCGGCCCTTGCTGTTTCGGCGCAAACAAAATCAACAGGTAGTGTTCTAGTCGGCACAGTACTAGCTCTTGCTGTGGCAGGTGCAATGGGTGTAGGGTTAGGAAGTTTACTTGGACAAAATATAGATCCCCAAAAAATGAAGTATATTTCAGGATGTGCTTTTATTTTTATGGGAGATTGGATTCTTTTTAGGTAAGAAGATCTCCAAGGGTCTTAGATACTCGATGGGACATAGAGATACACCCTTGAAATAGATACCCTCCAGTAGGCGCCTGCCAGTCAAGCATTTCACCCACCACATAAACACCAGGAATATTTTTAAGCATCAAATTTTGATCAACTTCATCAAAATCAACTCCACCAGAAGTTGATATGGCCTCATCTAATGGCCTTGTTCCTATAAGAGAGATTGGCAGTGATTTGATCCTATTCGCCAGCGTGATCTTATCAAAATACTCTTCTTTGGTAGTCGCATTTTTCAAAATTTCCAAAGCCGCGACAGAGAGTCCCAACTTTTTTCTCAAGGTAGTGTTGGTTGATTCTTTCGCCTTTGCACTGTTAAGCCTAAGAATGGTAGTTTCAAGACTTAGATCTGGTTTTAAATCAATGGTAATCCCCACTTCCACACCATTTCTAAGCTCTTTTTCTAAGAAGTAACTGAGAGCATATATGGCCCCACCTTCAAGTCCATAACTTGTCAGTAAAAGCTCTCCCTTTTTTTCATGAGGAGGATACTTAACACAGATATTTTTTAAAAATTTACCATCAATACTGGAAGGATCATTCCAAGCGACTTCAAATCCACAATTCATAGGACGAAATGGATTGGTTTTGACTCCCAGTGAGTTAATTATTTTACTCCACTTCCCATCTGAGCCTGTTATACTCCAACTCGCTCCACCTAAGCATAATACTATATTGTCAGCTCTTAGCTTTTTAAGACCATTGTCTGTTTCGAAGCTCAATTCTTTTTCAATATTTAGTCCCACGAGTCTGTGAGATTTGAATAGTGTGAATCCACTATAATTATTCAGACTAGAGGAGATTTTTGCGAGGATTTCTCCAGCAGTACAACCGCTAGGAAACACACGCCCACTGCTACCCACAAATGTCTCGACTCCCAATTCCAAAAGCCACTGCCTTAAATCAGCACTTGAGAATTCAGATATCAATTCATGAAAAAATTCTTCGTGTTCAAAATATTTCCGGGAAAATTTGTAGGTAGGTTCACTATGAGTTAAGTTGAGTCCGCCTTTTCCGGCAACCAAAAACTTTTTTGCTAACCCATTTTGGCATTCATATAAATCAACATCAAGACCCTTTTTCAATAGGAAATGTGAGCAAACTAGCCCTGATAACCCACCTCCAATGATACTGATTTTCTTATCCATGATTTTATCCGAACAATTCTTTTGATATATCAAATCGACCAATAGAGCTCAGACAATTTTTTATGAAATTTTTATTTTCACTTTTATACCAAAAGAAGAATTTTCGTTGCTTCTTCTTTTCATCATACGAGATTGCTGTCTTTACTGGGGCCAATGTATAGGGATGATATCCCGAATAATAGATGACAGTGGCAACGGTCATGGGTGTAGGAGTAAAATCTTGAACTTGCTCAAGCTTATAGCCCAATTTTTTTGTCTTTGCTGCAAGCTTTGCCATATCCTCTGCAGTACTGGAAGGATGGGAAGAGATAAAATAAGGAATAATCTCTTGTTTTATTCCCAGCTTTCTAGAAATACCTTCAAACTGTCTTTTAAATTTAATAAAGTATTCAAAGCTTGGCTTTCTCATGGCCTTTAATACATGATCTTCAGTGTGCTCGGGAGCGACTTTAAGCCTTCCACTTACGTGGTGAGTGACAAGCTGTTCAATGTATTCGCGATTTTCTTTAGGATGTTTAGACTTAGGGTTTAACATTAAGTCATAACGAAGCCCTGAACCGACAAATGCCTTTTTGACCCCCTTCATCTTACTTACTTCACGGTAAATTTGAGTCATTTTTTTAGGATTAGTATCAAGATTTTGACAGATCGCTGGGAAGATACAAGAAGGCGAAGAACAACGATCACATATACCTTGGTCAATGCCTTTCATTTGATACATATTTGCAGATGGTCCGCCAAGATCACTAAGATACCCTTTAAAGTCTGGCATATTTGTAATGCTCTCAACTTCTTTTAGGATCGATTCTTTCGATCTACTGGCAATAAGCTTTCCTTGATGGGCCGAAATAGTACAAAAGCTACAGCCTCCAAAACATCCCCGGTGCATATTAACTGAAAACTTAATCATCTCAAAAGCAGATATGGCCCCTCTCTTTTGATACTTTGGGTGAGGAAGCCTAGTAAAAGGCAAATCAAAAGAGCCATCAATTTCTTTTTCAGTCATGACTTTATAGGGTGGATTAATCACCAAATTAGACTTCCCAACTTTTTGAATAAGCCTTCTAGCGTTTTGTTTGTTTGATTCAGTTTCAATATATTTGAAGTTTTTTGCAAAACTTTTTTTGTCCCTAAGACATAGTTCATGAGAGCTTAACTCAAAATCACTCCAGTGCTTATTTTTAGGGATTGATTCATTTGAATCTTGCAAGAAAGCAGTTTGAGCAATTGTTTTAAGAGAAGAGAAAGGAACACCTTTTTTCAATAATTTTAAGATTTCCTTTAGTGGCTGCTCACCCATTCCATAAATAAGAAGATCGGCACCTGAGCCTGTTAAAATATCAGGACAAAGCTGATCTTTCCAGTAGTCATAGTGAGTGACCCTTCTAAGTGATGCCTCAATTCCTCCGATAACGACAGGTGTATCAGGATAGAGTTCTTTTAAAATTTTAGTGTAAGAGGTAGTAGCATTATCAGGTCTAAAACCAATTTCTCCACCAGGAGTATAAGCATCATTTGATCTAGTTTTTTTGGCCGCCGTGTACTTGTTGACCATAGAATCCATATTTCCTGAAGTGACTCCAAAGAAAAGCTTGGGTTTTCCAAATTTTTTAAAATCTCTTAAATCATCTTGCCAGTTAGGTTGTGCAATAATACCAACCTTTAATCCGGAGGCCTCAATAATTCTTCCCACAACGGCAACCCCAAATGCGGGGTGATCAACATAGGCATCCCCTGTGACTAAAATCACATCGAGTTCATCCCAACCACGCTTTTTGGCATCTTTGGCCGTAATGGGAAGCCAGCATGATATTGGAGGTTTAACGCTATTATCTCTATTTTGCATAAGCTCTTATCTACCTAATTAAAATGAACTTATCAAACCTCTTAGTAGAGTTTACAAATACTTAAGCCGTGTAGAAACCTTCTATTGATAGCCTCCTATAAATTTCAATTAATTATGATGCCGATTATCTGGTTTATTGCTCGGGAACATAGCAAACACTGAAACTGCTTTTTGCCCACTGGCCAAACATTTCTTGCTTCTATTCAGATGGGACTTCCAAAACAGAACTAATAACCCTATCTTTGTGAGTTCTTTCAAAACACATTTTTAATCAGAAAAGCTGGCAAATATCGATAACTTAGGTACTTAGAAAACATTAGTTTTTAATTAAGAAGCAAGTAAGAAAAGGAGGGGCAGGTTTACAGTAACAATGCGGCGCACTGCAGCGTCGTCTAAATTAAACACCTACGGAGCTTTCAATGAAAAAATTTTTTATATTACTAACCTTTGTGCTCATTTTAAATGCACAGGCCACTACGTCGGCACCTAGCAAATCTATACTACAATTAACCTGTGAAAATTTGCCCAAAATAGAAGAAATTTTTAAAGTTACATGTCCTAAATGCACAGATACAGAAAGAATGACATCAGGAAACTTAAAATACAGAAATAAGGGAACCCTTTCTCTTATGGGAGTGCCAATAGTTTCTGGTGACAGATCAGTTTCAATTTGCGAAAAGAATGAACCTGTTCATCCCGATTTCCCAGAAGCAAAGGATAAAATTAAAGTCATAATTCACTCTGAAACTAATGTTCATGGATATACAAAGTTAAAAAAGATAGTAATAAAGCCTAAGGATGTATACTGAACTCATCCAAGTTTCGAGGCTTAGAGGCTCAGTCGAAATAACTAGTCATTGATTAATTAATAACTCATAAAGGCCCACCGTTTAGAAGTGGGCTTTTC
>Ga0257117_1001781_pt1 | contig 12145 bp, 11 predicted proteins | sample SI112_135mmetaG_FD_190157 | JGI IMG/M metagenome (GOLD analysis project Ga0257117, IMG submission 190157) | Marine microbial communities from Saanich Inlet, British Columbia, Canada - SI112_135m | ecosystem: Environmental > Aquatic > Marine > Inlet | place: Canada: British Columbia | collected... | reverse complement strand
GTAAACATCCTGAATCTTCTGCAGTATTAAAGAAAATTGGAGCAATAATATCACCAATAACAATACCACCAGTTCTTTTACCTGGAATACCATCAATATCAACACCCATGTGCCATTGAACAGAGTTGATTCCTGATTTTCTTGAAGATCCTGTTCCTACAACATCACCAACATATGCTAAAGGATGACCTTTTGCTTTTAACTCTTCCATTGTTGGAAGTGGATTATCCATTCTATTTACTAAGAATGAGTTAGCATGTAAAGGAATATCTGCTCTTGTAAATGCTTCCGAAGCTGGAGATAAATCATCAGTATTTGTTTCACCTGGAATTTTATAAACCGTTACAGTTGTTTCAGCAGGAATTGCATCTTTATTTGTAAACCATTCAGCATTTGCCCAAGATTCAACTACACCTTTAGCATGTGTATTACCTGCATCCATTAATGCTTTAACATCATTAAATGAATCATATACAAGTAAAGTATTCTTAAGCTGAGTAGCAGCTACTTCTGCAATTGCTTCAATTTTAAGTGCTTCAACTAATGGAGTAACATTAAATCCACCTAGCATTTTACCTAAGATAACACATGCATGAGATGCATCAATTGCATCACAAGAAACATTTCCTTGAACTACATCATTTAAAAATGCTGCTTTTACATATGCTGCATCATCAACACCAGCTGGGATTTTGTTTTCAAATAAATTTAAAACATAATCTGATTCAACGATTGGAGATACTTTAAGTAACTCTACTAAATCAGCAACTTGCTCTGCTGTTAAAGCTAATGGTGGAACACCTAGCTTTGCTCTTTCTTCTGTGTGTGCTTTATAATTTGCAACTAAACTCATAAATTAAGTCCTTTTGATAAAATTTGTTTCAATAACAATTTTATCAAATATGAATGAATAGTTTCCTTAAAATAGCATGAGAGTTACATTTTCTTGAAATAATAAGAAATAAGTAGTAACATGAAAATTACAAAAGCAATCCCATATGTTTTGAATTCATCAGTATATGTATATACAAGTTCACCAAGCATATATGATGCAATACCAACTATTAAAGTCCAAATAATAGTAGCAAAAATATTAAATAGTGTAAATTTTCTAGCATCATATTTTGTTAATCCCATAGCAAGTGGTATTAATGTTTTGATTCCATATATGTACTTTTGTAAAAATACAACTACTGATCCATATTTTCTCATCATAAGATGAGCTAATGCTATTTTTCTTTGATGTTTTCCCATCATCTGTTTAGCATAAGATTTATTATTTCTTGCTAGTAAAAATAAAAATTGATCCCCAATAAAATTTGCAGATCCTGCAACAATAAGAGTTATATATATATTTAAATCACCTGAGTATGATAATACCCCTGCTACTGCTAAAGCTAAAAAGCCACCACCAAATGAATATAAAAATAAAACAATATATCCCCAGTCTCGTATTAAATCTTCCATATCTTCCTAAATCTTAATTATTAAATTTTGGTTTTGCATTTCCAAATAATGCACCAATTCTAAAAAGCAATCTACCTTTTGCTTCAAAACTATTCTCATCTCTAAATATAAGACCAGCATCTATATTGTAATAAGCCCAATTTTTATAAAAATATTCCTTATAAAATCCACCAGCATAATAATAATCTACTTCAAGGTCTTGATTTATAATATCATCTTTTGTAGCATATGATGAGATTGTATAATTAAGTGATCTTTTTTGACCTAAATCTTTAGATAAATTTATTGTATTTACTAATTCATACTTATTATTATACTCTTCTTGAAATCTATAAGAATTATTAAATGATACTATCAAGTGATCATTGATTTGTTTTTTAAAATTTATACTAAATGTATTATCAAACTTATAATCAGCAAAATACATAGCTCTATTTCCTATATGAAAATCTAAATTATTTGCTAAATAAGTTTTATATTCTAGATTATACGATATAAATGGATCTGGATTAATACCTCTAAATTTCAAACCAACTCTAGCTTTATCTTTTCCAATTCCAAGTAAATAGCTATCATTTTCATTTGTTTCATCTATAGATTTACTCTTATTATAATTTTCAAAAGTTATTTTATATTGTTTTCTAAATCTAGGGAATAGTAATCTAATTTTAATATTAGGGTTTTGAATTGAATCTTGACCTTTTTCAAATATAGATTCATAATATATATCAGCTTTAGTTAAATCTTGACTCTCTATATCATAGTCTTCTCCACTAAAACTAGTATCTAGATAATCAGCTGTACTATAAATAAAAGTTTCTGTAGTATCATAAGTATCATCTAAAATTGTTTCTGGTTCATCAAAATAGTTAGCATTTAGAGATAAACTAAATAAACAAACTAAAAGATATATTGTATTTTGTATTTTCATAAAATTAATTTAGCACAATTTATTATTGTACTTGCTTAAAACAAATGTGTGATTCATCATCACACATAACATCTAATATATTATTTTTAAAATTCATATATCCTGTATAAGTTTTTTGTTTTTTAGTATTTAACCTACTATAAGTACATTTTGAGTTTTTACATTCAATTGTAATTTCATAATTATCTTTTTTAAATACAGTATGTTTTGGCTGTTCTTTTTTTATTTTTCTAATTAAACTTAACAATAAATGTTTATCTTTTTTTTCTTTATTGTCACCTTCAATTTTTGGCTTTTTACCTTCTTCATAGATTATATAGTTATCAAATGTAATAAATGCACCCAAAATACCGCCAACAGGTTTTCCTATTAAATAACCTTTATCTATAGTAGAAAAATCTGATATTTTTCCTAAAGTTATACCCTTATATTGAATATAATATTCATTATTTGATATTCCAAACAACGATATCATAGACAATAATAAAATTGGTACTAGTTTTATCATTAGATTGCTATATCAAAAAACTCTAATGCTTCTTGTTGATCATCATCATAATCATCTTGTAGATTTGATTTAATCATATCAATAATATATGCTTTTACTTGTGCTCTAGCTTCTTCAATATTATCTACAACTGCAAATCCATTAAATCCCATAGGATGATCATTAAATGTAAATGTACCAGCACAATTTTCTTCAATAAATTCTGCAATACTTCTATATGTAATAAAGTCAAAAGAAACTGCATGCCATCCATAAGATTCCATTATTTCATCTGTAAAAAGATCAAGACCATCACTTGGATGATCATGATATAAATACTCACTTTTTTTAGATTCTACAAGTTTTAAAAACTCATCTGGTTTTTCTATTTCTACTTTTGTCATTATAATGCTCTAGCCATTACTTTATTTAATCTAGATACAAATGCTACAGTATCTTTAATCTCAATACCTTCACTCATCTTAGCTTGATCTAAAAGTAACCAAGATACATCTTCAATCATAGTATCATCTGAACATCCATTTAATGATTTTACAATTGCATGATCAGGATTAATCTCTAAAATAGGAGCAGATTCTGGTACTTCTTGACCCATTGCTTTCATCATTGAAGCCATTTGTGCCATTGGATCATTTGGATCTTTAACTACACAAGATGGAGAATCAGAAAGTCTATTTGTAGTTTTCACTTCTTTTACCGATTCACCTAAAACATTAGTAATTTTCTCTACAATAGACTTAAATTTTTCTTCAATTTCTTTTACCTCTTCTTCAGACTGTTCTGTCTTTGGAGCTTCACAAGATGTAATGTCTTTTAATTCCCACTCTTGATATGCACCAATTGCTGGAGTAATAACTTCATCTATCTCTTTATCATCTAATACTAAAACTTCAATTTCATTCTTTTTGTAGCTTTCCATAAGTGGAGAATTTCTTAATACTCTCTCATCATCACCAACAATATAGAAAATAGCTTTTTGTTCACTATTTGCTCTTTCCTTATAATCTTTTAATGAAGTCATTTTTGAATCATCATTTGTAGATTTATATCTTACTAGTCCTAAGATTGCATCTTTATTCATATGATCTTGATATACACCTTCTTTTAAAGGTCTATTATATTGTGCTGTAAACTCAGAATATTTTTCTTCATCTTTAGCTAGTTTTTTAATCTCAGATAATACTTTTTTAATTGATGCTTGCTTGATATTTGCCATTACTTTATTTTCTTGTAAAAGCTCTCTAGAAACATTTAAAGGTAAATCATCAGAATCTATCACACCTCTTACAAATCTAAGGTAAGTTGGAAGTAATTCTTTTTCATCATCAGTAATAAATACTCTTTTTACATAAAGTTTAACTCCAGTTTGGAAGTCAACTCTATACATATCCATAGGTGCAGTTTTTGGAATATAGAAAAGTGTCGTATAATTATTTACACCCTCTGCTCTTGTATGTACATAAGCCATTGGATCTTCACTATCATGTGAAATAGTTTTATAAAAATCATTATAGTCTTCAGCTTTTAACTTTGATTTACTTTGAGTCCAAAGTGCAGTAGCTTCATTGATTTGTTCTCTTTTTTTCTCTATTGATGTTTGAGCTTCTTTACCAGATTCTTTGTCTTCATCAGATAGCTCTTCAGTAACTTCTTCACTATAATTTAAGAAAATTGGATATGCAATATGATTTGAATATTTTTTAACAACTGATTCAATATTAGATTTAGATGTATAATCACTTACTTCTTCATCTTTTAATTTAATATAAATAACTGTACCAGAGCTTTCTTTGATACAAGGAGCTAATTCAAAACTTCCTGTTCCATCAGATGACCATTTGTAGGCAGTCTCTTCTCCAGCTTTTTTAGAAATTACATCTACTTTTGAAGCTACCATAAATACAGAATAAAAACCAACACCAAATTGACCAATTAAATTTGAATCTTTTTTAGCATCTCCTGTCATTGCATCTACAAATGATTTTGTACCAGATTTTGCAATAGTACCAATAGAAGCTATTAAATCTTCTTCATTCATACCAATACCATTATCCGCAATAGTAATAGAGTTATCTTCATTATCTATTTTAATATTTACCTGACCAGACCAATCAGAATAACTATCTTTTAAATTAGCATCTGTAAGTCTTACATAGTTTAATTTATCAATTGCATCAGAAGCATTTGATACAAGTTCTCTTATAAAAATCTCTTTGTGTGAATAAAGTGAGTGAGTCATTAATTGAAGAAGCTGACCAACTTCTGTTTGAAATTCATGTTTTGCCATATAAAATCCTTTAATATTTTTTAATTTATTATTAGAAGATTTTATCGTAACTTTATAAAATGAAGCTAAAGTTTATAAAATAATTAGCACTACTATATATCAAGTGCTAATTTTAACTTTTTAAATTGTTTTGATTGTGTGTATTCTTTAACTTTTTTACAATTTTCTTTTTGAATCTTTTTTAATTCTTCAGTATTTTCTAAAAGCATATTAATTTTATGTACAGTTGTCATATCATCAGACGAATCCATAATAGAAAAATTATCCATTATTTCAAAGGCATGATTAGAACTAGGAGCAAACACTACTGATTTACTAGCCATAGCTTTTAAGATATTGGAAGCAAAAAGTTTATTTGATGTTGGAAGTACAAATATATCTGCAGCTCTAAATATATCACCTTGTGCAAGAATAACTTTATCTGACAATTCTAATTCTTTAAGCAAAGGTACTACAATTTTTAGTTGCTCTGGAGTTCCTGATATTACAGCTTTGAAATTTGCTGCTGTAAGTTCTTTTATAAACTTTAAAAATTGTACAAGCCCTGTCTTTTCATAATTTTTACCTGTAAAATATACTAATTTAGTTTTTTTATCTACATGGTATCTATTAAAAAAAGCCTTTTTATATTCTTTTTTCTTGAATTTATCTATATTATGAGTAGGATAGATTACGTGGATTTTATCATTTGTAATTGAACCGTTACTTTTTTCTACTATATCATGCTTTATCGTATTTGAATTTACAATTATTATTTTACTTTTTATTAATAATTGAATATCAGATTCTTTTACTATTCCACTATGAAAATATATATCTGGATAAACTATATCCTTACCAAATCCCCAATTTTGAGAAAGTGTAGGTTTTGAATATAATTCATACTCAAATTCTTCACAGAATTGTTTTACCAATTGGGATTCTGTTTTATAAAATATTGTATATTTATTATTTATCATTACTTTCTTTATTAATTTAAATTATTTTATTAAAATAGCACTTCACTATTATTTCTTACACCATCATCATAAATCTTTTGACAAAGTTCATGCGAGGTTTCTAGTATCGTAGTATTTAGTTTTTTTGTTGTACCAGACTTATCTACTGTAATCTTTACACATGATATACCAGATATCTTATATTCAATAATTAACTTTGTAGAATCTAAAGTCCAAGTATCACTATTAAAATTAACAGCACTTGATATATCTGTAATATCACCTTTAATCATATACTGGCTTTTAATTGATTGTGTAATTGTTGCGATATCTTGCTTAACACTATTTGAAATGGCAAGTTCTCTTGTATCATTAAATTTTGGTAATGCAACTGCTGCTAATATTCCAATAACAACAATTACAAAAATAAGTTCGATAAGTGTAAAAGCTTTTTTCATAAAATAGACCTCTCTTCTTCTTTTACATAATTGTAACAAAAAGGAATGTCAAATATATGCTAAAAACTTTTAATCTACAATAGTCTCTTTATTTCCTCTAATAAATTCTATAAAAAACACTCCAAATACACCAAGAATAAGTGAAGTAATAAATGCTACAATTACAATTAATGCTCTTTTTGGTTTTGATTTATCTTTAATATATGATACAGTTGGTTCTGTGATTTTTGATACATTATAAAATTCACTCGCTTGAGATAGTACCTTTTTTTGTACAAGTCCTGAAAGTAAGCTACTTAATTGCTCTTTCAATGACACATCAGATGTATTTATAAGCTCTTTTTTATAATAAGATATTTTTTTAGTTACTTCTGCCATCTCACGATTTTTTATATAAGTTGTTACTTCTTTTAAATATATATCAACAAGATCTTTTGATAAAAATCTATCTTGAGTAGTAGCACTTAATATAATTGCACCTGTCTTCTTATCAGAAGAAAAACTAATCATAGATTGTATAGATTTATTTGTATTATAAATAACTTCATCATGATTTTCTTCTTTATCATCTTCTTTATCATCTTCTTTATCACCATTAAAAATATCATATACGGTACTAAAGCCAAAAGCAAATACCATATTATTCTTCATTGCTTTTGCTGTAATTTTTTCATCTAGTTTATATTTTTCAATCACCATAGCATTAAAACTATAGTCTTTGATCGTAGCTTCCAATGCACTAGCTGCATCCATAGATCCACCACCAAGACTAACACCTGCCATCCCAGCAAGTGCAGCTAATCCACCCATTGATGCTTTAGCTTGTTCTTGGGGTGCTAGTAAAGTTTTACTTGTGTAACTATTTGGTTTAGATAGAGCAAATAGTACAGCAAATACTGTAACTACAAATGAAAACATTGCTATTTTAAACTTGTATTTCATTATAGTTGACCAAAGCTCTTTTAGATCTATCTCATCTTCTTCTATATAGTTTACACTAGAATTAACTTGCGTTTGTTGTTGCATTATAATGCTCCAACCGTTGTAAGTGCTGCTGCTGTAACTGCAAACTGATATAAAATTCCACTTATATCTTTTGCAAATTGCATTCCTGTTGTAGTAACTAACTCTTGAGGCACAACAATAACATCACCAGTTTTTACATTTACACTATCACTTAAAAATATACCTGCACTATATTTTTGTGCTTCACCATTGGCATGAATTACATAAATATTATCATCATCTGCTAACTGAGTTAATCCACCTGCTTTAGATAAGTAAGTTGCAACATCATCATCATCATATATAATTGCAGTCGGATTCATAACTTGACCCATTACTAAAACAGTATCATTAAATGATGGTATTATTAATTCATCTTTATCCTTTAGAGATAAATTTGATGATGATTTAGAAAATAATTCTATATCATTCTTTAATTCAATAGTAACTCTACCTATTGGTTCTAAAGCTTCTGCTTCTTTTGAAAGAGAATCTATTGTATTTGCAGTATCACTCATGGTTTTTCCATCAGATTGCCCTACTGCCTTTGGCACACTACCCATAGCAGCAGCTTTTTGTTTAAGTTTTACAAGTGACTCTCTCAATCTTTTCTTTTGAAGTTCTTTAACAGATTCTCTTGAGAACACAGCACCATAAAGAAAAGCTTCATTAGTAAATCCAGCAGCTCTTTTAATTACATCAGCAAGTTTATCACCATACTCTATTACATAAGTACCAGGAAATTTAACTTCACCTTTTAGTGTAACACTTTTTCTTTCACTCCAATTTGGTATTGTTTTAATAGTTATCTCATCAAAATTTTTAATTTTAAACTTATTTGCTTTTGATAAAGGTATATTTATAATCTCTTTTACTCTTTCATCATTTACAATATGATATCTTATAATTTCACAAGAAGATTTGTATGCTTTTTGTGTAAGTCCACCCGCTGTAATAATTAATTCATTTAAAGTCATATTACTATTTATATTATAATCTTTTGGTAAGTTAACTTGACCACTAATAGTAGCAATCGATATTTGATTTAAATCATAATAATCATATAGTTCTACTTCATCATATGCACTAAGTAAATAATTTGAAGCATCTTTTAAATCTATGATTTTTGTAAATGGCATCAAATCTTTAGTATTGTATGTAACAACTTTAATTTTACTTGTATCATATGGAGCTTTTAAACCTGCTATTTGAATTAAATCTGATACTGTTAATCCAGTATAATATTGAAATTCTCCACTTTGTGCAACTACACTTCCTTTGATTGTCACATATGGATTTAACTCACTATCTAGTTTATTAAATATATATATTTCATCATCTATATTTAATTTTACATCTGAATTTCCAGATATAACTTCTGATAAATTAAATCTACTTACAGAAGTAGTTAGATCTTCATTCTTTGACTTTATCATTGCATATGTAAATAATGTATTTTCTAAAAACACACCTTTTAAACCAAATGTAGAAATCTCTTTTTTAAGTAGTGCAGATAAACTTTTTTCAACATTTCTATTACCCGGTCTTACTACATTTCCATATAAATAAATTGATTCTTTATGTACAGCATCTATACTATAGACATAAACTTTATCACTATTTTGTAGCTTTTTATTTTTCGCATCATTAAAATTTATATTATCAACAACTAGTTTTTCATTATCATTAAATCCTTGTACCTTTATACCAGACTTAGATGCATTAGCTTTTAATTCACCTGCATACTTAATCAAAGAATCTAAATTTTCATTATCCCTTAGTTCATAAAGTGCAGGATTTACAACACCACCATCAATAGCTACTATTTTTTGTGCTTTTGGTACAAATACAATATCACCACTTCTAAGTAATGTACTAACACCCTCATTTTCACCTAATAATAATTCATAAAAATCTATATTTTTTAATATTTTACCATCTCTTTTGATAATAATATCTCTCACAGATCCATTTTCTTTAACACCACCAGAAATGATAAGTAGGTCTTTTATTGTTGATAGTGATGCAATATTGTAAACACCAGCTCCGTTAACATCACCTGTAAGTGTTATTTGAATAGTTGAATAGCTAGAAATATTTAAAGCTACTTCTGCACCAGCAAATGCAGATGATAATTGTGCTTTTAAAATTTCATTAACTTTTTTAAACTCTAAACCAGCTACTTTAATTGGCCCTAATGTATCAATATTTATATTTCCATTATTATCTACAATAGCTTCAATATTTTTATTTACACCACCATATATCCAAATAGATATTGTGTCATTTTTATTAATAATATAATAACTTGGTACTGGTAAAGATGAAGAATTTAAAGTATTTTTATTTGTAAAGAAAGTTTTAGAAAATCTTTTTAAAGACTTTGTAGATATTTCATTTTGTTTAGACTTAATATCTTTTAGTTTTTCAGCATTACCCTTATAAGCTAATGGATTTGCATATAAAATATATTTTTCTTCTTCTACTATATCTTCTTTGCTTTCTAATAATTGTACATTGTCTGCTATATCATTTTCAACTTCAATTAAAGTATTATTTTCCTCGCTTGGTATACTATTAACTTTTTGTAAAACTTGAGATTTATCAATACCTCTTTTAGCCATCTCTGCTTTAGCTTGAGGAGTATTTAGAAGTGCTGGATTAGACTTAATCATAGTCATTGCTTGAGCTTGAGTAGGCTCTGCTAAAATATATGTACTTAATATTACAATTGAAAAAATTATTTTCTTAAACATGTGTAACCTTTTTAATTTTATTGTGTGATTATATCTAAAAAAATATTATTTATAATTTTTTATATCACAGATATACTTATGAAAATGAAATTTACTACTATTATCACTTTTAGATACAGTACAAGTAAAACTTTTGATATTAAATGATCCATTTGATACTAAGTCTTTTGATATTATGAAATTTGAATCATTTAACTCTATATATCTAGTATAATCAGAAATATTTTCAATAGCATAATATCCATCATTTATTGATGTAGTTAAACTAATACTTTCCGGTGTATCAAATAAAATTTCAATATTCTGATTCTGATATTTTTCCATATTTTGTATAAAATTATTTAAATTTGAACTTCTAAATTCAGTAGCATAAAGCTGTAATAACCCTATAAACATAAATCCTGATATTATTTTCTTCACAATAATCTCCATCTTTTATATATTTATGGAATTATAGCAAAAAGAGATGTCAGAATAATGACAAAAGGCCATATATACTATAGTATCTCATGATTTTGTGTTTTAGAATTTATTTTTTGAAAAGTGGCTCCGGATGCTGGATTCGAACCAGCGACCAAATGATTAACAGTCATCTACTCTACCACTGAGCTAATCCGGAACAATTTGAAGTTAAAAATGGCAGAGAGTAGCGGATTCGAACCGCTGGAGGCGTAAACCTCGCCGGTTTTCAAAACCGGTACATTCGACCAACTCTGTCAACTCTCTACATTTTAAATGGTGCGAATGGTCGGAATTGAACCGACACTCCGAAACCGGAATTGGATTTTAAGTCCAACGCGTCTACCTATTCCGCCACACTCGCATATGTTTATGATGATAAATCATCAAAGGTAAGTTGTATCAACTTTTGTGATTGGAATTTTAGCAAAACAACCTTATAGTTACTTTAAATATTCCATTTCTATGTTCAATCCTTCAAAATATATCTCCGCATTAAATTTATTACCTTTTTTAGACTTCAAATTATTAAGATATAGAGATTCTCCTTTGTATAATTTTTTGATATCTGGTAATTTTAAAAATGAGCTTACAAACTTCTCCCAAACAATTTTTTCACAAGATGTACACTTATATCCTTTGGGTATTTTAATCACTTCTCCACCACAGTCACAATCACACATTTTAGTTGATTTTGTATCATCATCAAATATTAACATCATATCACCATCTTTTATTTGTACTTTTGTATCATATAAAGATCCATTTTGAGACTTAAATCTTTTTATCATTAATACTTTTCCAGATAAAAGATCAGTAGCTTCTTTCTCTTTAAATTCATGACCATGAGATAACTTCCAAACCTTAGACTTACACTCTATACATTCAAAAAGCATATCAAACTCTTTAATCTCTCCACCACATTTACATAATTTTAGTGCCATAATTTTAGTCTCCTAATTAAAAAATAATAAAACTATAGTGTATTTTTATGAAATGATTAAAAAGTATTGCAGTTTGCAATATTATTTACATATATGAAGTTTAATCTTTACGAATATGTAGAAAACTTGCAAATTTTGGTTTTCCATTTTTAGTAAAGCTATAATATTTAAAAGTGACAATATCCCCGATTTTTGGATAATTTATTCTCTCAGTATTAGAAAACCCACTACCAAGATTAAATACAACTCCATTATCAAGCTTCAGTATAAGACTTTTCATGATATTTGATTTTTTTCTAAAATTAATACCTATTACAATTGCTTCCATATCTTGTACTTTTTTAACTTTTAAAATATGAGAGCTTCTTCCAGTATGATATTCTAGACTTGGA
>Ga0257117_1001778_pt1 | contig 12164 bp, 7 predicted proteins | sample SI112_135mmetaG_FD_190157 | JGI IMG/M metagenome (GOLD analysis project Ga0257117, IMG submission 190157) | Marine microbial communities from Saanich Inlet, British Columbia, Canada - SI112_135m | ecosystem: Environmental > Aquatic > Marine > Inlet | place: Canada: British Columbia | collected... | reverse complement strand
ACTCGATCAACAAAGAAAATAGTCTCGATGTAGAACTCAAACCTAAATATAGATCAAATAGTGGCATCACCCTATCTGGGTATGTGCCAATTTCCAAAAGTTTTAAAGGCGAAAAAAAATGGTCTCTTAGTGATGGTTTTGTTCAACCTAGTTATCCAATCTATGAATATGAAGAATTGCTTAGCATTACTGGTGTAGGCAGAATCTACGGCCCCCTCAGTGAAGCATCAAAAAATGATACAAAAATGATCACCAAGTTTTCAGTGCTACCAACTTTTTCAGCTGACCTAAGCCAAATTGGAGCGACTGGATTGGGGCTAGTCTATAGACCGCAATACACATATGGAGTCTATGAATACAAGACTTCACTGTCGGGTAAGTCCAACACACTACACACTTTTACCCAGCTCTACGGAATCAGTTTTGATTTTCTAGAAAAGTTTAGCATTAGCACAAGCTTTTTCTACAGTCTCTACTGGACCCATAAGAAAAACCAAAAAGAAGATTCATTCTACTGGATTCAAGAAGCCTCAATGATTGTCAATGACTACTTGTCATGGGACTTGGGTTACTCAAATCAAGCGGGCGTGAAAAAAGATAATGGTTACGACAGTAATATTAAATTAACAGATGATAGCTCAGGGACGTTTTACACATCCTTGACCTTAAAGTTTTAATTGAGAGATGAAGGAACAAAATGAGATTTACGGCGATTTACAACTTAACACTGATGTTTGCTTTCCTTTTGGTTGGGTGTGCTAAGGACCTACCCGAAAAGATGCCAGAGGCATTACAAGAGACGGCCCACTCTATTGGCAATTTAGAAGGAGCTGTAATTAGCTTGGTCACTAGTGGTAATCCTTCAGTAGACGCTCTTACAGAAGAGGAAGCTAAGAAGAAAGAAGCAAGTGAACCACAAGACTTATTAAACTTGCAAGAAAATGGGCTAGTAAAAGTCGTTGGTGCCACTGGACCCACCGAATTTTTGCAAATGTTTGATGACCTCTCCATCCCAGGCAAATCAAATACTAGCTATTCAGTCAAATTAAAGGTGATAAAATCTCAATACCTTGTTGCTTATATCGTTGTGAATACTAGTGAGCTGAGCTCGACTCAAGCGGTGATTGCTGAAGGAAATCTTGTTCCGATCTTCTACTATGATATCAAAGATGTCGGTGTACTTAGAAGAAAATTAAATGATTTAGACGAGGAGACTAGAACAGTAGAATTTAAACCTACTGATGATGGTAATGCTACACACGTTAAGATTAATTTGATGGTTAAAAATAGAAAGCTTGTTGGGATTCAATCAGTTGAAGATGATACTTTAAGAGAGCTTTACAGTAAGAATAGCTTTGACCAGCAGATAACACTAGCTAAAAATTTACAGAAAAAACTGGGTAAACAAATTGAATCTCTTTCAGATCTAAGAATTGTCAAAACTGAGATCGTGAGAAATGGCTCCCTCTTAGTAAAGGTATTTAAACAAAAATCAGAGCTTACTGAAGATGAGCTTGAAATATTGAGTGGCTCTTCAGAGAATATCCACATTCAAGAGTGTAATGATGTTGAAAAAGAGAAAGTGATAGCTTTGGGAGGCTCGTTAAGCGATGGGTGTTATTTTACAACAGCATACCAAATGGCCGTAGATTTTGTTGACCTTGAAAAGGTCGTTGAAAAGCAAGACCTTGGCATTGCCACTCCTAAATTAAAAGTTGTTCCTTCAAGAGACTTTGGAAATGCCACTGTTATTCAAATTAAAGGTTCGACCAGTTTTACTTTCTTCTCTCCTGATACAAAAAAAGATCCTTCTTTTCTCGCAACAAAGTTTTCACTTCCTGTTAAGTATTTCAAAGGTAAAGAATTTCTTTTCAGAAGAGTTCTGGTCGATTCTCCAAATACTTTCAACTACACCTTTGCCGGCGCAGCTGGTGGACTTGAAATAGTCAAATTTGTATTTGACTCAGACTCTGTTGAGGTTAAAAAATCAAAGCCAGGTTTAGATAAGCCGGGAACAACCGACGTAGATGAAGAAGTCTTGATGAGAATCCCGGTTTACGGTTATTACAGGCTCACTGATAAAGATATGCAAGGCCGTCCTCTGGGTAGCGTTCAATATATCCGTACTTGGTCGGGAGATCCCCAAGCCACTGCCATTATTAATTGGGAAGGAAATAGTATTCCCAATATTAATTCTCCTCTCGATTATTTCTCATTAGGCCAGTGTTTTGGTGGAGTGACAGATAAAGAGATTGAAAAAGTTGCCCTTGATGAAGACGCGGGAAGTTTCAATTTTACACTGGCAACAAGTTATGTCGCCAATCCAAAAGCTGGATGCGTAAATGTATTTTCTGGATATTTTGATTCGCCAACTCAAACTCAACTAACTTTTAAAGAGAGAGTTTCTTTTAAAGAATACAAGGCCGTTAAAAATGAAGCAGATTCATTTGGTGGAGACATTCCCTATGAAGGCCAAAAGAAAATGGGATACGGTTTATTTACGTATAGTAAAACTGTGCCCGATAAATTTGGTGGAACTTCAACAATTGGTACCAAACAATACCTTCCAGCTATCTTTGATATAAAAGACGACAAACAAATTGAATACGTGCTTGCTGGTATGCCTTCACTTCTAGTTGTTGATCCAAGGGAAAAACTTTTTGATCCAAAAGAGCTTAGAGAAGAATTAATTAAATCTACTGCGGAAGTTTTTGAAGATCTCAACGATGGGTTTAGAGCTTCATTTAAAGGAACTGGTTTTAGAGACTCTGAAAAAGATGTCATTGCCTTTAAATTAGAAAAAGATGAAACCTTTGAAGACATGATTGAAAAGTTTGAAGAAGGTGCTGATAACGGGATCTCTAAGTCAGAAGGGACTTACTACTACAAGGGTATTGCTCTTGCTGAGGCCAAAGAGATGGGCGACCTTGAGAGAAACTATGTCTATTACGTTGAAAAACAAACCAATAGCTCAATTATAGGCCTTGGTGGCTCTCATGCAAATCCTAGAAATGGTAAGGTTGAATCTGCCTCTATCTACCTTTACGGTGGAAATATGAGATCAATGATCAAATCCTTTAGACTTCTTGAAAAAGCAAAAGTTGATTATGAAAAACTCACTAACCCTAAAAACTATAAATCCTTGAATCCTTCTGAAGATAAAAAAGGAGAGGGAAAGGTAGCCGAAGAAACTGATCCTGATGCTGAAGGTGAGCTAGATTCTGGTGGCGGTGAAAAAGGTAACGGCAATGAAGATTTGGCCGGACACTTTAAAGAACAATTAATTAAGATTATCGCCAATATGAACTCTGTTGAAATGAAGTCTGATAAAATGACAAAAGAGCAATATGACGCTGCAATGTCAAAGCATATTAAGGCCTTTGAAAGAAAAGTAGACTCTGAAGAGATCGGCTTCATTTTAAACGATATTATTGATAGAAATTTAGGGCACTCAAATACTCCTCCAAGTGATGAGCTATACTCACTTCAAGAGGTGAGAAACTCAATCGATAAGAAATCTCTTCCTATTATTGAAGCTCTCAATATTGCTCTTGAAAAGGCCAAGGCCAGTAATGCTTTCACCAATGAACACGAGGTACAGGAGTTATTTTCAGGAGTGCTTTTAAGACACGATGCTTACCAAGATACATCTAGTAATAAACTTGTTGGTGACGAATTTATCGAAGCTATTGAGTCAAATAAGATTGCAAAGGCTTGGTATAAAAAAGTTCACAAAAACTTGGAGAGTAGAAATATCTGTCTCTATCAAGGTTTTAATCCAGCTAAAGCAGTTACTGCAGCAGGGAAGTCAATCTCAGACATGAGTGATTTGGAAATCTTTTTTGCATCGTGGAAGCCAACTGTTGCCCATGAAGTTGGTCACAACTTGGGCCTTAGACACAATTTCATTTCCTCTTTTGATAAAGCTAACTGGAAGTTTTCAAGTGTTGAAGATTCAAAAAGAACTTACTCTTCTGTTATGGATTACCTTGTGGATGACCACCTCATTTATGATGGTCTAGGTCCATATGATATTCACGCACTAAGAGCTGCTTATACTGGGCTTGTTGAACTTGCTCCTCAAGCTCTTGCTTTTGCCAAGGCCAAGAGTTTAGACAATTTGAACGGTGCTAAGATCTACGGTGAAAAATTCATCAAAGTCGCTGACTATCCAAAAGCTATTGGTGCAAATTCCTGGTTTGAGGTGACTAAAAGAGACACTGCTGTCAAACTTCCAATTAAAGGTTACAAATTCTGCTCTGATGATGAAGCTGGTCAGTATCCAACTTGTAATAGATTTGACTATGGAACCACTGCTGTTGAAATTGTTGATTTTAAAATACAAAATTATCGTGAAAGATACTCACTAAGAAATTTTCCTCACGATAAACTAAGATTTAATTCAGAAACTGCTGGTGGATATATTGGATCACTATTTTCAACATTCACAGGCCTTAGACAATTTCTTGAAGAATTTTTCTTTCAAGCAATGTTTGAAAGGCCGCTGAGTAGTGACCCTGCAAGTGCAGCTGAGTTTCAAGCAAGACTTCAAGATTATTTTCAAGCTGCTTACAAAGGTTATCAATTTCTTCAAGGTGTAGTGAGAACTCCAGATGTCGCCTCATATGTGAGTGTTGGATCTAATCAGCGATTTGTCCCAATCAAAATGACTATGAGGAAGCGAAACCCCGATGGCTCAACTGTTGAAGTTGAAGTTCCAGTTGTTGCTGAAACTAAGTTTGCAAAAAACCAAGGGACAGATACAACTCATCAAAGACTTAAAGTTAGAGGTGTGGAGTTTGATAGAGTCATCGCTTTGATTATCATGACTCAATCTAATCTTGGTTTCCCTAGATACTTAAGAAGATCACTTGTTGTAAATTATCCGATGTTCGAAAAATTTGTACTAGGCGTCGAGATTAAAGATTCTGAGGTTGTTAATCTTCTAAAAGAAATCTTAAGAGGGGACCTAACTCCATCTGTAACAACTAGCGAGGGATTTAACTTGCCACTAAGCTTTCCTTATTACAAAGACGGTGGCAAACCTTTCGTTTCGGATATCAGTGAGATGCTTAGAAACTATGCTGTCATTGGCTCAATCTCTAATCTTGATATCCAAAGCTTTGAGCCCGGCCTCAATCCTTCTAGAGCATTCAGAATTCTATCTGATATGGAAGCTCCGGAGAAAGCTGAGTATGTGACAAAACAAGATGGAGACATCAAGTACTGGTCTTTTTCAGGATCAACAGCTTCGGATGCTCTGATTAAGGCCGGACACTTTATGAGAGTCATAGAAGAAAGTGGCATAAAGGAGCTTCTAGGTGAGTGGGTTAATATGGAAGTCACTACACTTGGTCAAAAGCCTACAACCATGAATGTTGCATATGATGAGATTTTGCTAAGTGTAAATTTAGGAAAAAGAAAAACGGCCAAAGAAAAGCTAGTAGAGATCAATGCAAAAATTAAAGAAATAATGGATGACTTTTCACCTGAAAAGATTCCTGCTTTGACGATCCTAAATGAGAGAAAGGAAAAGCAAGTTGGCGTTTTACTATTTTCAGATGAGATCATTAGAGCACAAGTTATCTCGCTTCTCTCTAAAGAGGGAGCGCCAGAAGGACTTGTTTTAGATGATAAAGATGCTCTTGCTCTTCTTGAAGAGGTTGAAGGAGAAATTTTCAAATTAGTCAGAGAAAAACTTAAGTCAATGGCCTCGGTTTTAAAATCTGTAAAAGAGGGAAGTGATCCAGAAAAAGTGAAAAAGATTAAAGCTCTTGTGATCACAATGACAAAGTTAAAGCTGACTATAAAAGGGATGATAGCAGTAAAAGTTGATGCTGTGCTTAAGGGCCTTGTCGATCCGGGCACTAAGTTTGAGCTTTCGACAGCAAATCTTGGTCCATTTTTAATTAGCGATGTATTACAAAATACAATAAACATAGCCGCCAGAGGGAATTATTCTGGCAAGAATGCGGACGTTTATAATTTGAGTACTAAGTATGCTAAATTATCAAGGTCTATACCTGTTCTTGGTTACGCTTTATCTTTACTGGATGGAGCAAATGCGGATGTTTATCTACCACAGGCGGATGCAGTGTTTAATGTCTCAGTAATTGATAGTGTGAAGCCAGCTGATCTAAGTGGACAGCAGTACAGCATTATTAGTAACATTAAAATGCTGTCTAATATCTTTATTTCCATTAATCCTGAATACAAACAGTAATAATTCAAAGGCACTTGCCTTTCGGTAAGTGCCTTTTTACTGCGTTGTCCTGAAACTTATTTTCTTTTTCATTGTCGACGATTTATCAAATTTCGTGTTTATACTCACATGAAAAAAGTTTTCAAGTAATCTTTGATCCAATTTGATAGCATCTTCTCATCCAAAATCCTTCAACTTGCCTAAGGCCTTGCCTTCAGGAGTTTTGAATGCGAATCTACCATCAAATTGAACCAAATCTTTACTTGAAAACCTTTTTCACGCGAGTATAATCTTAAACTATGGAATCTATATTTAACAAAAAAGGCTTTTGCCTTCTGATCCTTATGGCCTCAATACTCTATGGTGCGAGCTATCAGCAGTTTCGTCATTTTGATACATCAGATCCTCGTGGCGTTGACGATTCTCTATCCTATCTGAAAATGGCCAGAGGAGACTATCAGGTGGACGGTTACCACCGATATCGTTTCATTATCCCCTCAACCGTAGGTCTGGTTTCTCGGGTGACAAATCTAACAAGTGAGATCGGAGTCAGGTGGATTTTTTATTTTGTTAATTTCTCCCTACTAATCTTAACTGCCCTGGTATTTTTCCATTTTCTGCAGGCCTTAAAGTTTAATGGTTTTTTGAGTATCATAGGTGTCGCAATCTTTTTAACCAGCCGAATTACTGTGCTGGCCGCAGCCACTCCTCTTATCGACTCCATCTATTTCTTAAATGTGATGGTGGTGATTTTTCTTATTCTTACCAATCGATTTAATCTCTTTTTTTTATTCATGCCGCTAACTTTAATTTCAAAAGAAACGCTTCTTCCTTTCTTATTTTTAGTCGTTTTTAAAGAAGAGTTTTGGGCCAATAAGAAAAATATTGCCAAGTTCATTGCTGCTTTGGTCTGTGCTTTTGTGGTGTTTATTCTTTCCAGGAAATTCATTCAAGTTGATGGAGAGAAGGCAAAGGGCATAGGACAGTTGATCCTTGCACTACTTCCCAATATTCCTGAGGTTCTTAGAGCAATTATGAGTCCTCAAGGGATTTTTAATATATTTAATGGAATGTTTTTGACCTATCTCCTTTCACTATATGCCTACTTTGTTAATAAAATGGATCATTTGCCAAGATTTCTTAAATTCTATGTATTCATTCCGCTAGTGTTTATGCTCATTGGAGGAGGGGTTCATATGGGGCGTCACCTTTTCATTATTTTTCCCGTGGCGATCTCTTGTGCTCTGATTACCATCGAGCACTTTTTTAAAGCGGCGAGCTCGACTCCAGTAAGGAGCTAACTGGCCTTTTTGATTTCTTTTGGGACCACTGACTCTGGTACGACGATTGAAAGCAGAGAGCCTCTGCCTAGGGTTGAGCTTACTTCAATAACCCCACCCATTTCTTCTACCACATTTCTAATGGCATCAGCTCCAACTCCTCGACCAGAGGTTTTGCTAACTTGCTCTTTTGTAGAAAATTGTGAGTCAAAAATATGTTGGATTAATTGGTGGTCTGTTTCAGATGAGGCGATATCTTCTCTGCCAGTGGCAATGAGCTTTTCTTTAATCTTTTGAGGATCAACTCCTGAACCATCATCTTGAATATCAATGTGGAGAAAGCTAATTTCTCCTTGTCTGAGCCTCGAAAATCGCACAATGATATTGCCCTTCGGATCTTTGCCAAGCTCGACTCTTTGTTCTGTAGGCTCAAGACCATGGTCAATGGCATTTGTGAAGGCGTGTACAAGAGTGTTAAATAGCTCAGAGAAGGTTTCTGGATTTATTCTTACGTCTCCACCTTCAAATTTAATTGGATTGGCACACTTGCCTTGATCTTTCGCCATATCCATTATCATTTCAGAATAACTGGTGAAAAACTTGTAAATTGGCTCTTTAATAAATATTTCTTCAAACTCTTGAACGAGTTCACGATCTTGAATTGAGTTCCCCATTTTTTCCGAGAACTTTTTGAGTTGATCAACTGTAATTTCAACTCGGTTTTTCCCATCAATGACTGATTTCCCTAGAAAACCCGCAGACTCGGCGTAAAACTCTTTCAATTTATTGCCTAGGTTTTGGATATTCTCTTCTAATGTGGGAAGGTAGGACTTAAAATCCTCATCTTCAGCGTGCTCCTCAAGATCAGTCTCATAATCGTGTGCCATCTCTTGAACTTTTTGAATGTTAAAAATACCAGCGCCACCTTTAATTGAGTGAAGGTATCTAAGAAGGTTGGGAAGATCATTCTCGCCTTGCTTAAGTTTTGTAATAGATAACTCCATTTGGTGAATCATTTTCTTTGAATCACTTACAAAACCTAAGAACTGTTCTTTATTTTGAACCAATTTTAAAACCATTTGAACATATTCTTTATTCTTCTTTGCCTCACATTCCGCCGTATGCTCTTTCGTTTTGTCAGTAGCAACAGTCACCACTGCTTCAAGATTTTCGTCTTCATCTCGCATTGGGAAATAATCTAATTTGATAAATTTATCATCCAATTCGATTTTTTGTGGACCAAGTTCTGCATAATCTTTGAAGGGGATTATTTCTTGGAAAAGACCAGAGGTCCACTTTATGAGTGTTTCACAATCTTGTTCTCCAGTGGAAATGACATCCCACAGTTTTTTTCCTTTGGGGGATGTATCAAAAATATCCTCGCAAGCTTTTGTATAATTGGGAAGACAGTTGCCCTCGTCATTAAAAACAAAGAGCCCTTGATCAAGACTATTGACCATGGCCGTGACAAATTGGTTGGCCTTTTGGAGTTCACGAGTTCGTTCTTGGACCATTTTTTCAAGATTTTTTGAGTATTGCTCTAGTTCAACTTTGGCCTTTCGGAGTTCGACGTTGACGGCCTCTTTTTCTAAAAGTTCGGCCCGGTATTTATCATGAAGCTTAACTTCGAGTGTCATATCTCTAAAAAAGCATAAAAATTGATTTTGGCCAGATTCGTCTGGAAAATATGGGCGCACCATGACAAGCATTTTTCCAGATAGGCCTTTGTAGGTGTCAAAATCCATCTCTTTATATTGTGAGGGGGCATCTCTACCTTCTGTGCCACCGTCCATGAAAAAGAGGCTATCATTTTTGAGAGTTAGAAAATCTGTGATCATTTTTCCAGGCTTTAATCTTTTTAGTGAGCTCCCCACAATATTGGCCATGGCCTGGTTGGCATAGAGAAGGTGTCTTTGGTCATCAAAGATTAGAACTCCATCTATAAAATTATCAAATATTTCAAAACTCACAATTCACCTTTCAATACCCACAAGTGTATTCAAGACTTTCGGTAAATTCTGGGAGAATACTTAGTGAAAACTAAAGTTATTTAATAAAGTATTACAATTTTAAATAAATTGTTTTGGCTTCTTTTTTAAGGACATGTAAAATGTCTACGTACACAAGTGGAGAGTAATTATGGCAGCCCCAAAAGAAATAAGCTTTTTAATCGTTGATGACTACTCAAGTATAAGGAAAATGATCATTGCCCACCTAAAAGAGTTGGGTTTTAAAGGGCGAAAAACAGAGTTCGAAGGGCCTACCAAAGCACTTGAATGGTTGGCCACAGAAAAAGTCGATTTTATCTTGAGTGATTGGCAAATGCCAGATATGAGTGGTTTGGATTTTTTGAAAAATGTAAAAAAAATTGATGGATTCACAGACGTACCCTTTATGCTGGTAACTACAGTAAATGAGAAGGCCAACGTAATTGAAGCGATTAGTAATGGAGCATCTAATTATATAATTAAGCCTTGGACCAAAGATGGGCTTTTGGAAAAATTAGATCAATGTTGGGATAAGCATAACTAGAAAATAGAGGCTTAAAGGGGGTAAGATTATGATTCCTAATAGTATTAATTTTTTGGTCGTTGACGACTATCCCTCCATCAGAAAAATGCTGAAGGCCAACTTAAAAGATATTGGTTTCAAAGGAAAAATCCTTGAGGCCGATAGTGCAAGTAGTGCACTTGAGGTTTTAGCTGAAGAAAAAATTGACTTTATCATTTCAGATTGGCGAATGCCGAAGATGAGCGGCCTTGAGTTCTTAGAAAAAGTACGCTCAGATAATAGCTATGATAATGTTCCTTTTTTATTTGTTACGACAGTAAATGAAAAAGACAATGTTATTGAGGCCATTAAGGCCGGTGCTAGTAACTATATGATCAAGCCATGGAAGCCCGATTCACTGGCAGAGAAAATAGGGGAGTGTTGGAAAAAACACAATCCTGAGGAATAAATTCAATCAAAAATCATTGTGACATTTTCTTATTTAGACACGGCGAAACGGACTATAACCGCTTGCACATTTGTCAAGGCCATCTCGATATTCCCCTAAATGATAAAGGTCAAAGGCAGGCCAAAGGTCTAGGCCAGGCATTATCGGATATTGATTTAGAAATAATGTATTCAAGTGATTTATCTAGGGCCTTTGAAACCGCTGAGATAGTCTGTGGTTTTCATAATATCACCATTGAAGAGTCTTCAGATCTTAGAGAATCTCATTTGGGAATAGCTCAGGGCATGAATCGAGAAGATGTCATAAAGAAAATGGGACAAGAGTTTTGGGAGAAGTGGCTCTCACCATTTCCAAAAGATTATGAAACAGTAATTGAAAGTGGAGAGGCCAAGGGCCAGGTAGTTAAACGGGTTTTGTCTTTTCTTGAGAGTCAACTTGAAAGCAGAAATCATCAAAAAATTGGTGTTTCTACCCACGGAGGCGTTTTAAGATTAATCGTACATCATATTGATCAGCAGCTGACTCAAAAAATCTCAATCCCCAACTGTGCCTGCTATATTCTCAGGTACCACAAAAGCGATAAAGCTTGGAGTTTTATGGGCGCCCTGGAAGAAGAAAACCTTAGTGGCCTCTAAGCTGACTGCTGACCTCTTTGATATACCTCTTTTTGTAGCTACGATTCATCTTCTTTGTATAAGGCATATGCGAAAGCCAGTTTTTGCTAAATCTAAAATTACATTGATCGGATCCCCAATTGGCATTTAAAAGAAAGTATCTGCCATCAATAATTACATAGGCAAAAGAATGCTCTCCTACTCCCAATAGTCTTGAGAGGATTGGGCCATTGTATCCACTATCAGTGCTTAGACCTAGTTTTCTTCCAAGAAATTTAAACAAAAGCGTAGACTCATAACAAACCCCCTTAGATTTTTCGAGAGAAGAGCTATCATCTAAAAACCAAGACCTTCTTTTACCTTTCCCTCTATTATTAAAGAAATTCATTGAAATGCACTGGGCCAAGCAGCTTTTTTGATATGAATCAAATTCATTTGAATAGTGTACAATCTCACTGATAAAATCATCAAAGACAATTTTGCCATTTTTTCTTAGATTTTTTGTTTTCACTCCTGCTCCAACTAAATTATGAGTCAAAAAAGTCTCAATAGGAGAATAGGAATTGATCTTGTTTACTTTAGAAAAACGAGGGCGAAATCTGGAAGAAACACTACCTTCAAGGCACTTATCTCTGGCCCTTTTAAGGCCGTCTCTAATATCTTGGGAGTGGCCTTCATTTAAAATAATAAAACCCATAAGGAATAAAACCATTGGAAGTTTCTTCATGGCCGGATCATCTGAAAACGCTACTAGTAAGTCAATTGGGCACAAGGCCAAAGTGGGTGATCCGTGAAATAAATATATCTTAAATGGACATAAATTTGTCCGAGTGATCTTCACTAAGTCCACTAGAATGCTTTATGCCAAGGGAGCCATAAATATTTTTTGTGGCCTTGGATTTGTTAAGAGTATAAAAGTGGATACCCTTTGTCCCGTTGTCGATGAGATCAAAGACCTGTTCTGTTGCCCAGTGTATTCCTACTTTTTCAGCATACTCATCATCGTGAGCTCGGGCCATGGCCTTCATTAATTTTGCAGGAAAACGGGCACCGAGAGCAAGCTCACTCATGCGCTTCATAGATTTAAGAGTTGTAATTGGCATTAGCCC
>Ga0257117_1001775_pt1 | contig 12173 bp, 10 predicted proteins | sample SI112_135mmetaG_FD_190157 | JGI IMG/M metagenome (GOLD analysis project Ga0257117, IMG submission 190157) | Marine microbial communities from Saanich Inlet, British Columbia, Canada - SI112_135m | ecosystem: Environmental > Aquatic > Marine > Inlet | place: Canada: British Columbia | collected... | reverse complement strand
CTGGACCTGTTTCGACCCTGATGTGTGCATCGACGACGACGAGATGGTCCAGGACTGCGGTTTCAACGGCCGTGGCGCTCAGTTCAGCACCTGCCTTGACGGGCAGTGGGCTGATTTCGCTGAGTGCATCGACCCGGACGAGTGCCGGGACAATGCGCTGGACGGACAAGCCTGCGGCATCGCTAGCGCCGGGAACCGCCAACGCAACTGCGTAAACGGAATCTGGACCGTGTGGGGCGAGTGCGTGGAGGGAGTCGAGTGCGAGCTCGGCGATATCCGTCAGCAGGACTGCGGCATCAACAGCCGCGGGACTGCGCGAAGCGAGTGCGTCGACGGTGCCTTCGGGCCCATCGGCGAGTGCATCGACCCCGACGTCTGCGAGGACGAAGGGAACGAAGAGCGCGCTTGTGGGCTCAACGATAACGGCGTCCAGAACCGCACCTGCGGCGAAGGGCGCTGGAACAACTGGGACCTCTGCAACGACCCTGATGCCTGCCACAACGGCGACATCCGGGAGCAGGCCTGCGGCAACAACGGCCTACAGCAGATGGTCTGCGCAGATGGGCAATGGCCTGGAGCTTTCGGGCTCTGCGTCGAAGGACCCGCCTGCGAGGATGGCGAGGGCGATTTCCGCCCCTGCGGCCTCAACAGCATCGGCACCCAGAATCGCATCTGCGAGAACGGGCGCTGGAACGATTGGGACGAGTGCGTGGATCCCGACGTCTGCCACAACGGCGACGACGAGACCCGCAACTGCGGCTTCAACCTCGCTGGTACCGAGACGCGTTCGTGCGTCAACGGCCAGTGGGAACAGTGGGGCGAGTGCGCGGATCCCGACGTCTGCCGTAACGGCAACCGCCAGGTGGATAACGCCTGCGGACTCAACGGCTCTGGTTCGCGAGGCCGACTCTGCGAGAGCGGAAGCTGGCAGGACTGGAGCGAGTGCGTCGAAGGAGACGTCTGCGAGAACGGGGCAACCCGGGAATGCGGCGTTGACGTCGGCGCATGCACGTTCGGCACGGAAACGTGTTCGGATGGGCAATGGAACGGCGAGTGTATCGGAGCCACAGGCCCCGAGAACGAGCTGTGCAACAACATCGACGACGACTGCGACGGCGATGTGGATGAGGACGTTGGTCTCGGTGCCCCCTGCCAAGAGGGTCTCGGGTCGTGTCAGCGTCAAGGGTTCCAGATGTGCGACAACGACGGTGGCGTCACCTGCAACGTGCAGGCAGGCGTCCCTGAAAACGAAGCATGCAACGGCCAAGACGACGACTGCAACGGCGTCATCGACGACATCGAACCGCTGCAGGGCTGCTACTACGGCCCAGACGGTACGGTGGACATCGGCGCGTGCCATGCTGGTCAGCAGAGCTGCCAGAACGGCGAATGGGGTGCCTGCGAAAATCAGGTCATCCCGGGCGTCGAGATCTGCGACAGCGTCGACAACGACTGCGACGACGAAGTCGACGAGCAGGGCCCGCACGCTGACATGTGCGAGGAATCCTGCATAATCGGCGCAACCCGCGCCTGCTACACCGGACCGGAAGGTACCATCAACGTGGGCTCCTGCGGCCCCGGACAGCAGGCTTGCGATGACGTCTCCATGCGCTGGGGTCCGTGCGAAGGTGAAACCTTGCCGGGTCATCTGCAGTGTGGCAACGTCGACAACAACTGCGACGGCCAGGTCGACAACGTTCCGGGTGGGTGCGGCTTCTGCAACCCCACGCCGGAGGTCTGCGACCAGGTCGACAACAACTGTGACAACATGATCGACAACGGTCTGCCGCTCAACGCGTGCGGTGTCTGCGGACCCGCACCTGAGGAGGTCTGCAACGGAGAAGACGACGACTGCGACGGTGAAGTCGACAATGGCGTCGCCAACGCCTGTGGCTTCTGCGGGGAACTCCCCCAAGAGGTCTGCAACGGTTTCGACGACGACTGTGATGGTGAGGTCGACAACACCGGTTTGGAGGAGATCTGCAACGGCGTTGACGACGACTGCGACGGCGAGATCGACAACGGTTTGGAGAACTGCTGCGCCGGGGAAGAGATCTCTCCGGAATTGGCATGTGCTCCTTCAGGGGAATTCATGATGGGTCCCCCAGACCGGCTGCACCAGCAGGTGCGGTTCACCTACGCCTTCGTCGCATTCAAGGCGGAAACAACCCAAAACCTCTGGAACCAGCACATGGACCAGAACCCGAGTGTCCACGTGGGTGGTGCGCTGCCGGTTCACAACCTGCTGATTTCCGAGGCCGCCGAGTTCGCCAACACCCTCTCCCTGTCGCAAGACCTGGAGACCTGCTACACCTTCACGGATAACGGCAGGGTGCAGTTCAGCGGCGGGCTGGATTGTCGAGGATGGCGCATTCCCACCGAAGCGGAGTGGGAGTACGCAGCGAGCGCTGGCGGAAACCAAGCGGGGACCTATGGCAATCTCCAAGAGATCGCGGTGAGTTCCATTCCTCCCTCCAACAACCCATCCCCCTTGGCTGTGTGTGGAGGCCGCCCAACGAACGTGTGGGGGATGTGTGACGCCTTGGGGAACATCTCCGAGCTGGTATGGAACGGACGGTACGACTACATCCGCAACGTCCTCCAGATCGACCCGTCAGGAGCGCCTGAGCTCCCAGACGCAACCAGGGAGATCGGCGCCCGCGGGGGTTCGTGGTACAACGCGAACCCGGACCAGTTCAGAAGCTTCCAGCGAGGGTTCGACCCCATCGACGTGCGAGGCCTGAAAGGCATTCGACTCGTCCGTACCTTCAGCCACCCCGCCTGGTAGAAGGTCATGAGCTCAAGGCTCCCACCCGCTCTGCTATGAGGATGTACGCATACGCGTGCAACCTCTGCAGGGCAGGTGGTCACCGGATGTCGTCCGACATCTGGTTCTCGCCTCACCACTCAATCGAGTGTGTGGGGCCAATTCAAAAGCTCCTTTACATAAGGGAGTTTTTGTTTTGGCTATATTATTCGCTAGCTATTTGATACAATAGCTGCATATATCATCATTATGAAAAGACTACAAAAACAAATAGAATCTTACGCAGGCACAAATATTGCCTATCTTGCAAATGGTGGTACATGGCTTACCCTTGCAAAAATACTTGGTTTTATTACCGCATTTGCTTCTTCAGTAGTATTTGCAAATGTACTGCCTGAAGAAGTTTATGGGAATTACCGTTTTTTCCTAACTCTTATTGCCCTGTTTTCACTCACGACTCTGCCTGGCTTAAATACTGCAACAACTCGCGCCACAGCGCTAGGAGATGGCGGTATATTTTGGCATGCAAAAAAAATGAAAATTCGTTGGGGAATCATTGGTTCCTTACTCAGTATCGCAACAGGACTATACTATTCATTTATCATAGGTAATCCAACGCTACTTATTCCATCCATTATTATTGCACTCTTTATTCCCTTTCTTGAACCTTTTAATCTTTATCATTATTTCTTAAACGGCAAAAAAGATTTCCGCAGCATTACTATTTACACGTCAACCATTCGATTTTTTACTACTGTTTTCCTCATCGGTATTGCGCTACTCGCTCCTGATGCTATTTGGCTTATTGTTGGATATCTTGTCATTACACTTTTGGGCAGAAGTATTGCCTCTTCAATGACAAAACCCGGAGGACGTCCCCTTTCCGAAAAGAAGGCTGCAGATCATATCCAATATGGGAAACGTCTTTCTGTGCTCTCTCTGGCAACAGAAATATCTGTATACTTAGATAAAATCTTGGTCTATACCCTCTTGAGTCCTGCTATGCTTGCGGCATACTACTTAAGTTTTATTCCATACAAACAAACAAAAAATTTCCTTTCCAGTATCAACACACTAGCCATGCCGAAGTTTTCTGCTAATTCTGCAAAAACGATCCGAGCTACTCTACCAAAGAAAATGATGAAGTTATACCTAATTATTATTCCGCTCATCATCCTTTTTTGGCTCGTTGCCAAACCCATATTTAGCTTTATCTATCCAAAATATCCTGAGTCTATTTTCTTTGCGCAACTTCTTATGTTGCAGCTTGCTTTTTATCCATTTACGCTTTTCACGACATCCTTTTCTGCCCTAAAACAGACAAAACGATTATACGTGACAACTATAAGTGGAGCCCTACTCCGGATAATAGGTATACTTATCTGCATACCTATTTGGGGGCCCGTGGGAGCCATTGTTGCCATCCTCATAGCGCGCACAATGCAGGCAATCATTGAAACCATTTTTTTCTTTTATGAATAAGCAATTTTTTTCTACACACAAATGGCGCCTTATGCTTCTCCTTATTGGGAGCCTAGCTATTGCCGCTTGCAGTGTATTATTTTTTCCACGTTTTTCTATAGATGTTGGTGATTCTGCAAAATATCATGCAATTGCCACTTCCCTTGTTACAGAACACGCATATCCAATCATTGAAGAAGAGTTATATGCTCCGGGCTATCCCCTATTTCTATCTACTATCTATAGTACATTAGGGACATCACAAGGCGGCATTATCGTTCTTCAAGGCATTCTCCTTGGAGGAATCGCTCTTGCTGTATTTTATTTCGGTATCAAATTCTTTTTGTTAAAACCAAAAACAGCACTCCTTGCAAGTGGTATGGTATTGTTTTGGCCCTATTTTATACTATACGCAAACTTAGTCATGTCAGAGATACTCTTTATTTTTGTTCTTTTTATCGCACTTCTTACGCTTTGGCATAGCTGGAATGTAAATTCAATCAAACATACTATCACTGCTGGAATATTATTTGCTATAGCTACATTAATTAGACCGGTGGCTTTGCTCTTACCTGTGTGGCTCATATTGGGATCATTCATCATTGCTCGCCTCACCTCATTACAAGCCCCCTCAGCACGACGCATCCTCATATTTTTTGCTGCGGTATTCCTTACCCTATCACCCTGGATTATCTATTCTTCTATTCGCACCGAATCGATTACTCCTGTGGCTACAAACCTGGCTGATGTGATAACAAAATTTGATGAACCAGAACATACAGCTCTAGACACGCTGAAACAAAAATCAATGAATCTTGCGCTCTTTTGGAATCCAGGTGCAGGAGGGTACCAAGCGGATGCCGTTGTGGAAAAGTTTGGAGCCGCAAAGTACTTTATCACTCTCTATAAAATCGTTTTTTTTATACTCCTCTTGTTTGCAGGACTCGCAGCCCTGCGCAAAACACCTATAGCACTGTATTCTTGGCTTTGTATCGGCTATTTTTGGGCAGTCCACACAGTACTATTCCCCTACCCACGTTATGCACTACCAGCCATCCCTTTTGTCATCCTTCTCTCTATCTATTATCTTGAGCATATGATAGGATCCAAAAAAGTATTGAACCAAAAATAATATGAACTCTACACATTGTTTACTCTTTATCCCTGCAAAGGATGAAGAAAAAACTATTGCCGCTGTCATAGCAGCATGCGTCTTACAATTGCAAAAAGCCTTTTCTTCATACTCTGTTTTAGTTGTGAATGATGGTTCTTCTGATAACACTGAATCAGTTGCAAAAGCAGCAGGAGCAACGGTTATTACGCATAAAACAAATCAAGGGTTGGGCAGAGCATTTCAACGGGCTGTTTCATATGCCATCGATCAAAAAGTTGATTACATGCTTACTATAGATGCAGATGGTCAATTTTCGCCGGAAGAAATTCCAAAGTTTTTTAACAAACAAAAAGAAGAAGAGGCTGACATGGTTACAGGATCACGTTTTTTACAAGATTCAAAACTATCTGGAATTCCTAAGATCAAACGATACGGAAACCATAGTATGACGGCATTAGTAAACTCCCTGCTTCGTTCTTCATTTACTGATGTTTCTTGCGGGTACCGCCTCTACACAAGAGAAGCGCTTCTCCACTTAACGCTCTCTGGTGATTTTACCTACACACAAGAAGTGTTTTTAAATTTAGGATACAAACAAAAGCGCATATGCGAAGTCCCTATTTCTGTGCAATATTTTGCTACAAGAAAGTCACGCATTGCTCACAATTTATGGCAATACGCGAAACGGACATCCGCAATCATATTCAAATCTGTCTTTAAATATAAACCCTTTCAGTTACTAGGCAGTATTAGTGCACTTTTCTTTCTGCTCGGCATGGTTATTACACTACCACTTTCGTATCGTTTTTTTGTTTTCCATGTTATATCTCCATATAAATCACTTGCCATCATTGGCCTGTTCTTTCTCATGTTGAGTTTCTTTTCTATCATCTTAGGTGTAATCCTTCACACCATGAGTCAATCCCTTCTTCAAATTGAGCACATTCTGTACTATGAAAAAAAATCACAAACAACATAACGGTGAATTCACCGATAAATATACAGAAGCTTCTGGCATTGCCAAAAAACTTATCAATTCTTTTTTTGCTGCGGTTACGAATCTCATCCCGCCAGACACCCAATCAATTAAAGAAGTAGGATGCGGTGCAGGTTTTTCGATGGAACATATAAAAAGGGCCGTTCCTGATGCAAAACTCTGTGGATCAGATATCGATCCAGTGCTGGTAGAGATGGCAAGAAAAAAAAATCCAGGAGTTTCATTTGAGACAGAATCTATTTATGAACTCCCTGATGCTGATAACAGCTATGATGTTGTTATTTGTCTCGAAGTACTTGAGCACCTGGTAAACCCCAAGGCGGCGCTCAAAGAGCTTTGCCGCATCAGCAAATCGAAAGTTATTATCAGCACCCCACGAGAACCTATCTGGTGTGCGCTCAACATGGCTCGGGGGAAATATTGGACATCTTTAGGAAACACTCCCGGACATATCAACCACTGGAGCAGCCGAGGACTCCGAACGTTTGTTTCATCAGAACTAACGGTACAGGATGTACGCACTCCTCTTCCATGGACCGTCGTGCTAGCAAAAAAAATATGATCAAGAATCTCCTTTCAAAACACAAACGATTCCTGCGATATGGATTGGTGACTCTCGGCAGCCAGATGATTCTCTTTTTGCTTACCATACTCGCTGTTGAATGGCTGAACATGCCGGCAACATACAGCTATGCCGTGGTATTGGCGCTCGTGTATATTGGTGTGTTTGTGGCAAATACGCATTATGTGTTTGAAACAGGCTATGCAAAAAAAAATGTGTACGCATACCTACTATTCATTACAGGATTTTGGATCTTCAACAATAGTATCTTTTCTTGGCTTGTACACTACTACAACATTCATTATGTAGCAGCTCTCTTGATTAATATTATTATACTTGGTTTAGTACGCTATTATCTGCAAAAAAACTATATTTTTAAGCGATAGTATGAAGTGCTGTCCTATCCGTTTTATTTCTCTATGACATTATCCTTCGGAAAAATTCTAAAATCGCTATGTAACTGGGTGAGCTTCTATCTCAGCCATTGTATGCCAAGAAATAAAAATATTTGGATACATACCGGCTGGAGAAAGACTCCAGAACGCGAAACTTTTGGTGATAATGCCAAATACTTTTTTTTATATATTCAACAACATAAACCAAATATTCGATCCATCTGGATTGCTCAAGACAAAAAGATGAGAGATCTTCTTAGGGCGCATGGATATTCTTCATATACCCTTGATTCTTTTATGGGAACATATCTTTCACTCAGAGCCGGAGTCACAATTGTGGATTCGAATCTACGAGTTGCAAACTGGCGGCTATCTGGAAGAAGTATATATATTCAACTCTGGCATGGTAAATCATTTAAAAAAATGGGGAAAATCAGTCCATATGGATCAACGTATAATAAATTTCTATCGCCGAATTTATTTGTTACATATGCATACATCGTTGCAGCGTCTCACCTGCTTGGTAAATATCTTCTTCAAGGGTTTGAACACAAAAAAAAGCACTTACTTATATCAAGTTTACCTCGGTATGATGTATTCTTTAACGATATTCCCGGATCAGATATTGATGAAGATACACAACTATCACAAAAAATCGATCAAGATAAGAAGGCTGGCTATGAATCCGTAGCGTTTTATGCCCCAACATATCGTCCCGATGGAAGCAACCCACTAGAACATTTAGATCTTACCATGCTCAGCGATGCACTATCGGTGTCGAATACAAAATGTTATATATCACTCCATCCAAAATGCTATAACAAAAATTGGAAAAAACCTGACGGATATCAGCATATTGAATTTATCCAAACAGTATTAGATATTTATCCTATATTCAAGAAATTTTCTGTTATTATTACAGATTATTCCTCTATGGCCATCGATGCTCTTCTTTGCAATGTTCCATCTGTTATTTATGCATACGATGAAAGTACCTATCGTGTCAGTATGGGCATTCATGACGAGCTTTGGGACGCCTTTCCAGCGCACAAAACGCACACAATGCCTGAACTCTGTAAGATTTTGAAAGAAAAGAACTATGCTTGGAATACCTCTTTTCAGCAAACAAAAGAGAAATTCTTTACTTTTTCTTCGCTTCATGGTTATAATGAGCAGGCCTCATCAAAGCGAGTATACGAAGCTATTGAAAAAATACTCTGATTTTATGACCATGAAAGCGTTAATTACGGATCCAATTGATAGTTCTGGCCCAGAGCTTCTTGCGAGTAAGGGGGTTGAAATCACTACAAAAATTGGCCTATCTGCTGCAGAAATTGAAAAAATAGTTTCTGATTTTGACATTCTTATTTGTCGAACAAGCACAAAAGTAACCAAGCCTATTATCGCAGCAGCAAAAAAACTGCAGTGTATTGGTCTTGTATCGACAGGATGGGATCACATAGATATTCAAGAAGCGAATGCACGTGGAATTGCTATTATAGGACTACCGCCAAACAAAGACATAGATGTGACAAAAAAAGGAAGCTTTGTCCCCACGTCAGAGCACGTGATTCTCTCTATGCTTGCAGCAGCTGGAAATTATTGCCAGGTGGTTGATGAGTTAAAACAAGGGAACTGGAATAAGTTTGCCTTCCAAGGTACTGAACTCTTTCAAAAAACACTTGGGATCATTGGCTTTGGTCGCATTGGCCAGCTTGTATATGAACGAGCTGCTGCCTTTGGTATGCGCATCCTAGTAAGTGATACAAGTAAACAAAAAAGTAATCAATTTCCTAATATTGAATTTGTCTCACAAGAAAATCTTGTTCAGGAAAGCGATTTCATCTCAATCCATGTTCATAAGAATGCTTCAACCATTGACCTTATCAATAAAGAAACATTTGCCACAATGAAAAAAGGTGTTATTCTCATTAACACCTCAAGAGGAGGGATCATCAATGAATCAGATCTTTTAGAGGCATTAAACCTCGGTCTTGTCAGAGCTGCAGCAATTGATGTATACGACAATAGTAAGGGCAAATTACCAATGGACCTTATCACTCATCCACGTGTACTTGCCACCCCACATATTGCAGGCGTAAGTCTTGAAGGACAAAAACGCCAATCAATCGATACGGCCCAAAATATTCTTCAATATCTGTTTGATGGGGATACATCAAATATAATAAATTCTCCAAATACCTAAAACAACCACTATGAAAGCTGTTATTATTGCCGGAGGACAAGGAAGACGACTTCTTCCTCACACAAAGGACAAGCCAAAGTGCCTTATGACGGTTCATGAGAAACCCATTCTTGAATACCAGTTCGAGGCGCTTCGTCATGTTGGTATTACTGATATAGCTATTGTTAGTGGACACTGCCACGATCTTCTTAAAACATACACCGCTCAATATAACCATCCCGTTACCTTTATTGAGAATACAGATTTTGCTAACACAAATAATGCATACGGAATTTGGCTAGCCAAAGAATTTGTGGCAGATGATCCAGAAGGGTTTCTCCTTATTAATTCTGACCTTGTGTTTCCTCCAGAGATGCTTGCCTTTCTTATGGATTCAAAAGAAAAGGATTGTATTATTATTGAAAAAAACACCGACCCAGAAAGTGACATGGTGAAGATAGAAATGAAGGGTAACGATATCATTGCAATGAGTAAAGATATTCCACCACAAAAAACAAGCGCTGAAGCTGTAGGGCCAGTGAAATTCTCTCAAGAAGGAGGAGCCTTGTTTATGGAATACCTTGAATCATTTGTAAAAAAGAATGAGCGTAATCACTGGTTCTTCTACAAACTTGGAGACTTTGCTAGAGATCATTTCTTTGCAGGTATCTACAACCCTGGTTACGTTTGGGCAGAAATTGACACGTATGAAGACCTGCAACTGGCTCACGAACTGATTAACGTGTAAATACTATGATGAAACCGCTCGAATCTCCTCCTCTTGATAGGATTCTTGATGCACCTGTATCACAGTTATTTGAGCAGCATAAAGATATAGCAAGTCCTCTTATTAATAGGCACATTCAAGAGATGAAAAAAAAACGTGTTTCTCCAGAAGCTGTGAAACTTCTCGGTGACGCAAATCATGCCTACCTACAAGAAATAGAACAGGATCTACATCTTCGCTATCATCTTATAGATTTAACAAAGCTGTCAGATCTCGAAGCATACATTGATACTATCTTTTCAGAGGTTACTAAACACACTTCTTCTTTTGGTACATATCTTAAAGAAGAAGCTGCAATAAAGATACTTCAAACATGCCCGCCACAAGATATCATGAATTTTTTTCAAGTGAAGTGTGTCGATGATATTTTTCACCGTCTCAGTCCACTGAAAATAATTTCTCTGTCTCGGTATACAGAGCGACAATCCTGGCAAAAAACATATATTTCCCTGCTTGAATCTTTACCAAAAGAGGCATTTGAACAGAGACAGATAACTCACTTTTGTTTTACGCATGACACATATAAAGCGCTTCTGCGTAACTCAAATCAGCCACAAAAATTGTGGAACATGTCACATAACAAAGTAACCGGACAAATTTTGATCTATCATAGCAAAGATATTTCACGATTTAATACACCGTACCTGCTATATGCTCTTTTATTCATGCATTATATATATGAAACAAGTTGCGCCGGGGCATTTTATACGTATATGCAGGACAAAACCAACTATCTTGGTCAAGTTATGGTACAATCATTTACCAACTCAAAGGGACGTATTGAAGGGTTAAGCGCAAATGTATATTCCGAAACAATCTTTTGGGAAAAAGGTGTCAATCTCTTTTTTTTATTATACCCATCAAAGCATAGTGAAATGATTATATCGTACGCAGCATGTGGATATGCAAAAAAAGAATCTTCAAAATACATATCAATGCATATCATCGATCATCTCTGGAATCTGAATGGAGTACCTGGGGCTCCACACAGATATCACTTTCAAGAACAATTATGGACTAACACCTCTAAACAACTTTGCGAATCCTTGCAACACACATCCACGTTTGAAGAGCGTATACTCAAAAATCTTCATATGACAGATATGCAAATAGTTCCAATTATTTTTCCTCACCAATAGACTCATTGTACCAATATGTTTTTGTTAAGCGATCTCATTTCTCCACTCTCTGCTCATGTAATTCAGGGAATCAAGCAGGAATACGGACATCACCGTACAGAGTGGTTTACAAAATTTCTTCAAAATATCAACCATTTTTTTACCGTTCACTGCCAGTCAGTTGTTGACCCAATTTTTCTTACTTCGAATAAAAATGGTGCCTTTGAAGGACTTATTAGTGCGGCGATTGGTCATAATGATCAAGTATTATCGGCACAAGAAGATGATTTTTCTAGATTTCTTTCAAATACATCTTGCCACATTGATAGATACACAGACCTAGAATCAATGAATAAACTTCTTCTTCATAAGAAATATACCATTGTTTTTTTATCAAAAGATATCTGTAATCAAGCAGTAGAAGACATTGCAGAAATTATTGACCAGATTAAACAAAGCTCTCCATCAACAATTGTGTTATGTGACTTGAGCTATGGATTTGCAAGTTCCTATTATGATTTGTCTTTATTGAGTAAAGCGGATGCCTATATTATTTCACCAGAATATGCACTAGGATCAATTTCCGGGACTGTTCTATTGTTTATCAATAATCCCGAAAACTTTCCATGCACAGAAAATTATCCATCATTTACCTATGACATAGCCTTAGCTCTTAAAGCGTGGACCAATAAAAAAACAACCCCCTATTCACCAAATATTTTTTCCGTAATTTCCCTGTCTTACGCAATTGATGTATTAAAAAATCTTCCTGGCGGAATTACGTCGC
>Ga0257117_1001774_pt1 | contig 12183 bp, 6 predicted proteins | sample SI112_135mmetaG_FD_190157 | JGI IMG/M metagenome (GOLD analysis project Ga0257117, IMG submission 190157) | Marine microbial communities from Saanich Inlet, British Columbia, Canada - SI112_135m | ecosystem: Environmental > Aquatic > Marine > Inlet | place: Canada: British Columbia | collected... | reverse complement strand
GCGTTGTAGTCCATCACAGCAAGTAACTGGGAGTGAAAGTATACAAAATACAACATCTGCACCTTCTTTTCAGAATGATTTTTTAAGGGTTACGTTACAATCAATAATTAAATCAGAAGATATGAAGAGGGTAAATCTTGTGCTTTTAATGGAGAATATTACAAACGACGATATTTGGTTAGGTTGGCAATCACGTACCGCAAGCTTGCTTGGAAATGAAGGCGTAGAATGGTCAGCTTCAAATATCAGTGGTATAGAAGCTGTTTATGGTGGTAATTATGGCAAGAGACATTACAGTGTGTTTAATCCAGGCACAAAGAATACTATTAATATAAAATTTTATACAAACAGAGCCGTTGAATCAGATGAAACAATCTTTAGCTTTAGTTGCAATATGCTCAGGTATGTAAAAAACCCGCCAACTCGATTTTCTATTGGACTTAGTAATATGAGGATAACGCAATAAATATTAACTACACTTTTGAAACAATATAATATTTGTTTGAATTAGTCTCAGATTTGTGCATATAAGTGCAATTTTTTTTTATATCAGTGAGATTCAGTGTTTATCTGTGGCAGACATAATCTTTAATTTACTATAAAATGAAACAAGTAAATTCAAAAATAGTCTTAATATGGTTCTTGATATTCACCGGATATGCTTTGAATTCCTTTGCAGAAGTCAGAACATATTTTGACATGGTTGGAGTATACAAAGAACTTGACATGGGTACACACTTGGATATAGCCGTAAATCCGAATGGAGAGATTATGATTGCAGATGGTGACAAACATAGATTAATGCAAATTGATCAAGCCACAGGAAGTATTGACGTTCTTCAAATTAAACTGGAACATAGAGACAAACCATTTATACCCTATGGAATTTTTGTAGATTCTTCTGGCAATAAATATATTGCCAATCCTGATCTAAATACAGTTCTTGTTATCGATACAGATGGAAATGTCATAGACAGAATCGGAGGATTTGGAAGCCTTCTTAAACGTCCTGTTGATATTGTACTGGATGCAGATGGTAACCTCTATGTTCTGGATATGATAGGGCCAAAGGTTCATGTCTTTGCCCCTGATGGGAACACCATTGAATCTATTCAGATTGGATTAGAAATGCAAGATTCTTCAGTATCTAAATTAGGATTAGACTCAAAAGGGAATATATATGTTACAGACAAAGGACTAGGTAAGGTTTCAAGAATAACTCCAAGCCGTCAAATATTTGAATTTGAAAAAGTGGTGAATAAAGAAAGTAAACTAATGGTACCGTCAGGTATTGCTATTGATTCAAGTGATAGACCTTTTATTATCGATTATCTTAACAATACCCTTCATGAGTTTGATAACACAGGAAGATTTATAAAAGAACATATCCTTGCTAAAGAATTCCTTAAGCAGCCTTCATCCATTATTTTTTACAATAACAATGTTTATATTATAAACGAGGGAAATGATGAAATTCTCCAATTAGAGCTGAAACACGCCGAATCTAGCATAGAACATGAACTACTGGGTGAATGGTATTTTATTAAAGGTTTTTATAAAGAGGCCATTCAGGAGTTGAATACATCCATTGAACTTGGATTTAACTACACTGACGTATATTATTTTCTGGGGCTTAGTTATTACAATATAGAAAATTTTCAAAAGTGCATAAAATATCTTGAAAAATCGTTAAAGGGAAATGCGAAAGATATAGACGCTCGCTTTCAACTTGCGAATGCTTATCACAAAGTAAATTACATTGATAAGGCTATAGAGCGGTATCGGGATGTCATTTCTGTCAACCCGGATCATCTTCTTGCACATTATAACCTTGGTAACTCATACTTGGAAATTGGTAAATCTGACAAGGCAGAAAGTAATTATAGAGACGCTCTGGATATTTCTCCAGATTATATAGACGCTAAAATTGGTCTTGGAAGAGTTTTCCTGGAAAGGAATGAAAACAAAGAAGCGGAAAATATTTTTTCTGAAATATTAGACGATAACCACAGAATAAGTCAGGCAAAATATTACCTTGGACTAAGCTTTTTCAAGCGGGGGAAGTACAAAAAGGCAATTAAAACCCTATCCAAGGCGTCACAAGAAGGTCCTTATTATTTAGATTCTCTTTATTGTCTGGGACTTTCCTATAGAGCAATTGGTAAAAACGAAGATGCATTAAAGAGCTTTGAAACCGTCTTAAGTATAAAACCAGCTCATCAAGGAGCAAGGAAACAGATTAGATAGTTACAAAATATTTACAGGAGGGTTACTATGAAACTAAGTATTATAACATGTCTTTTTGTGCTTTTTATTATTTCCATCTCGTCTGTCTTATGCGCGGTAGAAACGTCAACAGAAACTATTATTGTTTCTGGTGAATCTCCTATCTACGATGGTAAGGTTGAGCCAGCAAGGCAGAGAGCGCTTGAAGACTCTTTTCGAAATGCCGTAAGAAAAATACTAGGGACAATGGTCACTGCGGAGAGCTATACACAAAATGCCATTTCCATCGATGATTCAATAGTGACAAAGGCAAAAGGCTATATCAAAACCTACGATATTTTAGGAGAGCAGAAGGATAAAGAATCAATTCTTTTAAAAGTAAAGGTGATCTTATCAATAGAACCAATAAAAGATGACCTGACTGCCATGAAGATCCTTATTGACGCAATGGGAAATCCACGGATTGTTCAACTAATTGATGAAGATGGACAGGAGACGATAAGTCATTCATACGCAGCAGAACAGATTACAAAGATTTTTACGAAGAATGGATTCAATTGTGTTGATCCTTTTTCTACAGGTAATATTACAGAGAAAGAAATTCTTAATGCCTTTGAGAAAGGGGATTTCATCGGTCTCGATAGTGATAAGTTAAAAGCTGATATCCTCATGTTGGGCAAAGGAAGGGTAGAGAACATTACTAATATAGAGATATCTGGTCTTATAGGGTGCATTGTAAATTTAGATATTAAGGTTATTAGAATAGAAACTGGTAAGATTGTGACGGAACAGAGTACAAGGATTAATGGTGTTGGTGCTAACAGAGAGTCTGCTTACAAGAATGCATTCAGCAAAGCAGGAGAGGATATTAGTGATTTATTGATAGACGAGATCATAAAAGCCTGGGGCTCTTCATTGTTGAATGGAAGAGATATAAGCCTGGAAGTGTCTGTAGATGACTACACAAAATTGAAAGATTTTAAGAAAAGGGTAAGTCATCTCTTTGGAGTAAAACAGATCAGTCAAAAGTATTTCAAGGATGGAAAGGCTCTGTTTCTATTAAAATTCACAGGCTCTGCACAAACACTGGCTGAGATCATCAGTACAACATATTTTATGGATATTAAGGTGGCAATAGCTGAGCTATCTAATGATGTTGTGAAGGTTAAGATAAATTAAAATTACCGCTGTCTACCTATAAGGAAAGAATGGAGAATAAAATGAGAATATCTAAACAGGCATCATTAATACTACCTTTTCTATTTGTTTGCCTTTTTCAAAGTAATATCCATGCTCAGGGATTTTTGAAAAATTTCCTCAGCAATTCTTTAATAAAAGAGGGCAAACAGTTTAAGTCTGACGGTAAATTCCCTTCCGCAATTAGAAAATTTACTAAGTCAATAAAAAGAAATCCGGAAAATCTTGAAGCATACTATCAGCTGGGATTAATCTTTGAAGAAGTTATGCACGATTATGACAAAGCAATTTCCTTGTTCAAAAATGTTAATATGCTATCTGAAGGTATTAAGCCTGTGGGTACTGATGAAGAATTAAAAGAGTTTAATTCATTAATTACAAACGCAAGAACTGGTGTAGGCAGAGTTATTGGTCAAAAGTTTGAATCTATAGAAAAACCAAAGAGTCCTGTTTATATAATGGTTAAACCATATCAAAAAATATCGAAAGAGCCAAAATTGCTTTCCTTTAGTATCCACAAAACAACCAGCTATGCTAGCGAATTTGAATTATTGGAATATAGTAACAACTGGTATCAAATCAATGTTCCGTCAACTGGTAAAGGATGGGTTAATGGAAAGGATATATTAAAGATTATACAAAAAGATGAAAAAGCTGTAGAAACTAGCCCCGCTGGAAAGGCAGCTCTATATCATAGATTTGTAGATCGGTATCCTGAATCCCGTTTTGCTCAAAATGCCAAAGACAAAGCCGATGACATATATTACGGATTAGCAAAAGAAGAAGGTTCGATTAATAGTTACTCAATGTATTTGAAAGAGAATCCTAATGGAAAATATTCAGAAGAAGTACAGTTAAAGAAAGATGAATTAACTTTTGAGGATGAAGGTTTTTTAAATAATATTAACAGGTTGAGACAATGGATAATCAATAATCCTGAAAGTACATATTTGGAAAAAGCCAAAAACAGAATTGATAAACTAACATTCGCCCAGGCAAAGTATGACAATAACACTGTGTCTCTGGAAGGGTATATAATTGATTATCCTGCAGGAAAGTTTGTACCTGAAGCAAAGCAATTACTTGAAGACCTAAAATATAATCAGGCTAAATTTAATGACACTGTGGCTTCTTATGGAAAGTATTTGGATGAATACCCTGAAGGCAAATATGCAGATGCTGCTGCAAGAAGAGTAGACGGAAAGAACTTCAGCGCTTTGTTGAATAGTCAGAATATTGAATTACTGGTTGGTCATTTAGGAAAAGAGACTAATAAAGAGCGGAAAGAACTTGTAAAAAAGAGGGTTGAAGAGTTGCATTTTAAAAAGGCAGATGGAGTTAATAATGACGTTGAAGCCATTAAGATGTATGAAGATTACCTGCAAAAATATCAGGATGGTTTGTATGTTAAAGATGCAAATGCAAGAATAGAGGCGCTATCGTTCAATATTGCTTTAAGTAAAGATAACCTTGAATCACTCAAAAAATTTCTGAAGACGTATCCTAATGGGAAATTTGCTCAGAATGCAAAAAATAGAATTGAAGAAATTGTCTTTAATGGAACAAAACATGTGGATACGATTGATGGTTATAGAAATTTCATTAGAGAATATCCAGATGGTGTATTTTCCCCACAGGCAAGGAATAGAATAGAGGGACTGGCCTTTGAAGATGCTAAAACAAAAAATACAACCAACGCATACAAAGGATTCATTGCAGAATACCCTGACAGTCATTTAACCAAAACAGCAAAAAACATAATAGAAGCTGAATATTTTGAAAATGCTAGATTGAAAGGTACCGTTGAGGCGTACAATGAATATATTGAACTCTACCCTGATGGATCTCATCTGGTAGAATCTCAATTAATGATAGATGGACTTACATTTGAACCTTATAGAGTAAAGGGTAGTGTCGGTGGCTTTGAAAAATTTATCAAAAAGTATCCTGACAATAGATATGTTAAGGATGCAATGGCAAGAGTAGATCGGTTAAATTTTGAATACTACAAAAAAAAGAATACACTTAAGGCCTATAAGAAGTTTGTTAATAAATATCCAGATAACAGATACGTAAGTGAAGCCAAGCAGAAGATCTCTAGATTGACTCCTATGGGTGAACATAAAAGCGATAAATCTAGTTTCTGGTTTTGGATGATAATATTGCATTTTTCTTCAATAGCTATAATAGCAGTAGTTATATTAAAGCGAGAAAAAATATTAAAAAATATATCTGATTTTAAGAAAAAGCGTGAAGAGCAGGAAAAGAAACAAATAATAGTAACAAAATCATTTAATAAGAATGAACATAAAGATAAACCGGTTCAGGATAAAGCCAAAAGTATAAATTATGAATCTCAAATTGGAAAAAAACATGAAGAGCATGAAAAAGAACAAATAACAGTAAAAAAATCATTTAATCAGAATGAACTTAAAGATAGACCGGTTCAGGATAAAGCCAAAAATATAAATTACGAATCCCAACCAATTGGTAAAACTAGGAATGCAGGAGTCGTTATTATACTCGCAATTATTACGGCTGGTATTTATTATGCAGTCTGGTATTACAAAATAAATACAGAAATCAAAGCACATGATCCTGATCAAAAATTCAGTCCTGGCTGGGCAACAGTAGCTATCTTTTGCCCAATTGTAAATATCGTTTCTATGTACAATACGGCAGACAGAATAAAAAAGATGCAGAAAGCTGATGGCCTTCAGGATTTAATAAGCCCCGGAGCTGCTTTGGTTTGGATACTTCTCTTTTTTATGGGTTATTTTATTGTTGTTCAAGGAGCACTTAATAATCACTGGTATGATCATGGTAAAAAGGAAGGTACAAATTGTTAAGTAAGCATAGCCAAACATAATAATGAAATATAGGTAACTATGAAGTCAAATTTATCTTCCCAAACGAATATCATATGAGGTAAAGATGGCCAGGTATGGCATGACAAAATTATGGGAAAATTTCGGGAACGGTAGCAGTGAATATAAACTGATTCCTATCATAACATGCATGTTGGTGCTTACGTTATGAGTTATTGCAAGAATACGCCACAATGCAAGCTGAGGCAATGGCAAAAAAACTAGTTTAAATTAAAGAAACAAATAGTTGATTTTTATCTTTAGATTGTTTTTGGCAATTCGGTGTAAGGACGGCTAGGCGTGGCACAACAAAATTGCTGGAATTGTAGTTTTAAAGAAACAAGGAAACAATTTTTCCGGCACAAAAATAGAATAATTTTTTGTTCAAGATTATAAGTAGTTTATTAAACTGTAGGAGGTAAAACGAAGGCCTATGAAATTATTATTTCCAGGATTAATTTTTTTGATGATGAGCTTCTTGGTAGTAAACAACGCTTTTGCAATTTCTAGTCTTAAGATTAGGTGTAATGTTGAAGGTGCTACAGTTTCAATTGATGGAAAATTTAAAGGTGAAAGCCCTTCTTTGGACGCTGAAGTTCGAGCTGGTAAGCATAAGATTGTAATAAGAAAAAATCTTGCTGACGGCAGCTATTATTATTACGAAAAAGAGGTAAGGCTTGGAGATGGAGTTACCCAAGAAATCTTTGCTCGTCTAGAAAGGAAATATACAGAAGAATATTATTGGAATAAAGCTGAAAAAAGTGGGAGTGTAATGGAGTATGAGGAGTATTTAAAGAAATGTCCTAATGGCACAAATGTAAAAAAAGCAATGGTCAAAGTTGAAGATTTATATTATTCCTTCTGCAGCAATATTTCTGGTTGCAACAAATATTTAGAGAAATATCCTAGTGGTAGGTATGCAAAAAAAAGCGCAGACACGATTGAAGACTTATATTTTGCCAAGTGTGACAGCATTTCTGGCTGTAATGAATATTTAGAGGAATATCCTAATGGTAGGTATGCAAAAAATACAAAAAATAAAATTGCGGATTTAAAGAAGCCAAAGACCCCAACTGTTGTACTTGCAACCTTCAAAAACGTTGGGCCATGTAGGTGGAGTCCTGATAAGAAGCTATCGGAATTAGAATTAACCGACGTGAATATTTCATTCATTGGCTGTCGGGGTAAAAGGGAAAATATTTGGTTTGGAGATATACAGGAAGTTGAAAAGCGTCAGCCAGGGTGGCCTGGCTTTCGCAATGAGTGTGCAGTAACGTTATATTACCATCGAAGAGGGGATAAGAATCTACATTTTCGTACGGAGGATAAACGTGATAATTTTTATCATAAACTAAATGCAGCCCGAGAATCTTGGGTCGTTAAATATCAAATTTCTACGAAACAATTTGAGAAAACTACTGACAGTGTCAATTCTAATAAATCAATTTTAATTTTAGGCCTCTGGAAAAATGAGGTTGGTATGATTGAATACTTCAAAGAGGGTACTTTTATGTTAAATGTGGATACTGGGGAGAAAAAAGCAGGTACTTGGAATATAAATGGAGATACCCTGACATTGCGTTTTTACATTTACCCGAAAACATATAAATATAAGATATTAGAACTGTCTGCATCCACATATAAAATTATGGGGATTAGTGTAGACAAGAATACTTATAACGCAAGAAGGATAGAATCCACCATGCAGACTGTATACACAACAGAAAGGCCTAAAATACAGATATCTAAACCAAAAATTAAAATAGATACAAATTATGGCTCTTTTACCCTGGAACTGTATCCAAAAAAAGCGCCAAAAACAGTAGAAAATTTTCTCCAATATGTTAGGGACGGATTTTATAAAGGCACCATTTTCCATAGAGTAATCAAAGGGTTTATAATTCAGGGTGGAGGTTTATCTGAAAACATGCGGCAGAAACTAGCAAGAGATCCTATTAATAATGAAGGTAGCAATGGATTAAAGAATCTTCGCGGTACCGTTGCCATGGCACGTTCAAATGAACCTCATTCATCTACTTCCCAGTTCTTTATCAATACCGCAAATAACACATCGCTAGATTATAAAGTAAAAAATGCGCAAGATTGGGGTTACTGTGTGTTCGGTAAGGTAGTAGACGGTATGGATGTTATAAGTACCATAGAGAATTTACCAACAATAACCGAGGGAGAATTCAATGACGTTCCTGTAAATCAAGTGATAATTGAAAGTATAAAAATTGATAATAATAGTCAGCAATCTAATTCTGCATCGACGGGAAATAATAAAAAATCAGACGTTTCTAATAATGTATCATCTTCCGTATTTGCCACAAACACTTCTAACATATATCACAAATCTAATTGCCCTGAACTGGGTACCAAAGATTTGATGGAATTTAATTCACCCAAAAAAGCACGTAAATCCGGTGGTATACCTTGTGGCAATTGCAATCCATAATATTCTTTTACTATAAATTACAAAGTATATTACTTAGTTTACGTAAAGTAGAAACTGCGTTTCGTTTCCGTAACAAGCCACACCTCATCTGTTATATTTCTGTGTATCCTGATGTTTAGATTTTCTCTTGATTTTTCAGTTATTCAGCCTTTTAACATTTCCACTTTGCTTCTTAAATTCAAATATATTATGTTGGAATATGGTAATACACCGTTTTGTTTTTTTCAGTTTTTTATGGTTTAAATTCCGATAACCTTGTGATCGTTTTACTTATAATGCTCTATTATACCTTGATAGACTCATGACGATTAGAAAAAGTCGGACATGAAATAAATTTATCATGTCCTGGAGCTTTTAATGAGATTTAATACAATAGGCCGTAGTGTGAAAGCACTGTGGCCTTTTTCATTGACTTACAGTCTTAATAAGAATCTCTAGTCTGTCCCGGTAAATGATTAATATAAAAATCTCTCAATTTGTGATTAATGTTTCCGCCGGAAACTTATTAACATTTTATACCCCCATAAGATATTAATATGGTAAAAAAAGTTATGAGATTTTAACTTCAAACAAGAAATAGATGATACAATGAGAATTATCACTCTTGGTATAAAAGTAGGTGGAACGCCTCTGTACTTTTTTTGAATATTTATATATCGTGTCTGATTACGGTAGAACACCGTTTTACTTTTTATAAATATTTGTTATAGATATTTTATTGCATAAAAAAAGGAAGACATAAGCGGCAACTTATGTCTTCCAGAACATTATTCCCATTCACCAATGAAAAAGAATAATACGTATAGATTAGTTAATAAACTCAATATAGCAACAGAAAAAGCTGCATGGATGAGGACGGTCACTACCGCCCGGAAGACATGCAGCTTTTTTTTTGGCTTCAGATTGGGAGAACACCTATGACTTGATACTAAGAAACAACCGGAACATAATTTCTTAAGATGTTGAAATATTAAGACTTACAATGTGGTAAATTTCAGCCACTTTTATAGCCTTTTCAGGAGAAAAATTATGTGTAAATGCGCAGTGAAAAAAGAGAAAAAATCTGGAGTTATGACCGTTAAAAATAGTTGGAGGCTTAGAGCACTTTGGCGTATTGAAGGATATATCCGTGAACTTGGTCAGGAGTCCAGAGCCAAAAGGATGGGTTATTGTGGAAATACTATTTTTGTGAAAGTCAATAAAGGAGACCCATCCAATGTTCTGTATGAACCGCAACTTCGTTGTAAAGATAGAGTTTGCCCTGTGTGTAACTCATACCGTGCATCAATTCTTTCTAGAAAGGTAGAAAAGCTTGGTAAAGATATGAAAAACCCTCATCTCTTAACTATTACAGCAAATTGTTTAAACAGGGATAGTTTAAAAACAGCTGTTGAGTGTTTTAAGAAATCAACAAGTTTACTCAAAAAAGAGCGTTCATGGTGGAAAAGGTATATTCGGGGAGGAGTAGAACATATAGAAATTACATACAAAGAAGGAACTGGCTGGCATGTTCATTCTCATATGCTCGTTGATCTGGCTGTTGATCGTAAGGTTGAGAATATGCAGCTTACAGACAATGGCTATTTTCTAGACCCACTAAAGAAAGGCCTTGAACATGTTCTTCTGAAAGTTGGTCTTGGTACTATCTCTGATATCAGGCCGGTAACAGAAGGATATGGAAAAGAAATCTCAAAGTACTCTATGAAGTTTGGTCTTGATATTGAAGAAGCCAGGCTTAAAGAGATTATAGTTGATATGAAGGGAAAGAGGATGGTGTCGAGGTTTGGTAATTGTTATGGCATGAAAGTAATAGAAGAACTTACACCGAAAGAGGAAGAACAATATGAAACACTAGGAACCATTAAGGAAGTCGTTGATAGATGCTTTAAAGAGACTGGTGTTGATAGTGAACTGGTCGGATATGCTCTTGGAGCAGTAAGGATCGGGCTCATAAGGATATGTTCTGTTGACAATAAACTATTTCAAGATGAGGGAGTAGATTCATCTTGAATCTTTTAGAAAGGTGACAAGTGATGATAGTAGATGGCATGATTGCAAGTGATGTAAACGTCTCTGATAAAGGTGTCGGGCTTCAGGTAATGTGTAAAGACCTTAGAGACACGTTTAGAGTTTTTATTCCAATGGTTAATGTAAAGGGAGAGCATCTTTTAAATATGGGAGACTCAGTGAAGGTTGATTTCAACGAGTTCTTTCCGTTTGGAAATGAAGTTCGGATGGAAGTAAAGAGAGTTGCTTTAGATAATGGCAAAAAGAAATTTGATTTCTAATTGTTTGGAATGTGACTAATGCTTTTAAACCAGTCGTTTCTGGAAGTATATAAAATATGTCATACACTTTTTATCGCATGATTTTTTTTACTTACAGAAATTTCAAAATGCAGAGGGAAGTCCTGGAAATCTTCAAAAGACAGAGTCTTAGTATTTGTAATATGTATTTTACTCCAGGATGATCTCTCTTAAGAAAGAAACAGGAAAAACTTTTTACAAATACGGCTGAAACAAAAGGTGTTGAAAGTTGTTAATAAAATTATTGAAAATGTTTGTGATAGTGGCATATAATCAAGCCGATAGCGGCATGCAGACGCAATCAGGCTTCGGGAAGGGAGGTACATATGTTTAAACGAAGCGGTGTCTGGTGGGCGTGTATAAGGCATAATGGGCGGAAAATTCAGAAGAGCCTTGAGACCACTGATAGAAAGCTCGCAAAGGCGATTGAAGCTAAGGTCAGGACTGAGATCGTAGAAGGGACTTATTTTGAAAAGTCTATCGGACGTGACAAGACTTTCGCACAGTTGATGGATAAGTTTATGAAGGAACATGCGCCAAAAGTGTCAGACAGTATGCAGAGAAGTTATTCCTCATATTTAAAGCATCTTATTCCTTTTTTTGGAGATTCAACCTTATTGTCAGTATCTCGTAAAAAGATATCCAATTATAAGGTATTAAGACAGGATGAAGGAGCCAGGCCAGCCACTATCAATCGTGAGCTAGCAATGGTATCTAAGGCTTTTACTTTAGCTCTTGAGGATTGGGAATGGATTAATGGCAATGATAAACCTTTTTCCAAAATGTCATACGAGAAGGAGAACAACGCGCGTGACAGATGGCTGACAGAAGAGGAGGAAAAGAGGCTTCTTGGAAATAGTCCTGGGTGGTTACGTGAGATAATTATCTTTGCATTGAATACTGGCTTAAGACAGGATGAATTACTTTCCCTAGAATGGAATAGAACAAATCTATTCCGTAAAACCATTCTTATCAAGAAAACAAAGAATGGAAAACCTAAAACTGTTCCATTGAATCGAAACGCAATGGAGGTGATTGAGCGGAAGTCCGAGGAAAAGGTGAGGAGGCTTAATAACGATTTTGTATTTGTCAGCAGTCATGGAACAAAGATTGATCGGCATAATCTTAG
>Ga0257117_1001766_pt1 | contig 12276 bp, 9 predicted proteins | sample SI112_135mmetaG_FD_190157 | JGI IMG/M metagenome (GOLD analysis project Ga0257117, IMG submission 190157) | Marine microbial communities from Saanich Inlet, British Columbia, Canada - SI112_135m | ecosystem: Environmental > Aquatic > Marine > Inlet | place: Canada: British Columbia | collected... | reverse complement strand
CCTCTTTTTGATGAGTCAACTCCTGAGTTTATCAAAGCGCCTTACCTTGTTCCTCTTTTAGGACTGATCAAAGTGACTGCGACCCCTAGAGAGGTTGTCGCAAAACTTCAGATGCTGGTTGTATTTGCTCCTCACAAGTCAAAGTTTGGGGGAGAGCAGGCTTCACCACTAGTGAATATTGATTACATCAGAATTCCCGAAGGCACTGATAACCACTCTATGAGTCGTGTGGCAGCTCCTGAAGAATTTGAATACCCCCATGCTCTGATCACTACTCAGTGGAGTGATAAAGACAAAGGTCAGGTTCAAAAAATTAATATTAAGTTTGGCATGTTTGAGCAATACAACAATATGGAAAGAGAGATTAAGCTCTTTAGCGATGCACCCAATTGGTGGAAATTTACTCCTTATCTTCAAGCACAACTTAAAAAGTATAAAAAGGGAACTCCCGTCAATATTCATTTTAAAGAAATTGATGTTGAAATTGATCCTACTGTATCCGATGTCGCAAGTAGTGTGAAAATCACAGCTATTAAAACGGCCATTGATGTTGAAGCCGTTTCTGGAATCAAGATCACTCTCGAAAATGGTTCTCCAGTTAATATGGCAGGTAAAGAAATAGCTACTGCAGGCAATGAAATGATTAAGGCGATGATAGTAGACTCTCAAAATAAAGTAGGAGAGCTGACAGGCCCACTCAAGCAGATTTTTTCCTCAATTAAAGGGGGTAAGTAATGAAAAAGTTAATCGCACTTACACTTATTGTTTTAAGTACTTCAGTTTTTTCAAAAAACAATATTACTAAAGAAAAATTAATATCTAAGCTCATTTATAAAGAGCTTGCTTTCAATGGAATCGATGCCGATGTAAGGCGTCTTCTTTTTGATAAGAATTTCCAACAAGATCTCGCCAAGTGGTGGATGCCAGTCAATGATTTGTTTATTGATGAGGCCTTAGGTGAATTTGATCGCGATGATGTTTCGAGAGCTAAAAAAGCTCAAGTGAAGAAGTGGGCAAGAGTTGGGAATTTGCGTGCAAAACAAGCACGAATTCTTAGTTTAAGACGTGAGATGGAATCTCTTGCAAAATCATTTATTCCATCAGAAAAAGTGAGAAAAAATCTTGCTTATTTCTTAGAAACAAAGCAGCTCAAAAAGGCTGAAAACCTGCTTCAAATCTATATCGTTTCTTGGGCACTTTATGCACAAGAACTCTTAGGTGACCCGTCCCTTACAAATACTTTGAAAGAAAATGGGGGAGCAAAGAATAGGCTAACTCTTGCAGCCGGACTAATAGATATTGAAGGGTCTGAGCTTTTAAAATGTAGAAAACAAAACAGTAGTGCCAGTGACATTAGAAATTGCCTGATTGAGCTTCCTACTCACAGTGGTTCAAAGAGAAGAACAAGGTTTTCTAAATGTGTTCACCAGTACCAGTCACCTTCAGATATTGCTAAAGTTAAAAAGTGTTTTGTGGCAACTACTGTGATGATTCAGATGAATGGTAAGTCCATTACTGATTTACTGGGTGGGGAAGAAGTTAACCATTTAATGTCACCAGCTGGTTTCATTCCAGGAAACAAAGTTTCCATTTTAAATGAAAATAGACATGATCCTCAAATTCTAAGAGAGCTTGAGAAAATGTATGAGGGTGAGAAAAATCCTATTGGCGATATCTTTGATATCTACAATCCTGCAAGTTTTGGATCTGCTAATGATAATATCTTGCTTCAAGCACCTCAAGATATTTTCAGTGAAAAAGATTCGATTTTTGCTCAAATGATTAAGGCGATGAAAGAGGCCAAACATACAATCTTTGTGGATATCTTCTTTATGGGTGGAACAATGGGAACAAGTGTTGCCAAAATTCTGGAAGAGAAAGCAAAAGAGGGCGTGAAGGTTCTACTTTTAAAAGATAATACAAATTACTTTGCTCACTTTAAAGAGATGAGACCGATTTTTGAATACCTGGCGAGTGTTGCTAAAACGAATTCCAATTTAACTGTTGGCTCATCATATGTAATGGCATCTCCTACAGGTCTTCCTAAATACTTTGATGAAATATTACCTGATGACTACGCTAAGTCACTTCTCGACCAACTTTCAAAATTCACAGGTGCTCCTGTGGGACTCTACCCCAAGGCCAAGTCAGATCACTCTAAAGTGATGGTTATTGACGGCGTTGGTGCTTGGGCCGATTCAACTCCTACGGCCTTTGTGGGCTCAAAAAACTGGACTGATAGCTCAGGTGGAATGACTTTTGATGAAGTCGCCAGAATTGAAGGTCCGGCCGCAATCGCTGTTCAAGATTCATACTACTGGGATATGTGGTACGCACTAAGAGCTGGAGATAGTATTAACAAACCAAAATCATCTCAGGAGATTGAGATAATTCTATCAAGCTTTGATGTTCTAAAAAGAAAGTGGGACGCTTCTTCAAAATCGGTGGCCTCCACTGTTGATATTGAAGATGTTAAGGCCCCCATTGAAGAGCATGGCTTTACAGTAAGACTTGGTCAAAACAACTTTGATGGAAGTATCCAAAGTGCAGTTGATCAAAATATTAGACTTATTAGAAGAGCAAAAAAGCAAATCATCATCAATGACCAATTTCTTTTTGAAAAAAGAATTGTATCTGAGTTGATTAAAAAAGCAGATAAGCACCCAGAAGTTTCTATCTATATTATGCTTGAGCCTCTTTCAGAGCACTCAGGAGAAAAAGTTGAAGATCTAGGTGGATTTCCTAACACAATGTATCTGGATCACTTACTATACAAGCTTCCAGCAAACTATGATCGTTTTAGCACTGCTCAAAAAGAAGTAAGTGCTTATGCTAAAAGGGCCAATGTTCACTTTAAGTGGAAGAAGGTCCCGCACTCTAGTGAATTTCACCTGGAGTATCACATTAAATCTCTTTCCATTGATGGCTTTAATGCCAAAGGGAATAATGTGACAGCAGCGAATATTCCAGCTCTCATTACAGGATCTGCAAACAAAGACTTTTTGACTATGTCAGGGGCCTTTAGAGAAATGCAGGTTGAGATCTACGATCCCAGACCTTGTCCAAGTGAAAGTAGTTGTGGTTCAGTTTCAAGATCTGACAAAACATTCTGGGCCAGATGGAATAACGTTACAGATGAAAAGCAAGGTGAAGGCTCAGTTTCTATTGAGGGCAATCCCTATAACTTTAAACTTCCAGCAGTGGTTGAAAAAATGGTTGAAAAGGCACTGGGAAGAAAACCAACTAGCAGAGATTTCATCATCTTTGTAAGAAAGATGTATAGTTGGTTATATGACCTCGAAGATAATTCAGTAGTAGAATAGTAAAAGCATACGTCATTTTACTGGGCCAGGATTCTCTCCTGGTCCAATATCGTGGAGCCTACTATTACCCACATCTCTAAAACTTAAAGTATTTGAAACAAAGATAGTAAAATCAGTAGATTTGTTCTGAGTGTTCTCTCGTGCTCGCTTTGAAGATTAATTAAAGAGATTTATTTTTTGGTTCTTTTAAAGACTATCACTATGTCGGGATTAGAGATTTCTTAGGCTATAACCGACAAGCTATGCCACTACCTACATACCTAATATTTAATCAGAATTGCAGTTTATTTTATACAGAGGTTTCTATTCCAAGTGGATGGGAGTAGAGTGCTCATCATCTTTTTCTAGAGGAATTTTTCAATGAGAAGTTCATCCAAATATTCATTTTTAAGTTTTACTTGTTGCTTAGCTTTGCCCACGACCTCAAACCCCAAAGATGTATAAAACGAAAGTGCCATTTTATTAGCTTCAAGAACGTATGAAAATATTTTTTCAAAACCTATTGCTCGTGCCTCGTTAAATGTATTTTGAGATAACAATTTTCCAACCCCTTTGCCATGAGAATTAATATCAACATATGTACCAATACATGCAACATGGTCCATTGATCGAGCAAACGTAACAAATGATTCTAAAACTTGAAATCCTAGAATATGCCCATTTTGATTTTCAGCAATATTAAAAACTCCTCGGTCAGGAAAACTTTTTAAAAATGCTCTTTCTTCTCCCAATGAAAATGGTGCATCGAAAACAGTTGAATACCCTCTTTCAATAATTGGATTCAAAATATTAATAATTCCCTGGGCGTCTTCAATGCACATTTTTCGTATTTTTATCATAAATCTCAACCTCATTTATTTTTCTCTTAACGAATCAAAACTACCTAAGTTCTACAACTTGTCGAACCCAGTAAGTCTATTCAATAATCTGAAGTAGGTAGTGAATTGATTTTAAAAAATATGTACACACCTACATGCTTAAAAATCTCGTCAGGAATTAAGCCGTTTTTAGCACATCGATAAGACTTTTTCATTAAATAACTCCAAAAATTTGCTTTTTAAGCTTTAGCAGCAATGCCGTAAATTTACACTCCTGACACTAATTGGCACCAATCCCTCCAAAAGGTGATGATTACAGGTTCTTTAACTCCTTTTCTGCTTAATAATCCCCTAAGTCCTGCTATCTATCGAATGGCCTCTCTTAGAGGTGGCGATCTCTAGGGAGGGGCATTTGGAATATTTTGTTCTCTAATTTTGTTTTCCTTGGATTTTCTTGAGAGGTTAGACTTGTGGATGGAGCGGGTTTGCACGCCCAAGGAAATTTTATGAGCTTTAGTAAGCGAGGTAGTGGGAGGCTTCTATCAAGGCGGGGATTTTTAAGAGGTGTGATCTTTTATTGATGTCTCGCTCGGGGCTTCAGTTTATTTTTGGTGGTAGTAATTCTTTTATGGAAAGGGGCGTATGTGGTTTTGGTGGTATTAATAGGCCTTGATGAGAGTTCGGTGTTTTATGGGTGGTATTCGCGAAGTCGCGCCTTCACGGCTACTCCGGCGGAGCATGCTTGTCTTGGTGTATTTCACTTACATTCAAACTACCCATTGGGTAGTTCCACCGCAGGCGGTGTTTGTTTTTCTTTGAGTTCTTTTGTGAGGGTTGGTGATCTTTCGTTGCTTGGAATCAGTTCCAGCACTAGTGTTTGAGGTTTTTCAAAGAGGCCAAATTGAATCTTTTTGTTTAGTAAATGTGATTAAAATGGTATGTTACTTTTACCTGGGAGGTTGCCTTGTCACTACAAAATTTATCAGATGAAAGACTAATTGCTGACACTAAAATGTGGAATGAGAAAGAAGAGTATTGTACTCGCCAGTTTTTGAGACATATTAATGAGGTGAATAGACGAAGACTTTTTTGTGATGACAAGACGGGCTCGCTCTTTAAATATATCCGCAAAAATTTTAATAAAAGTGACAGTGAGACCAGCAGAAGAATTTTAGCAGCAAAAACTCTAAGACTTGTACCAAATGCTGATAAAGCACTAGCAAAGAAACAGGTAACGCTGACAAACCTAGCAGAAGTGTCAAATTTAGTGGATGGTATTAAAAGTAACAAAAAGAAAAATGAGATACTGGATAGCATTGTGGGGAAAACTCAAACCCAAACAAGAGAGCTTGTGGAGAAGCTAACAGGTAAAAAGCGTGCCACCAGATCTAAAACCCGAGCGCATTCAGATGGAAGCCTTCGCATCCACCTCACCTTAGTGGGGCAAATGGCAAAGGATTATGAATTTATTAAAGAGTAGCTTTCAAATAAGGGTCTTTACAGTACAGAAGATATCATCGGATACGCCATCACAGAGGCGGCAGCCACTATTAGAAAAAAGATCAAAGCGCTTGGGTCTAGAAAATCAAAACCTATCATAAACTCAAGAACCATCTCAGCTGCTATCAAAAAAACAGTGATAACAAGATCAGGTAATAAGTGTGAAAACTGTGGCTCAAAATACAACCTGCACTTTGATCATGTTACCCCTCATAGTATGGGGGGAGCATCGGCGATTGGGAACCTGCGCCAGTTATGCTCAAATTGCAATGCTAGGGCCGCCATAGTGACTCTCTCGCAACAGAAAATGGATCTCTATATAAATCAGAGCGAGAGTTAGCTAAACTCTCACAGTTTTTTCTTATGACTTGCTCTTCAGGACCGAGCTGCACCTAAAAACCCCCATCCACAAAACCGCCTGCGGCGGAACTACCCAGTGGGTAGTTTTGAAGCGGAGTGGAACACACTAAGAGAAGCAAACCGTAAGGTGCGGCCTCGCGAATACCACCCATAAAACACCGAACTCTGATCAAGGCCTATTAATACCACCAAAGCTACATGCGCCCCTTACCATAGAAGCATTTACTACCACTGGAAATAAACCTAAATCCGAGCGAAATATCAATAAAAGATCATGCTTTTTAAAAATCTCCGCCTTGATAGAAGCCCCCACCACCATACTTACTAAATCTCACGAAATTTCCTTGGGCGTGCAAACCCACTCCATCGACAAGTCAAACCTCTTAAGAAAACTCAAAGAAAACAAAAAAACACAGACTATCAAAATCCCCTTCCTACTAAGATGTTATATTGATAATTGTCGACTTCTTTTGTCGCTAACAATTTATGAGATAGAGACCCAAACCGACCAAACTTTAAACACTCTTAAATTTTATTTAGGAAATTTTTTCCGCTGCCCCGGAGACAAAATTCAATACTTGCTTGCAGCAGTGTATTTACCCGAAAACTTAGGCAGACAAAAAATTAATTAATAGTCATACCTGCAAGGAGAGTTGGTGATGAGAATACTTTTTTCTTTGGTAGGCCTTTGTTTGGCCTTTTCTGCTCATTCATTAGATAAAATTCACCCTCACAATGGATCTTTCATTGTTAAGCTAAAGGGAGATGGGGACGCTATTAATTCGATCTTTTCTTCCCATATTTCTGTTGAAGAAGTTTTAAATAAAGAGCATGGAATATACTTGGTGAAGGGGATGAATACACTATCTAATGCTCGCACTCTTAGTCAGCTTCGTAACAATCCACAAATTGAGTACGCTCAATATGATCACTACGTAAAGCAAAGAAAGTCACCCAACGACAAAGAATTTAAAACCCAGTGGTCACTTAATACTGGGAAGGCACAAGCTGATATAAATGCTAATCAGGCCTGGGAGCTTGGAACCGGTGGTGTTGACTCTTCTGGTAATCAAATTGTAGTGGCCGTTGTTGATGGTGGAGTTGATTTGGGCCACAGTGATCTAGAGAGAAATATTTGGGTCAATGAAGCTGAAATTGGTGGAAATGGAGTAGACGATGATCAAAATGGTTACGTAGATGATCTCAACGGATGGAATGCATATGAGGACAATGGAAAAATTCCAGTTGCTCGTCATGGCACTCATGTGGCGGGGATTATTGGGGCTGTTGGAAATAATAAAAAACTTGTCAGTGGGGTTAACTGGGATGTGAAAATCATGAGTGTCGCCGGTTCATCTAGGCTGACCTCCACAATTGTCAAGGCCTACGGTTATGTGATGAAGCAAAAGAAAATTTGGATGGAATCCTCTGGTCTCAAAGGTGCCAACGTTGTTGCCACTAATTCAAGTTTTGGTGTTGATTATGGAAATTGTGAAAGTGATGATTTTCCAGTGTGGAATGATCTCTATAATCAAATGGGGAGTATGGGAATCCTCTCAGCAGCAGCAACAATAAATGACAGTGTCAATGTTGATGAAAATGGTGATGTCCCAACAGGCTGTTCATCAGATTTTTTGGTAACGGTAACAAATACTAATTCAGAAAATAAAATTTATGAGTATGCAGGATTTGGTGCAAATAGCATAGACCTTGGTGCTCCTGGAACAGAAATTGTATCTACTGTCCCAGAAGGCAAGGTTGGAACCCTTACAGGTACTTCCATGGCGACTCCACATGTTGCTGGCGCTATTGCCTTTTTGCATTCAGTGGCCTCAACGAGATTTAATGAGTTGTATCTAAGTAGGCCGGCTGAAGCTGTTAGGGTTCTTAAAGCGATACTTTTAAATTCTGTTGATTTTAATTCATCACTTGATGGAAAGACTCAAAGTGGTGGCAAGCTCAATTTATTTAAAGCGGCTTCGGAGATTAACGCTTATTAGCATACTCTATCCTTGGATAATGAGATAATATAGGGAATCAATTCGTTGAATAGTAATGAAGCAGGATATTTTTGGTCAAACAAGGGTCACTACGCAGTCTGTGTTCTGAGAGGGGACCTGAAGCGTAACTTTGAGAGGTTTCTACTAGAAATTTTAGAAGAGATTCCCAAAGTAAGGGCACTGTATACAATCTTGAGTTTTAGAGATGTAAGATATATTGACCCATTTTTAGTTCCACTTTTAATCCAATGCCAGTCAGGCCTAAGAGACAAGGGTGTTTTAAAAGTATGTGGGGTTTCGAAAGAATGGAAAGAAATGTTAATGAGAGCAGGAGGGCTTAGAAATGAGGAAATATGTGTGGATATTCCTCATGCAATTAATGAGATCATTACTATAAAAAGGAAGATGAACAAAAAATCTGATGATATAATATTTGGAAAAAAGAATGGATAGAATCATTTTAATAGAAAGAGATGTTGAACTAAGAAAGCTACTTTCTATGAATTTAGATGTGTACCTGGGCCTAGAAGTTGTTTGCTTGGAAAGTGCACAAGAATTAATTACCTATCATAGCAAGCACCTTGATGGTGTTGCGTTGATTATTAGTAATAAGTTTAATGAAGGAGAAAATACTTCGAAGGTCATTTTAGACTACCTTCATGAAGGTGAATTTCCTATTCCCTATATTCTTATGAATTCTGTTATTGTTGAGGGAGTTAATACCATCTCTCCTGAAAAATGGAAGGATGCCATTAGAGAGGCCGGAAGACTTCTTAAAATTACATCCAAGGATATGGCGGCAAAAAATAAGAAACTCAAAAAGTTCTATCCCATTTTAGTTGAAAATCTTTTAAATATAAAAGTCGAAAAATGTGCTTGTGATGTTTATCAAATAACCAAGAGTAATGAATTCATGATTATTATTGAAGGTGGAGAAGAGTTTCCCTCGATTTTAATTGATGAGCTCCACAGTAAGGGTGTCAAACATATATATGTGCACAAAGAAATGCGTTTGAAATTTATTAATCAATTCTCAAAACAAGTGCTAAGTATTTTGAGTGATGATAGTATCAAGACTCCAGAACGTACAAAAGTCACTGAAATTGGACTTTCCACTGTCAGCAATATGTTGTCCATGGGGGGGCTAGATCAAGATACTATTAAGCTTGCCGATGCCACTGTTAGCTCTATGTCTAAAGTTATAGATAGCGGGAATACTCTAACGGATCTTTTGAAAACACTTCAAGAAAATGGTGATAGCTATCTATTTAAACACTCAATGATGACAGCAGCTGTTGGTGTCGCTATTTTGTCGAGATTAGACTGGGGCAATGAAGATCAGCAAAAGACCATTTCTTTTATTGCTCTTTTTCACGATATTACCCTGACGGAAGATAGATATGCCAAAGTTAGTACTAGAAGAGAGCTAAGCGAGCTTAGACTTCCAAAGGCAGAAGAAAATAAAATCAATAAGCACGCTTATGATGCTGCAGAATTAATAAGGGAATACCCAAAGGCCCCTTATTCAGCTGCCAGTATTATTTTGCAACATCACGGTCAACTCAATGGTATGGGATTTGCGACTACCAATAATAGCTCACTTTCTCCTCTCGCCATTGTTTTTAAAATAGCTGAAGAGTATGCAGAGGTTCTTCTTTCTGTTGAACCTGAGTTTTTTGATAAGAAAAACATCCTCAAAAAATTTCACAAGAAATATCCTAAAGGAATGTTTAGAACAGTAGTAGATGTTATTGAGGATTTCAGAAATTAGTAGGCCAATACGGAATTGGCCTACAACCAAATAGTTTTGAAATTAAAGTTTTCTGGCAGATTGAATGATCACATCTTGAGTCGGAACGTCACGTCTTCCATTTTTGACAGCAGTTTTAATCATTTTGATTTTATTAATAATAGGCATGCCTTTGGTGACTTTTCCAAAGACGGCGTAGCCAAAACCCTTAGGGTCTTTTGATTTGTGATTGAGAAAATCATTGTCATTAACGTTGATAAAAAATTGATTGGTTGCACTATCGACTGTGCCAGTTCGGGCCATGGCGATTGTTCCAGCTTCATTCTTTAACCCATTGTCAGCTTCATTTTTAATGGGCCTGTGAGCGCTTACTTTTTTCATGTCGGGAGTTAGTCCACCACCTTGAATCATAAAGCCATCAATCACTCTGTGAAATATTGTTCCGTTGTATTTATTTTCTTTCACGTATCGAAGAAAGTTCTTAACAGTTTGTGGAGCTTTTTTTGGGTAGAGCTCTATTTCTATATTGCCGTAATTGGTTTTTAACATCACTTTAGTGGCCTCGGCCTTCTTCGCTAGGCAAGAGGTGGCAATCCCCATAGTCAGTAAAAGTGTGTACATAATTTTTCTGGTTTGCATCATTATCTCCTTATTATTTTCATCCTTTTGGATATTATGATCTCCGGAGGTGGTTTGTAAGGCCCTTGTTTGCTGAGCTACGCAGCAATCACCATGGTTTTATTGTCACCTTTACAGTAAACCGATTACAATGCTCCCCTATTTTATAAAGAGATAAGGGGCATCCACTTGCTGGCAAAATATTTTGATTTTGATCAAAATCGTACTGACTTGAAAACAGAAGTTTTAGCGGGAGTCACCGCCTTTTTGGCCACGGCCTATATTACTATTTTAAATCCAATAATTTTGTCCCAAGCGGGGATGTCATTTCCCGCGGTAGTAACCGCGACAGTTCTGGTCAGTGCCCTTGGAAGTATTCTCATGGGGCTTTATGGCAAAAACCCTATCGTGGTTGCTCCGGGAATGGGGCTCAATGCTTTCTTTGCTTTTAGCGTTGTTGCCGGAATGGGCGCAACTGTAGAAGAGGCCTTGGGGGCCGTTTTTTGGTCCGGTGTGATTTTTGTGATTTTATCTGTGACTAATATTCGCTCCAAAATAGTTAAGGCCATACCAAAGAGTCAACGAATGGCAGTCTCCTGCGGGATAGGTCTATTTATTGCCTTGATTGGGTTTTCTAATGCAGGTTTGGTTGTTAAGGGCCAGGCAACACTGGTAACTGCAGGGCCTTTAAATGCAGTGACAATCACTTTCTTGTTGGGACTGGTTTTGACCTCAATTTTTATGGTTAAAAAAATTCCAGGTGGTGCCATTGTCTCAATTTTTTTAACCACCCTGATGTGCTACCCCATAGGACGATACTATGGTGATGCCTCTTTTATTAATCACGGAGTGAAGACACTTGTAAGCTTTAATGGCATCTATTCGCCTGCTGATTTTGGCCTGCTGTTTAAGATGGATGTCATTGGTGCACTTAAATGGGGGATGGTTCCCGTTATCTTCAGCTTTGTTTTTACCGATCTCTTTGACTCTCTTTCTACATTTATGGGAGTTGCCGAGGCGGGAAATCTTCTCGATGAATCGGGAGACCCACGAAATCTTAAAGAAAGTCTTTTTTGTGATGCTATAGCAACCTTGAGCTCTGCTATTTTTGGCTCATCTCCAGGGACAAGTTATATTGAATCGGCTGCGGCCATTCAAGGTGGAGGTAGAACTGGTTTGGTGGCAGTTGTGGCAGGAGTTCTATTTCTGCCTTTGATGTTTTTTTCGCCACTACTGTCTATGATTCCCTCTATTGCTACAGCTCCTATTCTAGTGATTGTTGGTGTCTTTATGATGGCACCTGTTAGTAAAATAGATTGGGCCGAGTTGGAAGAGGGGATACCAGCATTTCTTGCTATGTTTTTGATCCCCCTTAGTTATTCTATAAGCCAAGGTATTATTTGGGGTCTTTTAAGTTATAGCGTATTAAAGCTTTTGGTGGGAAAGGGTGGAGACATCCCAGTGACACTTTGGGGAATTAATCTTCTGTGTGTGCTCTCATTATATTTTACCCATTAAAATTGACGATTAAAAAAAGGTATTTAAAAAAATGAAAAAAAGAAGTTTTCCGACCAGGGTAGAAGGTGTTTCGAAGCTGACTGGAAAGTCTAAGTACATAGATGATTTAAAATTTCCCAATATGCTCCACGGAGTGAGTGTCAGAAGTAGTGTTCCCAGAGGAAAAATAAAAGGGGTTAGTTTTAAACCCGGTATTGATTGGGAAAAATTCACCATTGTAAGGGCTTCGGATATTCCTGGGAAAAATGTGATTCAGGTAATCTTGGATGATCAGCCTTGTCTGGCCTCCTCTCATATTTCTCATCCTGGTGAGGTGGTGCTACTTCTCGCCGGTGAGGATAGAGAAGAGGTTTTAAAGGCCCGTGATTATGTAGAACTCGATATAGAAG
>Ga0257117_1001748_pt1 | contig 12341 bp, 10 predicted proteins | sample SI112_135mmetaG_FD_190157 | JGI IMG/M metagenome (GOLD analysis project Ga0257117, IMG submission 190157) | Marine microbial communities from Saanich Inlet, British Columbia, Canada - SI112_135m | ecosystem: Environmental > Aquatic > Marine > Inlet | place: Canada: British Columbia | collected... | reverse complement strand
AATAATTTCACCATTACAATCAAAAGCTAGAACAGCAACAGCACTTCCCTCTTTCTTGAGAGAGTAAATCTGCCTCTCTCCTGTAGGCAATTCAAACTCTACATCTTCTATACTTCTGTAAGGTGAGTGGGTATAGGTTTTCCTGCTCAAAACTTTCCATTTACTAATCATCGGAGCATTTTATAACAAAAAATTTATAAATCAATTAGTGACCCACGCCCTCTATGAAAATAGGGTTCAAATGTAAAGAGAGAGCACAGCAGAAATACTACCTTTTCTCCAACTTTTTTTGATTTAGGTGCAAGGCTCCCACACTTTTTTCTTACAATTGAGCTGAACCCTAGGAATATTAAAATACAATTGCTAGGGTTGGTTATGCGAAATTTCCTACTGCTTTTAGCACTTATTTTGTTAATTCAAACTGTCAGGGCATCAGTCATATTACTGTGACAATGAGGCGACTTTCTACAACATCTCCTTCAATTTTTTCGGCCAACAAACACTTCCATCTTTTCTTTGATGATTCTCCATTAAGGGAATTAGAATTCTTGGAGTTGCAATAGCGGTGCAATTGAGTGTGTGACAAAAATGAACTTCTCCATTTCCATCTCTATATCTAAGTCCACTTCTTCTCGCTTGCCAATCGTGTAGAGTACTACCGCTATGGCTCTCTCTATAACGATTTTCACTGGGAACCCACACTTCTATATCATTCATCCTAAATTTTCCTACTCCCATATCTCCTGTACAACATTCAACTACCCGGTAGGGAATTTCTAGCTCACACACTAATTCCTCTGCAATCTCTAACATCAATTGATGCCATTTTTCGCTCTCAGCAGGATCGTTTTTACAAAGTATGTACTGCTCAGTTTTGTTGAATTGGTGGACACGCATTAGCCCACCTACATCTCTACCTGAACTTCCTGCTTCGCTTCTAAAGCATGGACCATAGGCTCCATAGAAAATGGGTAGCTCACTTTCTTTTAATATTTCTCCAGAATGAAAACTATTTGTGACAATTTCACTAGTGCCAATGAGGTATTGATTCTCTTTTTCAAGATGATAGACTTGATCTTTCCCCTTAGGAAAATGTCCAGTTCCCAAAAATGCATCATCTCTTGCAAAGCTCACAACAGACATAATTTGAAAATTTCTTTTTGCCAATTTCTTTAAGGCCAAATTGTGTAAGGCCATCTCCACAAGGAGAAGCTCGCCCTTTAGTGTATAAGCTCTCTCTCCTGAAACCTTTACGGCCCTTTCAAATTCCGCCCACTGATTTTGTTCTACAATTTCACGATGATTTTTTAAATCAAAATTAAACTCTGGAGGCAATCCAACAATTCTAATCACTTCATTATCATCTTCACAGGTTCCAATGGGTGCTGTGGCCATAGGAATATTGGGAACAAGGTAGAGCATAAGTTGAAGTTTTTCTTCAAGACGCCTTAGCCTAGGCTCCATTTCCTTAATCTGTCCCCCAACCTTCTTACCTTTTTCGATTAGCTCGGCCCTTTTAGCTTTTTCACTTCTTGGTACGTCCTTAGCAATAGTATTTTTTAGAGTTTGTAATTTTTGAAGATCAGTTTTAGTTTGGCTCACTTGTGTATCAATATCCAGAAGCTGGTCCAAATTTAGCTCACACGCCTTGTCTTTGATGGCCTTGGCAACAATACCCTTGTTGTTTCGAATATATTTTATATCTAACATAGAATTTCTCCATTTCTTAAAATTTTAAATTGTTCAATTTTCTTGGAAATTATCATTGTGGCCTGACCCAATATCCAGTGGATGGGGCAAGCTATTTGGAGGAGAGGGAAAGCACACAAAGTCCGCCAAATCGGCTAACTGTCGTGTTTAATAAACTGAATGTTAGACATTTGTCCATTTCATCCCTCTTTAAAAACCAATATACCAAAAGTTGGTTTTTTTTCAATCCAAAACTTACCAAAAAAGATATACTCCAACGATAAAAGGAAACCATGTGTTCGAAATGCGCAATTTAGCAATATTACTGATAATTATTACCACATTTGGCTGTCAGAAATCGGCAAAAACTCCAGTTGAGGACCTCCCAGTACTTGCCTCTTTTTCAGCAATGGGTTGTGGACCTTACGGAGTTGAATACTTTGAGCAAATTGAGAAATTCATTAAAAAAGAGAAGTCGGCTAAAGGAAGCCTCTTTGCAGTCCATGTAGGAGATATAGTTGGTGGCAAACAAAGATCAATTTCGAAGGCATACTATGAAAAAATATCAGAATTGTTTAAAAAATATCCTGTGCCCTTTTTCTTTGTTCCAGGTGACAATGAGTGGAATGATTTAAAGAATCCAGAAAAAGGCTGGAAGAAATGGAATAAGTATTATTTGAATTTTTTCAAATCCTTTAAGCCAAGCTGGACGGTAAAAACTCAAGCAATTCGAGAGGAAAACTGGAGTTTTAAAATTGGTAAAGTTCTATTTTTAGGGTTCAACCTTGTTGGCGGTCGCATCCACGATCCTAAAGAGTGGCACGGAAGACATATCGACAATGTAAAATGGCTTAATGAGAATCTTCCAAGCTCGCAAGACGATACAAAGGCAGCTGTAATGTTTTTCCAAACTGCCCTACGCGGAGAACATTCAATATTCACCAAGGGACTTAGAAAGTTTGCGAGGAAGTACAAAAAACCAATTCTTCTTGTTCACGCCGATAAACACAAATGGATCCACGATAGGCCGCTGCCAGAGAAAAATATCATAAGAATTCAAATGGATAAATTAGGTCCCTATCCTCCCATCCAAGTTTCCGTCCTAGATACCGATAATCCCAGCCTTGCATTTAAAGTCGATAGAAGGCTAAAGTGGCTAAAATAGCTCCCACATTTTAATTTACAATCACTTCCATATTCATAAAAAGAGCGGGACTTTCATCAATTCCTGAAAATTGATCGGAGGAAATCTCCATAAGCTCATCACCAAACATCTTCTGAACGCTCGTTTTTAAGGTAATCTGTGGAAGTTTCCCAACAACCTCTCCAGCGCGCATCATGAAACCAGCTTGAACAGGTGTGGAGTAATCACCAGTATCAGTGAAGTCTCCTCCTGCTGCTATTTCAACAATAAGACACTCAGGAAGGGACTTTAAAATATCAGTGCACGACTGCTCACCTGGACCAATGATAATTTTATTAAAACCAAGTGATACGCCTGAGTTGTAGGCCCTTTGCCCATTGCCCGTAGAAGCAGAGTCATATTTACTGGCATTCCGAAGGTCACATATAAGATTTTTCATCACTCCATTTTCAACAAGACCCAGGCTTGGGTTATCCCTGACGAATCCTTCACCATCAAATAGGCCCATGGCATTTTTCTCTGGATCATAGCTCACATCAAAAATACTGAGTTTTTCATTTAAAATTTTATTTCCCAAACATCCCTTATAGAGACCAATATTTTTTTGATAAGTATCAATTCGAAAACTCTCAAGGAGTTTTCCATAAATACTGCTTTGCTCAACAAAAACTACTGGATATTCTCCATTTTTGACGTCTGCTACACTAGTGAATTTCTTTAGAAAGGGAACATAGCTATCCAACTCATTTCCCAACTCAAATTTTCCAATATTTCCTGCTCCAAAATACCCATCCATAATGCTGGCTGAGCTCTTATGCTTGTAAATAAAGTACCAATCAAACTCATCAAAAGTGAGCTCTTGAGAGATCTCATCACCAATTTGTTGAGATTTAGATATTCTCGAAAGATTGGCCTTGCCTGAAAATATAAACTCTGGAAAAAGTTTCTTTAACTTTTCTTTTTGCTCTTTATAGCTCTCGTAAAAATCTTTTTCAGCATCACTGCTTTCCGTAATTACAGATTTACTAACTGACCGAGCTGTCCCAAGGTCATAAGAATAGGGCATACCTGCCTCAGTATTGGAAATCGCTTGCTCGAAAAGCTTCTCGCTTTCAATGTCTCCCACAAAAGAGGACGAAAATACCTTCCCATCTTTAAATACTCTAGCACCAGATTTTAAAATATTTTTATTTCTAATGGAAGTGATCTCATTACCAGCCACTTCAATGGATAATTCTTTTTTTCTAACTCTAATTATATCTCTCATTACCAGACCTTTAGCTAACCATCATTTTACTTATTAATACTTTTGAACCACCAAAGCCTACAAGCAGTGGGTGTTGCTCCATTTTCCCGCAACCTCCAAAAGAGCTACTTAAAAGCTCAAAGTCAGTTGTACACCCCTCTATTAAACCTAGTGTTTCAAAAACCGAGCCTGAAAGAACCGAGGCCTTAACTGGCTCAGCAATTTTTCCATCTCTAATCATATAACTTTTAATTGGTGCTATAGTAAATGTGCTCAAACCTGATCCATGCCTAAAGTCTTTTACATAAATCCCTTTTTTTACACTCTTAATCAATTCGTCCAAACTTTTTTTGCCTGTTTCAACATAGGTATTTGTCATCCTTACAATAGGTTCAAACTCAAAGTTTATAGACCTACCATTTCCTGTAGGGGCTTCATTAAAAACTGAAGATGTGTACTGAGAGTGTAACCTTCCGGCTAAGATCCCATCTTTTATTAGATAAGTTTTTTGAGTCGGAAAACCCTCATCATCGATTGGGCAGTAGCCACTTGTTCCTTTTTCGGCTCCATAATCTACAATTGATAGGTTTTCATGAGCAATTTTGCTACCTATCTTCCAGTCCTCGGTTGCCTTGTCATCTCCTAGCATAAAGTCAGCTTCAGATTTATGGCCAAAGGATTCATGAGCAAAAACACCTACAACACTACTCTCCATTACAACAGGGTAACTACCTGCTTCGACAGTGGATGCCTCTAAAAAATCGTGCCCCTCAATAATCTCGCTCTTAAAATGTGCACTCTTTTCTGCTAGGGTCTCAAAACTATCTGAGTAGGACTTCACTGAGTCATCAAACCTTTTATCACCATCTAAAATGCTATAACTTATCACGCTGCCACACTGGTTAAAGTCATAAGTGAAACTAACGTCTGTAGAAGATTTAAAGTATTTCATCTTAAAGTGATCTACGTAACGAACAAAGACCCCCTCAAGCTTTTCAAATGATTTGACCATTTCAAAATACGATCTACAAAATTCTATTTTTTTAGAAATAGGAACCTTTCTCACATCTTTTTCTGAATACTCTAGTATCGTGTTTACGCTGGCTTCGGTGTTATAAGGCACAAGATTTTCATTCTGAGAGGTAATCCCGAAATGATCAGCTTGAGCTATAAGTGAGTTTATTTCTCTATCGAGTGAAAATATATCGGTGGTTGAGCCGTAATACCACATCCCCTGACTATACACTCTTATAAATGCTCCGAGACTAGGTTTAACCTCGCAGTTGACCAGCTCGTAGTCATCAAAAACAATGGTAGTGTTTGTGGTGTCCTCAATGCGAACATCACAATATTCACACTGAATTTTTTTTAAATCTAACTCGTTTAAGTAATCTTCAATTTCCATGGTATCCTCCATCAGGCTTCCCTGAGATCAATCACTTATGATAGTTGAACTGACCCTAAAAAATCAATCAACTAGATTGGTAGGGATTAGAATTAATTTCATAGTCACTTGGTTAAATCATGGTGCGGCCAACCTGGTTTATTTTAAGTAAAAAAAAGCCCCCAATTAATTGGGGGCTTATATTCAAAAACAAAAAAAATTAAGAATATTATTTACAGCTTCTAGAGACAAGTAAATCTGCTTCCAGATCACCATCGAATTTTACGCTATCAAGAAGTGGATATTCCATTTTCATTTTGTCTGGATTCCATTTTGCGTTTTTCATATCAACAATAACAAGCTCAACTCCAGTGAATTCTAATGCCACTGTGTCGATGAATTTTGTGACTTTAACCTTTCCAGCTCTCTCTTCTTGATCTGGGTGAAGAGTATAAACTTTTAAGTTACACCCATCTTTTGAATGAATTAGTGAAAAGGATGGAAATGGAGTCTGTCCTTTTGAAAGGTCATAAGTTTTACCAGCTTCAATTCCTTGACATGCATAAGGCATAGTTTTTTCACAAAATCCTAGGGTCACCACTGAATAAGATTTTTTTGCATCGGCCGTGCACTTATCACCTGGCTTTTTTCCACATTTTGGATTTTCAATATCATCAATATTGAAGTCCATTGTTGATCCAACTACATTGATTAGGGTAGTTGTTCCCATGGGGGACTTGAGTGCCCACTTTGTAACAAGTTTAGGTGTAGCTAGTTTTCCAGAAACTTTTTTAAGATTAAAATGTCCCTTGGTATCACTTGAAAAGGCAGGTAATGCCATCATTGTGCAGAGTAATAAAATTGCGATTCTCATTATTAAACCTCCATTAAATTTAGATTGGCATGAATTTAGAATGAGTTCAGTGGATAAGTCAAAGAATGAGTGGGGCGAGCAAGAACGCATCGCCCCGCAAAAATATTCTTTATAATAGATTCAATGCGTCTTTATAACTCAAATTCTGCTTAACTAGTTGTTCTGACTTACTACCCACAGTCGCCATGGCCTTTTTGAAATAGCTCCTGGTGATGTAGAGGTCTTTTCCTATCCAAGAATCATCAAGATAAGCCATTTGTTTGGCCATAGAGATCGCCTCAATGATATCAGCGCCACTTAGCCTTTCGGAAAGCCCTGCAAGCCAATCAGTGGTAACTCCGGCTTCCCATGCCACCCCTTTAGTTGCATAGCGAGTAAAAAACTTTTTCCGGATACCGTGAGCTGGGTAGCCATAGAAAAAATGAACCCCAAGTCTTCCAGATCTTAAAAGGGCACCATCTAGATCTTTCTCTTTATTAGTGGTTCCAATAACAAGCACACCATTTGACTCAGCAACTCCATCCATTTCGTTTAAAAACTCATTGAGGATTGAAGCCTTGAAAGTCGACTTGTTTCCACTAGAGTTTCCTCCCAACTTTCTCTTTTTAATTCCCAGAAGATCAATATCTTCCATAAAGATAATAGAAGGTGAAAGATTTCTAGCAGCTGAAAAGAGTGCTTTAACAGTAGAGATATCAGTTAAATGCCTGGCAGTTACAGTGATTAGAGTCGATTTCTTTTTGAGATCATTATGTAAAATTTGTGAAATCAAAATTTGACCTAAAAATGACTTTCCAGTTCCCGGAGGCCCAGCAAGAACAACTCCTCTTTTTAATTTTATTCCATACTTACTAAGTGCAGGCAGGTTTTTAATAAAATTAGAAGTAGAGTTCATACTCTTAATTTTTAATTCTGGATCTAAAATCAAATCATCCCAAGTGTATTTATAGTTCCCGACATTTTCTAGAAAACGATAAGTCCAAATCCAGCCCATTTTCACTCGGTGAATAACAGCATTTTTGTAAATATTCTTGGTGGTGAGATAATTAAAGACATCACTCATAAATTCTTTGGCATACTTAAAATCTTTTTCTGCATAATAGATTCCTACACCATACTCTACATCGTTAAATGGAGATATTCTGTAAGGTGTAGCTATAAGCTTAATAGTACGCCCACCGAATTTCTTAGAAATGAAATAATACCCTTGTTTGAGGACATATTTTCTATCTCCAAAATTATTGGTCTCTATATGGTCTGTTGGGAAGGCAACCCTATTATTGTAATTGTCAAAGTTTGCCATCTCCTTAACAACCCAACCATTCACAGGATTTGTGATGTAATCATCGAGGGCAAATTGGGCCAGTCGGTAAAAATTCTTATAGGCTTTTTCTTTTAAATAAAGCCTTTCTTGTAGAGGCTCTCCAAGCCAATAGCTGAAAGCATCAATTTTGTTTAAAAATTTGTCACTGTCCGCATCACCAAAAGCAGCAAACGAAGACACAAATGTTAAAAGTAATAATATTTTTTTCATTGTTTACTCCTTTTAATTAAAGCCTGTGGCTCTTTTTAAATTTAATGGCTTCGGTTATAGTTTCATTAGAGAGCTCTACTTTATTTGTCCCTCTATCAACTTTTCCCTCTCTATAAGCTTTCTCAATGGCAAGATCAACGAGCTCCTTAATATCTGCTCCAGTCATCCCTTCAAGTTTATTAGCAAGCTTATAAAAATCAACACCGTCTACTTTTGATTTTCCAGAAAAAAGCTCTAATAGCTTCACTCTTTCTTCAATCATAGGAAGGCCAACTTCATAATGAAAACCGAGACGCTTAGATCTTGTAAGAGCTGGATCAATAAGCTCGAAATAGTTGGTAGTACCAATTGTTAATACACCTTCAAGTTTTTCGAGACCACTGAGTTGTTGCATTAACTCATTTTTTACGTCTGCTCTATCCGTTCTATCTGTACCAGCAATCAAATCGACATCTTCAAAGAAAACAACTGTTGGACTAAGGTGTCTGGCAATTTGATAAATATTTCTAACATCAGTCACACGCGACACGTGCCTAGCAGAAACGTGAATATAGGTGATTTTATTTTTATAAGATTTTTTAAAGATATTTGAAATAATGACCTTTCCGATAAAACTCTTACCTGTTCCAGGAGGGCCGTAAAAAAGCACGCCTCTATTCATTGGAAGACCGTGTTTTTTCCAAGTATCTCTGTCGTATCTATTAATAAATCCATCAACACTTTTAACAATTTTGCTCTTGGCTTTGGCATCGAAGATAAAATCATTCCATGAAAATCTTAAATCATCCACGCCTTGATAAAATCCAACAGTGCCGTTGTACTCAAGAACTTTTCCTTTATAGATTGAGTCAGCTTTTAGGTTTTTATCTAAGTCTTGTCTCAACATATGAGAGTATAATTGCCCCTCTTTAGTCGTTTTGTAGTAAACTCTGAGGCTGTTTCCAGAATTGAGCCAAACCACCATTCTTGAGTTAAGATTTTTATTCTTATGCTGTATAAAGTAATAAGCTGCCACCACTCTATTTTCTGTGACTTTGGGTGCCTGATTAATTTGTTGAATAGTTCCAGTCTTTGGCCATGGAACATATTGATTGTACCTTCTGTCCCAAGTATAGTTCATTACCTTTTCTACTAACCAATTGTCTTTTTTCCCCAACAAATTCTGAAGACCTACCGAAGCTCCATTATTGTAAATAGTAGAGTAACCATAGCTTGTTGTTGAGTAGTAATTTTTTAATGTCATCCAAGTTTTTTTTGCCTGGTTGTAATCTGTAAAATCGATACTTTGTGAATACAGCGGGACGGACAATACCAATAAGAGTATGGCCGTTAATTTTTTAAACATACTATCTCCTTAATTAATTATATTCTTCCTAATAAGTAATCTTTTCTCTTTTTCTCTGGAAATTTTTCTATTGCATATCGAAGCATGGTTCTTGGCATTTTTTGATAGTGTTTTTTAAGAAACATTTCTTCTTTTTTAATATCCCTATTTCCAATTTCTCGAAGCATCCATCCCACGCCCTTGTGGATCAGATCCTCTGAGTCATCAAGTAACACTTCTCCAATATTCAAAGCATCACGGTATTTTTTTTCTCGAATAAAATGTAGTGTTGATAAAATAGAAACCCTTCTCTTCCAAAGGTTTTTGGAGCTGGCCCACTTGTAAAGAATTGCTTTATCTTTATTAAGTAGAAAACGTCCCACAATTTGAGGGGCACTACTATCGACGAGGTCCCAGTTATTAACATTGTTTAAATTTTTAACATAAAAGTGGTAAATCGATTTCTGCTCTTTATCTGAAGCCTGGTCAAACTTCAAAACCAATATAAATAGGCCCACAAGCCTTTGCTCGTGATACTTTGAATCAAGCAATTTTTGGATTTCTGGCAGTGATAGATTTCGAGAAGATCTTGCTATTTTTCTGCTTTCTGGAACTTTGATACCCAAGAACTTGTCGCCATGGCCATATTCACCAGGAGCCGTTTTGAAATACCTGGATAAAAAGAGTGCTTTATCCTTATCTTCTAGTTTTTTTAAACTAGATTTCACCTGCGCAGCACTCAATTTGATTTGATCACCCATCCATTGGCCTCAATATAATCTGTCATAGATATAAAATTGGGATCATTCTATTAACGAGCGCTTTACTTGGTCAATCGCTTCTGGAAAAACAATGGTCAAAGTTAAGACAATGAAAGGAATCTCTGCCGAGAAGCGAAAGACTCCCTCTAGAAATAGTCTCAATAGAGACTAAGTAGGCCCTATTTTAGAAAAAACCATCTTCTTTAATAGAGATATACTTTTCGCTGTTAAATTTCATGTCTTTTTTAATATGAGGAAATTTATTAAAAAATCTTCTTTCCCCTAACTTGAATAGATCAACATCGTGATTGTAACAAAGATATAGCTGCATAGTTGTTCCACCGAAGTAGCTATAGATAGTGTTTAAAATCCTTCGATCTGTTCCCACTTTTTCTCTTTTAGTTAATTTACATACATCACACATATTCCCGTCCCCTTGTCTTCAATAACTAGAAGAATAGGCCAAAATTTTAGGCCTCCTAAAAAAATCTGTAGAGGTTACTGGAATATCGATTAGTTATCATTTAGAAAAAATAAAATTTGTTTAACATATGCGCCCAAATTTGTTGGCAAATTGGCGACTAGCCTTTTGGATCTTTATGCTCCCCTGGATTAACGAACTTTAAAAACGAGTTTATCATGTGCTCAAATATAGAGTCCTTATTTTCTACTTTATAGACTTCATCTTCGTGATAAGAGCTTTTCTCCATTTCTGATATCTCATTTTCGAGATTTCCTAAATCCAATTCTTTCAATACTAAAGATTCAATCTTTTTAAAGGCACTCTTTTCAACCTCTGAAAAATGACCATCTAAATGTGCAATAACTCTCAGCTGACTTAGGACAAATGCACGGTCCCTCTTATCCTCAATGACAGAGAACAAATGGTGCATATCTGGATTGCTATTTATGTCTTTTTCAATGGTTTGTTTTTGATCGCTTGAAAAAGGTAATGATTCCATTCTTGAGCGAACCCAAGCGAGCTCTTCTGCCGTAACATTTTGATCTAAGAATATGGCGGAAAAAATAGCTCTCCACATATTGAATTTACTATCGTCCCATGACTTTTCCAAAATACTTGCCACAACCTATCCCTTTTTTAAGCTTTATAGGTATTATACAAATTATATGAAAAAATACATTATCAAACTGGGTCACTGGTCACGTGAGTATAAAAGTGTGTCTTCATAGTAGGCTAAAACACTACACTTTTCACAACATGTTTGGTTTTCAGATCAACTTCTAACACTCTATACTCTTTTTTATCGTGCTGGTCTGTATAGGTGATTAAAACCTTGTGCGGACCAGAGGTTTCGAAAAGCAGTATATATCTGCCTGACTCACTAGAAGTAAAAAATTTCTCATTGTGATAGTACTTTCTACCCACCACTTCAACTTGCACGCTTAAAGCTCTGCCTTCTTGGTCAATTGCGTGGACTTCTAGTTTGGGAAGATCATGGTAGTGATTTAGATAGGCCCAAAATCCAGGCATAAAACCATCCATTACAACCTTGCTGTAGTGGTACGAAATGCCCGTGTGGTAAAAGGGTCCTTCAACTAAAAGGGCCATGGTGCCATTTTTAAAATAATGCCAATCCTGATCTGTTCCAGAAACTGGGTAAATATTTTTTCTGACTATATATTTAGGCTTACTTTTTCTTTGGGTTTTAGATGCTGCTGCCATCTTCTGGGCAAATTGTTTAGGAAGCTCAGGAATTGGGTTAGTTGCTTCGGGAATTGTATAGGGAACTAAGATTGATGTGGCAACTGTATGAAAAGAAATTGAGAGCGTAAAAACTTTTTTGATTGAAAGATTCATCACTGCTTGTATTTCAGGCTCAGAAGCCGGTGTAGGTCCCATATACCGCGCACTTTCAGGGTTACTACTGGTGTACTTTCCCTCAATCCCCCACATAAAAGGGTAGTTGCGATTAATATCTACGCCCTCTTTAGTATTCCAAACTCCGGACTCACTATTCATTCTTCCATTCTTTCTTCCAGAGTATTTACTTCGATGCCAATAATTTTCACTGCCATCTGGATTTACTAGTGGCACGATCCAAAAATCAAATTGATCTAAGTACATTGAATTTTCTTCACTTAAAAGCTCAGAAATAATTTTGAAACAATACTCCGTACTCAAAAGCTCTAAGGCGTGATGAGCACAATTTAAAAAAACAGTTGGCCTAAATTTAGTTGAGTCTGCAAAATTTGTTATTTGAAGAGCAAAAATATCTTTTTTTCTATGAGTCTTTCCAATGGAAAATAGGCGGGCCTTAGTGGGGTTGTTTCTACTTGTAGACTTCAGTAGCCCCTCAACGATCAAATAACTCTTATAACCCAAAAACATATTGGGCCGCTCTTCACTCAAATCTTTGCAAGCTT